>Ga0163153_10003724_pt1 | contig 20028 bp, 10 predicted proteins | sample OliLakLV19MP6IB1_FD_148629 | JGI IMG/M metagenome (GOLD analysis project Ga0163153, IMG submission 148629) | Freshwater microbial mat bacterial communities from Lake Vanda, McMurdo Dry Valleys, Antarctica - Oligotrophic Lake LV.19.MP6.IB-1 | ecosystem: Environmental > Aquatic > Freshwater >...
ATAGGGAGGCAAGCCTATTTGTACAATTTTGACCACACCTATCGGTCACCGGAATATTTGGGCTCATGGGTCCCCACGGGCCCTGACCGTATGCCTGCTCTTTTACCTCACTGGGGTAAGTCAAAGACGATGCTGCGAAACGTAAGGAAAATCAACATCAGTCCTCCACTCCCCTATTCTGAAAATCAAAATTCAGAATCTTTTGCCCAGGCCTGGGAGCTTTATACTTTATCCAAATCCCTCTCCCTGGAGAAAAAATGGATTGCAGAATTTTGGTCTGATGACTTCCACGGGGTGACTTATTGTGCAGCTTCCCGCTGGATTTCAATTGTTTTACAGGCAATGCGAATAAGACCAAATCTGCCCAATGAAACCAGATTGGAACTCCTGCTGAAGACGGGATTTGCACTCAATGATGCCAGTGTGCTCACCTGGGAACTGAAGTACCGGTATAATACCGAAAGGCCTGAAACCTATATCCACCGGGTGATTGCGTCTAAATGGATTCCCTTGCACGACAACCCACCTTTTCCCGCCTACCCTTCGGGTCATTCTGTATTTGGAGCCGCGACGGCAGTAGTTTTGGAAGAAGTCTTTGGTGATAAATTCAAAATGACCGATTACAGTCATGAGAAAAGAAAAGAGTTTTTAGGAAAACCACGCAGGTTTACGTCTTTCCGGGAAATGGCCAATGAAAACGCCATTTCCAGAATGTATATGGGCGTCCATTACCGTGCGGATTGCGAAGAAGGGCTGCGTCTGGGTTATCTGATCGGAGAAGAAGCTGAAAAACTGGAACTTTGGAAACCAGGCAGTGCCTACAAACAATAAAGAGCCTGCCCCAGAAAGCCATGGCCGTTTCGGATTCATTCCTTACTGTACTACAACCTGCCCAAGGCTTATACAAAGAAAAAGGAAGTAAATTCATCAGTTATATCTATCCTATCCTCGAAGAATCCCAAGTCAGAGCTTGTATTGATAACCTTAGAAAAGAACATGCCAAAGCCAGGCACATTTGTTATGCCTATCGGTTTGGACCAGATCCGGATTATCACCGGCTCCAGGACGATGGCGAACCCAATGGTTCTGCGGGTCTGCCCATCCTTTCACAATTAAAAAGCCATACCATCCATAATGCATTAATAGTTGTAGTGCGGTATTTCGGGGGAGTATTACTCGGCGTATCCGGTTTAAACGCTGCGTATAAACTGGCTGCCGTTGATGCAATCAGTAAGGCCATGCTTATTGAACGCACCCGGTTTAGTTATTTCATCCTCAACTACAGTTATTCTATGGATAATAAAATCAAGACATGGCTTAAATCAATGGAAGGTAAAATCCTTGGACAGGATTTTATGGAGCATATTCATTGCAGGGTGTCCATACCGCTATCTTTAAAAGACAATTTTATCCTACAATTGCGACAAGAAGAACAAAAACAACAATGGCATGAAACCATTGACTGTCAATGGGTCGGATCAGATCAATTTTAACGGATTAGGGTTACATCCCCGGAAAGAACGATTCGCTGGTTGAGTTGAGGACAGTCTGCTTCGATCAAATAAACGTAAACCCCATTGGCCATCTCCAGGTTTTTTAACCTGCCGTCCCAACCTACCTGGATATCAAAAGTTTCAAATACCAGGTCACCGGTGCGATCAAATACCCGGAATGATTTGATCAGGTCCGCCGCCTTGGGAATGATAAACAATTGATCATTGACCCCATCCTGGTTTGGGGTGAAAATATTGGGTACGCTGAAATAATCTTCCGGTTGACAACTTTCAACTACACTGACTTCAACGATTTGATTTAATTCACAGCCAGTGGTCGGATCAAATATGTGGAAAAGCAAATTTTTAGCTGAATCGGTAAATAGGATTGGATCAGGGCAATCGATGCAGGATAAGTCTTCATCCGGGGACCAGGAATAAAAATAAGAACTATCTGTTTTAATGTTTTTATTGAGTTGGAAGGGCAATGATTTAATGATATTTATTTTTACCACCTCCGGTAATTCCACAAAAGAGGTTATAGTTACCCGAATCACCGCTGTGTCTTTTGCACACGTGTGATTTTGAGCTATGACGGAATAGGTCGTATCCTTTCGGATAGTGGTCCGGATGGAATTAGTATTCTGACCAGAAATAATATTGGGGCCCGACCATTTAAAACTGGTCGCATCCCCTTCGACTGTTATTGAAAATTCCTCTCCCGGGCATACTACCCTGTCCCTTGCAGCGATCTGCGTTTCATTCACTACAGTGATGGAAAATGAATCAACGATAGTACACAGATCCTCTGTGGCCTGAACATAAAATACAGCGTCACTTCCGGGTGTTGCCGTAGGATTTCTTAAAGTAAAATCATTTAGCCAGGGCGAAGGCAGCCAGTTCAAATTAACCTGGTCCACCGTCTTCAATTGTACCGAAGATCCTAAACACAAAGTCGTATCCTTTCTTCCAGGAATTAGTTCCCCGGAAAATAAGGATAGACGGATACTGTCTTTAACTGCACAGCCATCCTCCGTAGCATGAAGTATATACAACGACTTTTGTAATGGCCTTAAAACCGGGTCAGCACAATTGGTGCAGGATATCCCGGAAGACCCGCTCCATCTATAGTTTTCAAACCCGGGCACCGATATCCTGAAGGTATCCCCGGGACATAAGGTACGGTCAGGGCCCAGATCAAAACCTCCGGGTATATTGACAAAAACAGTGATGGAATCAAGCCTTTCGCAGCCCTGGATATTATTTACATAAACTATAAAGGTGGTGGTCGTGTCCGGTGAAGCTAATGGATTGCGGCAATTTTGGTAACACGATAAACCCTTCCTGGACGGTTCCCATTGGTAAGCATAAAGCTCCTCCCCGGCATCAGCCAATAAAGGGACAATGGATGACCTGCAGATAATGGTATCCTCCGTTAATCTCAGTAGCCCGATGTTGTTTCTGAACGTGGCGACCTCCGTTTCATAAACACTCACACAGCCATTGGGGTGTTTCGCCTCAAAGGTATAGATCGTCGTATACTCAGGTCTCAGGTCCAGGTCCAGGCAATCTTGGCAGAGAAAATTGTCCCCATCCCGCCATAAATAAGTCGACCCAATTACAGGGTTAAGTATGCTGGCACGCAACTGAATCAATGATCCTGAACAGATCATGGTATCTGAAGAAAGGTCAACTTGTATGGATGGGTAAACGGCAATTTCTTGTTCCAGACTGTCCAGGCATCCGTTTTCAGTACTGGTCAATAGTTGGACGATCAAACCTTCCGGTGGAAGTTTCAAGGTCAAACTACTTCCAGTAAATTTCTGCAAACCGATTTTCCACTCTACCCTATTGATAAATTCATTGATAGCCGTGCTTCGGTCAACAAGGGTTACCGAGTCACCTGCACACAATAGTTGACTGAGGACCTCAAAATTGGTAGCTGGATTGGGTGATAGCCGGAGGGTATCCGTATATTCGATGGAGTCAATACAAAAATCCGAACCCATGACTAGTTTCAGCGAGTACCGTCCAAACTCCTCTAATAATATAGAATCGGGCAAATAGTCATACTGAGTGTCCACCTCGTTAATACTCAGTGTCAATTGAATCCGGGTGAATGCATCAGAAGATATGGATTCATTCTTTAAGGGAACAAAACCTGTTGGACCACAAAATAGGGTATTTGTCAAACCCAATTTCACAGTCATATCATGGAGAAGGATTGTGTCCAGCAATTTAAAACTGGTGCAACCAAAGGTATCGGTAGCAAAAATGATGGAATAAAACAATCCTCCGGTTTCGTAAGTATGTTTAAAAGCAGTCTCCAAACCTGGTTTGGCCACTACTTCCTGAATCCCATCCCCATATTCAATACCGAGGAGGTCAACTCCATTGCTGTATACAAGATAATTGACCGGTAATGGAGTACAAACTTTGGAAAATGTTTCTTTGACGAAGGTGATTTCAGGACTGTAAACTATAAAGGCCGAGGTAATAATAGCAGTATCCCTGCATCGGTCTGACGATATTGCAATCAGCCTGACCGTATAGGTGCCACTCTCCGTAAGTAAGCGGGAAGGTTCAAATTCCGTGGAGACCGGTGATCTTTCACCAAAACCCCATTCAAACTTAGATGAAAATTGACTCTTATTGGCCACTTTAGCAATAAATGGAGAACAAAATTCCTGCGCGTTGAGCAGCTCAAAAGCTGCTATGGGGTCGTGTATCTGAATACGATTGTTTTTTAAAATAGTTTGGGTGCAGCCCGAGCTAGCATCCTGGACGGTCAAACTTATTGAATAGGTGCCGTCGGATAGATACCGGTGAATGGGGTTGACCTGATCAGAAGTTTGGCCGTCCCCAAAATCCCAGAGAAGTCTGTCCCAACGGCCCCCGATTTCAGCATAAAAGCGGATACTGTCGGCATTACATATTAAAGTATCTGAAGTGAAACCGAGCTGCAAATTACCCGAAGGAATACTGAAACCTGCTTCTGCCCGACAACCGGATTCAGAAAAAACAACGAGACTGACCTGGTTTGTCTGAACGGAGTCAATAATGACTTCAATTTCAGGGGTATTATTTATGATTTGATTTCCAAAAACCCAGGTATAATTTAAAATGCGGTCATTCAATACCCTGGTAACTGCCTGGAGGGTAACCAGCGAATCCTCACAATAATTTTGATGAGACGATGTGATGGTTACTTGCATCTGATGTATTCTAATAGTGTCGGTCAGTTCAAAGGTGTCCCGGCAACCAATACGGTCCGTAGCCATTAAGCTTGCTCTATAATTGCCCCCGTTAATATATCGAATAGCCGGAGCTGAGCTATCCGCATCATAGCCCTCCGCCCCTTCAAACAGATATTGATAAGCCGTTGCATCCTTTGAAGAATTGATGACTCTTAGTTCCGCCGGTGAACAACTTTCAAATGTATTCAGTGTAAACGATGCCTGTAATTCAGAAACAAATGCAGTCAGGCTGGCCGTATCTTCACAATTTGAGGCTTTATTCAGAACCTTGAGGGTGACCGGATAATTCCCCGGGATGGGATAATTAAACTGACCATTAAACCGGTGACTGGTATCCGATAAAGTTCCCGCCAATCCAAAATCCCAATATACCGAATCAACTCCTGTTGATTTATTGATAAAAAATTTAGCCCCAGGAACATCACAATTGTGTTGGATTTCAAATTCAGCTTTAGCTCCCAATATCCGGACACTGGCGCTGACCCGGTTGCCCGGACATCCATTAAAAAAAGCCTGATGGATAATCAAATAATCCCCGGTATTGTCATATAGTTTGGATGGATTTTGGGTATAGTCTGGGTCAAGGCCATCTCCGAATTCCCATTGAAACTCGTTGGCTAATCCATCACTTTTATCGATCAGCTGCAAGGGTGCACCAAAACAAATTTCATCTGCAAATTCCATCGCTGTTACCGGGGGACTGCCTACTTGTATATAAGCACCTGCTTCAATGGAGTCAATACATCCTAAAGAATTCTGCACGACTAATCTCACATCAAATTGCCCGGTTTCAGGGATAATCACTGCAGCTACCGGGCCGATCACGGTTTTCGGTATGCTGGTAAACACGGTCCACTTCACCTGGGTAATCGGATCGAGACTTGTGCTGTTGTGTTCCAAAGTGTAAAATAAGGGGCCGCAACCTTTTATTTCTCCTGATGAAATTATCGGTTGAATTTTATAAGATTCCACTGAGGTGCCATCTATCATGGCCATGCACCCTTCTGCATTTTTAACTTCCAATTGAATCGGATAAACCCCTGGGGTATCAAACCTGAGTAGCGGATTTTTTTCATTGGACAAAATCACGCCGTTAGATTTCCAGGTCCATGCTACCCCTGTAGTTGAATTATTGGTAGTCTGTACAAGTAGCGGAAACTGACATCCTTTAGTTTTGTCAAGTACAAAGGAGGGTTGCGGAAGATCATATATGCGGATACAAGTATCGGTCGTTTGTGAACTATTGCAACCCCGATATTGAGCAGAGTGGGTCACGGTATAACATCCCGGTAAGGTATAATGGTGGGCTGGATTAGCATCGTTGGAAATTGAACCATCGCCAAAATCCCAACTGTGAACGATTTCGGGTAAAGTACTGGTCGAGTTAAATTGAATTTGATCGTTCCGGCAAGCAACTTTTTTATTTTGAATAAACTTACCCACCCTCTCTACAACAATGCCTTCCGGCCTGATGAGTGTATCACTACAATTGTTCGCGGTATTGGTAACAATAACTTGAAAGGCAAACCGGCCTTCCTGGTCTATCGTTATTGCAGGGGGATCATAGCCGGTGAAAACACTCCCGCTTGCAAACTGCCATGAAAAAGTTAATTCAGGTGAAGGCTGACTCAGGTTGGTCACTTTAACCGATGCCGGTAAGGAACAAAATACTTCCGGGACAGTCAGTTGGATTTCCGGCTTTCGCAATACGTTCAGAACATCTTTTTGGGTTACGGTGGATTCACATCCTGCTTCGTCTTTTGCATATAACGTTACCGCGTAAAGACCGGGATCCTTATATATCGAATTCACCGGTACCGAATTGGACAACTGGACAGTGCCTGTACTACCACCCAGATCCCAGATCAAGGAAGTTATTTTCCCGTTAGGTGATTTGGTTAAATCATTAAATTGAGCAGACGACCCGGTGCAGATCAGGGGTTCACTAACCGTAAACTGAGCTTTAAATGAAGGTTTTACTTCAATAAATTCATTTTTACAACGTGTTTCTTTCTTGCCATTACGATCGGTAACGGTAAGGCAAATATTGTATTTACCCGGGGCTATAAAAATCCTTGAAGGGTTTTCTGCGGTACTCATTATCCCACCCAAATTCCATTGATAAGATAAGGCCGGCCCGGTAGATTTATTTTGAAACAAGACTTGTACTACCCCGCATCCGACCCGTTTATTGGCCATAAAATCAACAGAGACCTGACTTACAACAGTCTTACCGATAATAAAAAACAGGATACAAATCAGGGTTAGTTTCATTCAGGTTTTGAGCATCGGGTGAGGAACACAAATCGCAAACCATTGATAAATTGTCCGCTCAAAAGTAGAAATTAACACACAAAATCTGATTTAACTTTTAATAAGGTGCAAGACTTATTGCATATTTACTCAGTAATTTCACGGTGGATACTCTGGTGGTCTTACTTTGACACGCGGCTTAATTATTGAGTTAAACGAATAACGTTTTTGCCTTTGTCTATGATCTCAAGGTTTCCATTATTAACTATAAAATGTAAATAAAAAATATGGAAAATTATTTTTTAAACAACTGGCCTGCACCTTGTCAATAACTTTTTTACCAAAGAGAACTAATATCCACGATCACTATTTAACATGTTGAAGGCAGGAATTACAGGCGGCATTGGGACTGGTAAATCCTTAGTGTGTGCTATTTTCAAGGTATTGGGTATACCGGTTTATGACGCAGATCTCCGCGCTAAACAACTGGTCAATGAATCAAAACCTATTAAACAAAAAATTATAGCACTATTTGGTGCAGGTGCTTTTTCTTCAGTAGGGGAATATGAAAGAAAGTTTATAAGCCATAAAATATTTGAAAATCCCGGTTTAAAGCATGCCCTGGAAAAGATCATCCACCCGGCTGTTAAAGAAGATACCTTGCGCTGGTTTGCTGATCTTGAAAAAAAACAGCACCCTTATGCCTTGAAGGAAGCAGCGCTCTTGTTTGAAAGTGGGTCGCACGTTGATTTGGATAAAATAATTGTCGTGGATGCCCCTTTGGAATTGCGTATCCAGAGAATAATAAAACGTGATGGTTTGAATAAACAAGAAATCCTGTCGAGGATAGAGAGTCAATGGCCCCAGGAAATTAAACTCCGGCAGGCTGATTTTGTCATTCAAAATGATGGCAGCAGCCCTTTGATCCCAAAAGTGTGGGCGATTCATCATCAATTGTTAAAACACGCGGCTGTATCTTTGTAGCTCAAAATTCATCTTATGAATTCCAGTGAATATATCGCCCTTGAAGAAAAATACGGGGCGCATAATTATCATCCCCTTCCTGTGGTCCTGACCAAAGGGTCCGGAGCAGAAGTCTGGGATGTCGAAAATAAAAAATACTTTGATTTTTTGTCCGCCTACTCTGCTGTCAATCAGGGTCATTGTCATCCCCGGATCATTGCGGCTTTAAACGAGCAGGCCGGCAGGCTGACCCTGACTTCCCGTGCGTTTTACAATGATCAGCTTGGCCTCTTTGAACAAAAGCTGCACCAGCTCTTTGGTTATGACATGGCCTTACCAATGAACACCGGAGCTGAGGCCGTCGAAACAGCCATTAAGATTTGCCGCAAATGGGCTTATGAAATAAAGGGTATTCCCCCCAACCAAGCCAAAATCGTTTTTTTTGACTCCAATTTTCACGGGAGAACCCTGTCTGCTATTTCAGCGTCCACGGAACACAGCAGTACCGGAGGATTTGGCCCTTATGTACCGGGATTGCTCATCCTACCCTATGGAGATCTTGAACTAGCTAAAGAATATCTTACCACCGATCCAAATATTGCAGGAGTGATTATTGAGCCCATTCAGGGTGAGGCCGGGGTCATTATACCTCCGCCAGGGTATTTATCTGAATTATTTAATATTTGTAAACAGACCAACGTGCTGTTTATAGCCGATGAGATACAGACCGGTCTTGGGCGCACAGGATCCTGGTTATGCTGTGACCAGCATGACATTCGTCCGGATATGGTGTTATTGGGCAAGGCTATTTCCGGAGGAGTTATGCCCGTATCTGTTGTTTTAGCTGACCACCACATCATGGCTGTATTGAAACCCGGCCAGCATGGATCAACTTATGGTGGAAATCCACTCGCAGCCCGGGTATCGATTGTCGCATTGGAAGTCCTCCAGGACGAGCACCTTATTGATCAGGCAGCCATCCTGGGATTAAAACTGGAAAAAGGCCTAATTGACTTAAAGACCGATTGTAGCTGGATTAGCAGGACCCGCGGAAAAGGTTTACTGCACGCCATTGAAATAGATGACGAGCCAACAGGTGACGCTGCCTGGAATATTTGCCTTGACCTGGCCAAACAAGGCCTGTTGGCCAAACCGACCAGAGGCAATATTATCCGGCTAGCCCCGCCACTCGTGATCACCGAAAGTCAATTGGACGAATGTATTGATATCCTTCGGCAGGTCTTTATGTTGAGGGAAGCGTTGGTTTAAATAGTTTTTCAGTTTGATACTTTTATATAAATCCCCGTCGTTTCAAAGCTATCTGGCCGGGTAAATCCCGCAAGGGTATTTCCCAGGTATCCACTTTAAATACGTTTAGGATCCCGATAAAAATAACCTTAAAATTTGAGCCGGTATTTTCGGCCTTGGAGTTGGGTTAAAAATTCATTTCAATCCCTGTTGATTTATTCAACATATAGGTTAATTTTTTCATAAATTTGTCCTTGAATTACACTTAAATAGCTAGTAAATGCGTAGTATCTTTGTCATCACAACTAATCCGGATTTTACATGACCAGGTCTATAATTTTCTTTATTGGTTTTCTGGTATTTTTCCTCAACCTTAATGCTCAGCGAACTTCAATTTATTCTGAAATCAACCTCCACTATAAGGAAGGTTTAAGGCTATTCCAGGAAGGGGTATATGGGGCAGCACGAAAAGAATTTGAGAAGGTGTCAAATGATCAGCGTCTGAGTTTCGAACCGGAATATCAGACAATGAAGACCAATGCGGAATATTATGCTGCTATTTCGGGTTTGCGACTTCAACAAGATGATGCAGACCTACAGGTCAAAGAATTTATAAAAAAATACAGACCTGATCCAATTGCCGAAAAAGCCAACCTCGAAGTCGCCAATCATTATTTTGAGCAAAAAAATTATGACAAAGCGCTGTCTTTTTATACTTTATTGGATACCAGGGGATTAGCTAGCGAAACACTCAGTGAAGTTCGCTATAAACAAGGGTATGCCTATTTTACCAAGAAAGATTTTAAACAAGCCATCAGTTCCTTCAGACAAGTCAACGACCTCAAGACGGAATATTATTTCCCGTCCAATTATTACCTTGGAATGAGTCAGTATTTTACTGCTCAATACGACGATGCCATCAAAAGCTTCCAGATAGCCTCAAAATCCAAAAAATACACTGATCTCATTCCTTATTATGTAACCCAGATTTATTTTTCTCAGGGTAAATATGATCAATTATTGACTTATTCCAAACCTTACCTTTCGGGCACCCAAAAGATAGACAAAGTCAATTTAATCCGCAGGATGGCGGGCCATGCTTATTTCATCAAAAAGGATTTTCAAAATGCTTTGCTTTACCTGGAAGAGTTTGAAAAGGTAAACACCAATCTGGAAGAAGCGGACTACTATGCCCTTGGATACAGCAATTATTTCACCGGTAAATATTCAAAAGCCATACCCTACTTTACCACCCTCAGCGGTCAACAAAGTCAGATCGGACAAAATTCAAATTATTATCTGGCCGATTGTTACCTGAGATCAGGTGATAAACTTTCCGCCAGGACTGCTTTTTATAACGTCAGTAAACTGCAATTCCAGGAAAACATCCGGGAAGAAGCTTTGTTTAACTATGGAAAGTTATCTTCAGAACTGGGATTCGACCGTGAAGGACTGACCACATTAAACTCCTTTGCGGCAGGTTCGAAATATTATCAGGAAGCCCAGGACATCATGGCCGACATCCTCAACAGGACTAAAGACTATGATCAAGCCATCCGGGTCATTGAAAACATCAAAAACCCCTCTCTTCGTCTCAAGGAAGCCTACCAACTCATGTCTTACAACAGGGCTTTACAGTTGATTCAATCGGACAGGCCCCAGGAGGCAAAAGTTTTATTGCAAAAATCAATGGAGCCTTCCTTTGACCGTAACATTCAATTATCAGCCCTGTATTGGCAGGCGGATGTTGCACACCGGATGAAGGATTATAACCAGAGCATTGAATGGGCCGGTAAATTTATCAGCCAGGCCGGAACCGGCAAAGAATTGAAAGACCCTGACCTGATCCCCATGGCATATTACGTACAGGGATTTAATTATTTAAAAAAGGAAGACTATACTTCAGCGGGAGAAAATTTTAAACAAGCGGTTGAACGCCTGAATAAAAAATCAAATGCAAAGGAATCCGCCTTATTGGCAGATGCTTTGCTTCGCGGAGCCGATTGTTCTTTTAAACGCAACCGGTATGACGATGCCATCCATGGATACACCCAGGTAATAAAAAACAAATACCAGGGATATGATTATGCAATTTATCAGACAGCTCTTATTCAAGGGCTAAAGGGCAATGCAAAGGAAAAAATCAGGATGCTGAATGATCTGGCCAGACGACTGCCTACCTCAAAATACGCTGATGAAGCATTATATGAACTGGGGGTGACCTATACCGAGCAGTCGCAGATGCAGGAAGCCGACGCTATCATGAAAAAAATGATCAAAGATTATCCCGGCAGCAACATCTATAACCGTGGTCTGATCCAGTTGGGGCTGATCAGCTATAACCTGGATAATAAAAATGAGGCATTGCGGTATTACAAGGAAATATTTAAACATAACCCCTCCGCGAGTGAATCCCAGGAAGCCCTGACAGCCATCCAGGAAATATATGTCGATGATCTTGGCCAGGCGGATGAATACATCCGGTTTATTGAATCCATCCCGGGTTACAACATGACCAATTTTTCACGGGATTCATTAAATTTCAGTGTAGCCTCCAGGTATTTTGAAGATGGTCAATATGAACGGGCTGTTACCTCCCTGACGGATTATTTACTAAAATTTCCCAATGGGGCCAATTCGATCCCGGCTTTATTCAAACGAGCAGAAGCGTATACGTTGCTGATAAAATATGATCAGGCCCTGAGTGATTATGAAGCCGTCATTAAAAAAGGGCGAAATGATTATTACGATAAAGCGTTGTTTAAATCAGCGACCCTGGCGTATAACCATTCCCAGGATTTCACCAAAGCATTTAAATATTACGCGGAATTGAGTAAATCAAATGTGGATGACGCTACGTTGTTTGAAGCACAATTAGGTGCTATGCGGTCTGCTTATCGCACCGGCCTCACCCATGAAGTATTGTTGTACGGTGAAAAAGTAGCCAATAACCCGCAATCCGATAATGAGCAGAAAGCAACTTCCAATTTTTACCTCGGTAAAATTGCTTACGATCAGAAAGAATACCCTAAAGCCAATACGTACCTGAATACTGCCATTAATCTGAGCGACAATATCCAGACCGCTGAAGCACGTTACCTCATAGCAAACATTTTATTTATTCTACGTCAAAACGATCAGGCTGAAAAATCCGTTCGCGCAGCCATCCAGCAAAACTCAGACCACCCCTATTGGGTGGCTAAATGCCTGATTTTATTGTCCGACATTTTTGTGGAAAAAAATGACTTATTTAATGCCAAAGCCGCTCTGGAAGCAGTGTTGGAAAATTATAAAGAGGATCCGGAAATTACCCGAAACGCCCAGGACAAACTGGCTGCCGTAAATAAAAAACAACAGAATAACAGCAAACTTAAACCGGACAGTTTGCGGGTTAATTCATTTTTTGAAAATAATTGATGATCGAGGCCATGAATAAAAGTTTGATCCCCCTTTTAATGGTTCTATTTTCTGGTTTGTTACAAAGCCAGCAAAACCTTCCGGTGGATGTCATCCAGGTCGTGAAGGACTTTGATGCCCGGTTGGATGAAACCGAAAAAATCAAAATCAATCCTCAGGTACTCGCACCCGATACCACTAAAAAAAATTATCGTTATCAGGTCAATCCGGGAGTATTGGATTTAAAATATCCGGCACCACCCTTGAGGCCCGTTGCGATGAAGGCAGGAGAAAAAATTCCTATTTACCCATTTTACCTCAAAGCGGGATATGGAATACCCCAACAGGCATTCGGTAAACTCGCTTTTGACTGGTCCAATAATAAGAAAACCAAAATCGGTTTTGACCTCAGTCATTTGAGTGCTAATAATAAAAATAACCGGGCTCAGAAATTTTACGACAACGACATCAAAGGCCAGGTCGTTTATCTCACCGAAGAAGGAATGGCTATTCAAGGGGATGCTTCCTTCAGTAAAGACCGATACCACCATTACGGGCATTATTTTCAAAATCCCTCGACTCAGACTCCGATAGCCATCTTAAAACATGATTATGACCTTCTCGAAATAGGTGCCAAAGTATACAACCCCACAGTAAGCAAAGTGGGAATAAATTATTTTGCCGGCATTAAGTTGGCTTCGCTCGCAGATAACCTGTCCAGCAGAGAAAGGTCAGCTAATCTCCATCTCGGCCTGACCAAGTGGATCAGGGACCGACATTCCCTGGGTATTGAGCTCGGTTCGGACTTTAATACGCTCAAAGACTCTTCCACTCATGAACTCAATAATTTTTATTTATTGCCATCTATCGGCATCCATGGAAAATCGTTTCAGATTTCGGCAGGGTTACGGGTAACCTCCAGCCAGGAAGAAATAAACCTTTTTCCGGTAGTCAATATTAATATCAGCCTGACGGGCAATCAATTGATGGCGGTGTTAGGGGCAGATGGCGGACTCAATAAAAATACGTATCGCACCCTGTCAGAATACAATCCGTTTATAACGTCCCGTCCTGATATCCGGAATAATGAATATACCCAATACTACCTTGGCTTAAAAGGCTCCAATAAATCTGCTGAGTATGATGCCCGGATCGGGTACCGGCAAAATAACAATCTGCCGGTATTTATTTTAAATACCAACAATTTTAGCCGGTTTAATATTTTATACCGCGATATGGATTTGGTTTACGGAACTGCTTCTGTCAGTTTTAAACCAACCAAGTATCTTATTGTAAATGGGAATATCAATAAAAACTTTTTCCGGAAAGATTCAAAATTAGCAGATGAACCGGCTTGGGGGCTACCTTCCCTGGAGGTGAACGGCTCTGTCCAATATCAGTCGCTCAATCAGAAATTGATCTTAAAAGCTGAAGGATTTGTCAACGACGGTATTCCTTACCTCGACGATCTTGGCAACTCCGGAAAATCAAACCTATTATTGGATATCAGCCTCGGTGCGGATTACCGTTTGACCAAACACTTTGGTTTATTTGTACAGGGCAATAACCTCGCGAATACGCTTTGGAGAAGGTGGTATCAATATCCTACCTATGGTTTAAATGCGATTGGTGGAATTACCGTGAAGTTTTAACCCACCAGAGAAGTTCTGGATGATTATCAATAAATAATTATCAACGATTATTTATTGACATACATGACTTCTTTCACCGCTTTGATTACCTTGGCGGGACTAGGCAGCCAGGCCTCCACTAAGGTAGGAGCATAAGGCAGAGAAGTATCAGCAGCATTGACCCGGGTGATCGGTGCGTCGAGATAATCAAAAGCATATTTCTGAATCTCATACGCCACCTCAGCACTTACTCCGGAGAATGGCCATGCTTCATCCACTACCACCAGGCGGTTGGTTTTTTTCACCGACTTAACGATTGTTTTGTAATCCAGCGGCCGGATGGTACGCAAATCAATGATTTCAGCCTCTATTCCTTCTTTGGCCAACTCATCAGCAGCTTTGCGGGCTACCTCTACCATTTTATTATACGATACAATGGTGACGTCTTTTCCTTCCCTGCGAACAGCAGCAACCCCTATTGGGACCAGATATTCGCCTTCCGGTACCTCCCCTTTAAATCCATATAATATTTCCGACTCCATCATACAAACCGGATCATTGTCCCGGATCGCCGACTTTAATAGTCCTTTGGCATCCGCAGGATCAATACAGGACACCACTTTGAGACCAGGAACATTAGCCATCCAGGACTCGAAAGTCTGGGAATGTTGTTGGGCAAGTTGTCCTGCCGAACCACTCGGGCCTCTGAAAACAATCGGACAGGCAAACTGACCCCCGGATTGACTCAAGGTCTTGGCCGCATTATTTACAATCTGGTCAAAGGCCAGAATGGCAAAATTCCACGTCATAAATTCAATGATCGGCCTTAATCCATTCATGGCAGCTCCTACCCCAATGCCTGTAAAGCCCAACTCAGAGATCGGGGTATCGATCACCCGTTGGGGACCAAACTCGTCCAGCATTCCTTTACTGACCTTATAGGCCCCGTTGTAAGTAGCTACCTCCTCTCCCATAAGGAAAACGAGAGGATCCCTCCGCATCTCTTCAATCATCGCTTCCCGTAATGCATCCCTCAAGGTTATTATCCGGCTCATGTTTGTTTGGTTTAGAGCGGCAAATTTAGGTAAAATGAAACAAATGGGAGGGACAACCGGAAGGGGCCAAGGGCCGATTTGCAAAAGTTTAAAAGGGCGTTTCTTCACCCGGGCCTGTTGCTACACCCTATAAAGGTGCATGCCAGCACAAAGGAGGTCATTTTCAATTGCTCATACTATAAAGTAAGAACTTATTGGGCAACCGACAATGGCTTACCATTCCATTTTACAAGGTTAGCCTTAAATATTCCCGGCAGAAAATGAAATGGTATATCATATGGTCGCCATACATTTTAATTTTTCACTATTAACCTGGGATATTTGATTAAATTTCGACCAGAGCATGCATCCCGATAATATTTTATTCATTCTCCGCACGCAATACGGTCTGGACGGCCTTTTACAGCCAATATATTCTGAATTGGATGCTGTCTATAGCCTGACTAACCCGCAAGGCAAAAAATATGCTGTAAAGCTATCTCACCCCGGAAGGCCTAAAGCTATTCTGGATATGGAAACTAAGGCGTTGAAACACCTTCGAAAAGTTCAATTTCCTTATGCCTTACCTATCCAATGTTTATCAGTTGATGGTGGCCCTATCGCAGCGTCTCAGGGTTATCATATCCGGGTTTTCGAATGGATAGAAAAAAACATTTTAGCCGATATCAAACCTCAGTCCTCCGCAACCAGACATTCGATAGGCCAGATGCTCGCATCTATTACAATTGGATTAAGGGAGTTTGAAGACGCCGCTGCACATCGTTTTATAAAGTGGGACCCATCGCAAAAAGATTGGATCAAAGATCATCTGCACCTGCATCCACCCCATATCCACAAGGTTTTTACAGAAAAACTGGCCTGGATCGACCAGGTAATCAAACCGGCATTGTTGACTTGTCCAAAACAAATCAACTATAACGATGCCAACGATTATAATCTTTTGTGTTTCTGGGATCCCGATTCCCTGGTCTTTAAAGCACATGGATTTATCGATTGTCTCGATATGGTGTATACCCACCGGATCAATGAATTGGCCATTGCGTGCGCTTACCTTATCCTTGACCTGCCAGATCCCCTGCGCGGAGCCAGTGAAATTTTATCTGCCTATCACGAGATCCAACCTCTGGAAGACCAGGAGTTGAAGGTACTGTATGCCCAGATCCTGAGCCGCCTCATGATCAGTCTTACGGTATCCGCAATCAACCGGCGTGATTATCCGGATAACTCCTATCTCCAGATTACAGATAAAAAGGCCTTGTTGTTATTCGATAAATGGGTTTCCATTTCACCGGATCTGGCACATTATACCTTCAGGGCAGTTTGCAATAAAAAACCGGTACCAGGTGGGGATATCATTATTGAAAAATTGAAAAAAATCAGGTTCCATCCCTTATTGGATATGGGATTATTAAAGTCTTACCACCTGTTCAATTTCCGGATTGATAGCCCGGACCTGGGCAATTTTGAAGCTTATTCCAATGATGCTGCATTGAAGGGCAGGTTGCAACAAATTTTAATCACCAAAGGAATTCGACTGGGGCTGGGTGGTTACAATGAAATCCGGCCATTTTATACAACAGATTCATTTAAATCAGAAGGGAATGATGGGCCTGACTGGAGAACAGTCCATCTGGGCCTCGATTTTTTTACTGAACCGGGTACCCCGGTATTTGCTCCTTTTAAGGGTATCATTCATTCTTTTCAGGACAATGCAAACCCAAGGGATTACGGACCGACATTAATCTTAAAACATGAAACCGATGGAGTCCAGTTCTTTACTTTGTATGGCCATCTTTCCCGGAAAAGTCTGGAACTATGGGAACCAGGCCAAACGGTATCCGATGGTCAGACTTTAAGTTATATCGGAGATCTTGATGAAAATGGCGGTTGGCCCCCACACCTTCATTTTCAGGTAATCCTTGATTTGATGGATATGAACGGAGACTTTCCCGGTGTAGCTGCCTATGAAGATAGAAACCTATGGACCTCGATATGTCCGGACCCTGAAATTTTGACCGGCATTTCAAGCCAGGTGGATACAAAATCTGATCTTTATCAGCTTCAGGATGCCCGTAAGAATAAATTGGGATACAATCTTTCATTATCTTATAGACAACCACTATACATTCAACGGGGAGTGATGCAGTATTTGTTGGATCACACCGGGAGGCGGTTTCTGGATACAGTCAATAATGTAGCCCATTGTGGGCATGAATGTCCGCGCATCGTGCGCAGAGGACAGGCTGCCATGGCTGTACTCAACACCAACACACGTTATCTGCATCCTCAAATTATTGAACTAGCCGACCAGTTGACCCGGATGCTGGATCCGTCTCTTTCTATTTGTTATTTCACCAATTCAGGGACGGAGGCCAATGAATTGGCTATAAGGCTTGCTAAAAACTATACCCGACAAAAAGATATCCTCACTCTCCAATGGGCATACCATGGCAATAGTGCTTTGATGATAGACCTCAGCTCTTATAAATTTGACCGGAAAGGAGGCCAGGGTCGACCAGCCCATACTCATGTCATTCCAATGCCTGATCCATTCAGGGGTAAATATGCGGGTGCAACTGATCAGGCTGAAGCCTATATGGAGGAAGTCCAATCTATTTTGGAACAACTGCAAGGTCAGGGCAAGGCCCCCGTTGGGTTATTTGCTGAATCCATTTTAAGCTGTGGTGGTCAGGTGGTATACCCTCTGGGCTTCCTCAACCGAGCGGTGCAGTCGGTCCGGAAATCGGGAGGATTGTATATAGCAGATGAAGTGCAGACAGGCCTTGGGCGAACCGGAGAATATTTTTGTGCGTATGAAAAGGATCGATTGGTTCCGGACATAGTCACTTTTGGAAAACCATTAGGCAACGGACACCCGATAGGGGCGGTGGTATGTCGCACTGAAATTGCCGCTGCATTTAATAATGGAATGGAATACTTTAATACGTTTGGTGGCAATCCAGTCAGTTGTGCAATCGCCTGTGAAGTACTGACCACACTAATAGAAGAAAAGCTCATGGATCAGGCAAATCAGATTGGCAGCTATCTCAAAAACGAATGGGAGCTTATGAAATTTGATCACCCCATCCTGGCCGATATCCGGGGTTTCGGGTATTTCCTGGGGATTGAATTTATGAATGGGCTTCAGCCTGCAACGCCGCAGGCAAAATATTTTATAGAACGAATGAAAACTAAAGGAATCCTGATGAGTACGGATGGCCCGGATGACAACGTGATCAAATTCAAACCACCCATGTGTTTCGACAGGAATGATGCGGACCAGCTGCTGCAGCGGAGTAAGGAGGTATTAAAAGAAAATTTTATGCAAGTCTGATTTTACAATAGACAGGTCATATGAATTCAATCTCCAATGGCTGTGCCGCGCTGACCTTGTCGTTTACCTTTTATTAAGCGGGATTACCAATTTAAGGGCAGACCACGATGGATCGACAGAAGCCACTTTTATATCCACCAGGTCCAGCGCCAACGCGGTGTCCCGGATGATATCTTCATTTAATTCAGAAATCAGCCTGGAAGATTTTTTATACCAGGATACCCAGATGATGCCGGGCGGGTTTAACATCAATCGGAGTGATTTTAAACCAGATTCCAGCTCCCTGACCTTGTTGGTAAATAACCAGATCAAATCATATTTTTTGGAAGTATCGGCTTGGGTTTGAAATACTAATTTTTCACCAATCAGTAATTCCCGTATAAAAGAAGGTGGATTCAAAACCAGTAGGTGTTGATTTTCTTTGGCACCTATTTTTTTCAATAAGGGGGTATTATAGAGTTGCTGACCGGACATGCGCAATATTTTTGAGATGCATTTTATCCAGGAAAAGATGAAATGGTGACGAACCCCAGGTCGTTCTCCAGTCTGGTGTCGTATCCTGGGTCAAACTGTTTACATACCGCTCAGAATGGTCAATGCGTTTCAGGATCTCGTCTTTGGAATAAGCAGGATTACCATGTCCAGGTACCATAACCTTTATAGCATAATCGTCTAAAAGCCTACGGGCAGTTTCCAGTGTCGCGAGGTAATCCTTCAGCTCGTCTTCTACAAAGGGAAACTCGATATCTGAAAGGTAGTCACCAGCCACCCATAGACCCAATTCAGGTACCAGCGTAAACAATCCATCTGGCGTATGACCTGCCGCACGAAAAAAAATGACTTCAAGATTTCCCAACTTCAAAATAGTGGGATTAGCTGGCACTATGGGTATATCCAGGACAGGAAAGGTCACCGGTTTTTTTCTTTCAACATAAAATTCATGGTCCAGGTTGTTTATTTGTTGAATGACCTGCTCTTTATCCGACTTGTCCCGGAATGCTGTTGAACCCACGAGTTGGTAATCTTCAAAATTGACCCCTCCCGCTATATGATCATAATCACCATGGGTAAACAATAAATATTTTGAACTGGCTTCAAATTTGGCGGCCTGAATTAAAATCGCTTCCAATTCAAACGGATCATAGGCAGGATCCCAGATCAGTGTGGTGGAGTGCATATTGCATAGGATTGAATTTAATTGCCACCACCTGCTTTGAAAAATATAAAAATGGTCACCGGATAAATGTTGCATTGAAAGAACAAAATTAAGTTAAGTGTTTCTTAACACCATGGGAAAAACAAATTCCAATCACATATTAATAAAAATATTTATGTAGAAAATTTATCATATTTAAACACATTATTCAAAAGTGTAATGTGTATAAAACTGTTTAACAA
>Ga0163153_10003725_pt1 | contig 20025 bp, 15 predicted proteins | sample OliLakLV19MP6IB1_FD_148629 | JGI IMG/M metagenome (GOLD analysis project Ga0163153, IMG submission 148629) | Freshwater microbial mat bacterial communities from Lake Vanda, McMurdo Dry Valleys, Antarctica - Oligotrophic Lake LV.19.MP6.IB-1 | ecosystem: Environmental > Aquatic > Freshwater >...
GAGTTGCCGATGAAGTTGCCGTACGGCCGCGTCTGCTTCTCCGGCGGTGCTTTCGGCAAGCAGCAGACGCATATGTGGTTCTACGAGGCGATCTAGACAACGCCATCGCATCGCAAATTCGCAGGTTATCCGCCCGCGTCGAGACCCGGAACGATGCGCTTCCCGTGTTCGGGCGACTCGAGTGCCCAATCGCGATACGCGCGCGCCAGGTAGGAATGCAGTATCTGCTTCCCGGTATACGTGCGCCGGAAAAAATCCTCATCGATGATCGCGAACCAGCCGAGCGAGGATGCCGCGTATTGTTCGCGCCACTGGCGCCTCCGGTACGCGGCCCGCACGCGCCCGGCGAGCGGCTTCAATCCAGCCGCCGTGATTCCGCGCACCAATGCACGCATCGGCGTGTTGCGGTCGGTGTTGGCAGCGGTGACGGGCAGAGACTGTCGTTCGCCTGCGAACTCGAAATAGAGCTTGCGGCCCACCCGCAGCGGGGCCGGAACGCGCGCCCAGAAGTCCATCAGCTCGTGGTCGAAGAGCGGCAGTCGCCACTCATGACCGAAATGCTCGTAGGCCCGCACCGAGTTGCAGATGAACTTTGCCTGTCGCTCACGGAGGTCCCATTGCTCGAACAGGTCGGCCGCCCGCGCGGCCGCAAAGTCGCCATTGCGCCCAACGATCGCCTCGATTTTTGCCACGAACGCGGCACGGAGCTCCGAATTCCTATGCTTCGGAAAGTCCCAGAGCGAGTAGTGCGCGCGCAGCAGCGCGTCGACGAGCGCGCCGTGACGAACCATTGCGGAGGCGAGGAATTGCGGTGGAATGTGGCTGCCGGCGAGAAAATCGCCGGAGTGTCCCGGCACGAACACGCTGTCGGGTGAAACTCTGCCCTCGCGAGTGAGCTCCCAAACGGCGGGCCAGTCCTGGATGTGCGGCACCGACGCCAAGTTTCCCGCAGTCCGGAAGTACTGCGCGAAGCGGTCGGTCGATGACCACGCGCGCCACCGGTCGGCCGAATATGGGACAAATTCCCAACGAAACCCGAGGTACTGCGCGAGTTCGCGCGAGATGTTGGCCTCCCAGTTGCCGGCCAACCCGTAGCTGTAGCAGACGACGTCGCGCACGCCGAGATCGCGCAGCGATACGCCGATCAGCCGCGAGTCGTGGCCACCGCTCAGCGGAACCACGATCTGCCGACCCGCCACGCCGTCAACCAGACGGCGAAACACGCGCTCGTGCACGATCGCGAGTCGGGCGATGAGGTCCGTCGTACTCGTCGTGAAATAGTCGCCGTGCTCGAACGTGTAGTACTGCCGTCGCGTTGGCTCCTCCGGACTTTCGGCGTCCCAGCGCAGCAACTCGCCCGCCTGAATCTGATGCAATCCGCTGACAAGCGTCGCGTCGCCCGTTACGTAGCCCGTCAGTTGGAACTCGGCGTCGGCCAGCGGGTTGGCACCGATCTCCTGTGTTCCTTCGAGTGCGGATTCGGCGCGGTCGCTGATCCTGGCGCGGCCGTCGGCCGCATGATAGAAAAGCGGAATACTGCGGACGCGATCGACGGCGGCCAGCACCGCGTCGGGTCGCCGGCTCACGATCGCAAACGAGCCGTTGCAGCGGAGCAATGCATGCTGCCATTGCTGCTCTCCGGCGCACGCGTCGAAGAGGCTCGCCAGATCCGCTGCCGAGTGGAACCGGTTGTCGACGTGCGCCTGGCCGCGCACCGAAGTCCCGCCGCAGGTGCTCCAATCAGGCGAGTGGAGTGCAATATCGATGGGCATGGCGTTCATGGTGCGATCTCGCCCACAACGGAAGGCGAGCGCATTGCCCGTGCATACGCGACTAACAACCGTGGCCGCACGCTCTCCCACGTGTAACGGCGCGCGTCCACGATTCCCGCGGCGCGCAATCGTTCGGCCAGCATGGAGTCGTCGATAAGCCGCAGCGTCGCGGCGGCCATCGCCTCCGGGTCGCCCGGCGGCACGAGCAGCGCCGTCTCCTCATGCGCGACGAGGTCCGGTATGCCTCCTACATTGGTGCTGACGATCGGCGTGCCGCTGGCCATGGCCTCGAGCAGCGAGATCGGCATGTTGTCTGCGAGCGAAGGATTGAGCGCAATTGCCGCATTGCGGTAGCGCTCCGCCATGTGTTCGTTGTCGAGGCGTCCGGTGAACACGACCGCACCGTCGACGCCAAGCTCCGCACTCAGGTGTTCGAGCTTCGGCCGGCACGGTCCGGAACCGGCCACGATCAGGCGTGCGTCGCGATGCACGCGGTGCACGATGACGAACGCACGCAGCGCCGTACCGACGTCGTAGACGTCTTCCAAGTTGCGTGCAACGAGTAGATCGAGCTGCGATGTGCGCGACGGCGCGGGCCGGAAGAGGGCAAGGTCCACGATGTTGGGAACGATTTCGGTTCCGACGTTCCAGCCGGCGAACACGCGTTCGAGGAACGCCGACGGGACCACGACGGCCGCTGCCCTGCGCAGCGTGGGCCGTACCCAGCGGAACTGGCGGGCGAGAAAGGCCGCAGCCTCTCCGCCCCGGTAATTCACGACCACGGGCACTCCGCGCAGGCTACCGATCCAGACCGCCGGCGCCGCCGCAAGATGCCAGGCCCAGCCCGAATTGGCCATGACGTGGATGAGCTCTGCATGCCCGGCCGCCTGCCACAGCCGAACGAGATACGGGAACAATCGAAACAGCGCCCGGACCCCGCGCACGCGCCCGACAAAGGCAGGCCGATAGGGGAAGTTGGTCTGGACCAGCGTGACGCGTATGCCTTCCTCGGAGAGCAACCGGACAAGTTGCTGCGTCTGGTTGGCCATGCCACCTGAAGGTGGCGGCAGCGGCCCCACGATCGCGATCGAACGGGGCGGATTGTCCATGGGCGCGACAGCCGTGCGTTTCATCGCCGCCCGCCCGCTTTCAGGCTGCCGCCCGCATTGCGCCGACGCGGAGGTTTTGCGCGAGGCGTATGCCCCACCGAAACCGGGTCCCTCCCCACGGCGTGAACCGGGGCAACTCGAACGGTGACTCACCGCTTCGCGATGCACCCGACGCAGTCGACACCGCGGCGCTGAATCCGAGGTCCTTGACCATACCGACGTGTGCGCGACCATAGTCGGTATCCGGCGTGCCGTTCGGATACGCGAAGAGCCGGACCGGCTGACGCAACAATCCTTCGAGGAACTCACGGCCACCCGCGATCTCGCGCATCGCGGCCTGCGGGTCGAGCGTGGCGAGGATCGGGTGCGTCATCGTGTGTCCACCGACACCCATGCCCGCGCGCGCGAGCTCGCAAATCTGCTCGCTGGTCATCATGAGATTGGTCTGCAGCGGGGCACCAGTCAGCGCGGCCAGCGAGTCCGCGCGCGCCTGCCGCTCGGGCAGCGGCAGATACTTGAAGCCCGACAGCAGGCGGCCGATCACCTCCTTGCGCTGCTCCGGCGTCGCGATCGGGCAGACTCCGGAGCCGAATTCGGTCAGGTCGAGCGTCGGACCTGGCGCGTGGCGCACGGCTTCGATCACCGTGTCGTTCCACATCATCCCGCCGTCGAGGAATCCGGTCGCGATGAAGAACGTTGCGTGGATACCGAGCTCGCGAAGTATGGGCAGCGCCACCGTGGCGTTGTCGGCATAGCCGTCGTCGAATGTCACCGCCAGCGCGCGTGCGGGCAGGCCGCCGCGCTGCAGCGCCGCCGCGGCATCATCCAGCGGCAGCACGTTGAACCAACTGCGGAGCCATTGCATCTTCTCGCGGAACGCCTCGGCATGCATTTCGTTGGGAAAAATCTCGTCGCGAACGGCACGCACGCGGTGCAGAATGAGAATCGTGAGTCGCCCGCGCGTGCCCGCCGGCGACAGCGTGCCGAACAGCGTCCGCCACAACGGCGCAGTGTCGAAAGTCTCGCTCCGGAGCGCTCTCATGGTCACTGTGTGGTCATGCGTTCCGACCTGCGATCCAATGCAAGCCGAGGAGGGCGCCCAGCCACACCGCGAGTCCGGCGACCAGCACCGACATGGCGATGACGGTTCGCCGCAGGCGTTCCATGCGGGCGATCGCCACCTCGTTCTCGGGAGTTGCCAGCACGACGAGGGCTGGGAGCGTGCCTACGGCACTTCCGACGCGGTGCGCAACGCGGCCGGAGACCTTTCCAATCACCCCTGCCACACCGCGGCGTTCCCGGCTGACGACGTCGTTCCCCCACCAGAGGTACCAGTGCCGCGCGCCCCGCTGGTAGTAGGCCAGCAGCTTCCCGGGTACCGGAAAGCCGAGCCGACCTTCGGCGGCCTGCAGAAACTCGACCGACGCCGGCGCGTCGCGCAACGCCGCGTACAGGCTCAGCGCATCGGCAGGGACATCGCTCGCGCCGAGAACCGCATAGACGTTGTTGTGGACGTCGATGAACACCCATGCGCCGCGCTGCCGATCGTAGATCTCGACGAAGGTGTGACCGTGCCCGCCGAATCCGTCGAAGGAAAACGCCCACTGCCGGCAGAACAAATCCACACGTCGGGCGGCCGCCATGTACACGCGGACATAGTCGGCGCAATAGCCATGACCTGCGACTATGCGCCGGTAGGTCGTCGCGAGGTCGGCCTGGATTCCTCCCTCGTGACGCGCGTGGCGGACGAGCATTCCGACGAGGGCGCGCGCCCTTGGCCAGTCGCCGGCGATGCCGGGAATCCCTGTGGACGCGACGTCGTCCCCGATGATTGCAGGCGGATCGAGGTGTTCGGTACGGAAATCGGCCGGCACTGCTACCGGCGTCCACAGGAAGTCCTTGCGACCTCCCCTGCGCAGCAGAAAGGCGTTACGAACGCGCACGGTTTGCTCAAGCGGCAACAACAGCCGCGCAAGCCAGAATGTGGCCGCGACGAACGCCACGACGAGGGCAGCGAGCAGCGCCGAACTCATCCCCAGCACAGCCCTTCGTAGCGTCCGCGCAGGGTTTCCCGTCCCGGCATGCCCACGAGGTCGAGGACGATTTGGTCCTCGCGCACGTGAGCGACGAGCGCGGTCGCGACCGCTTTGTCGCCCAGGCCCACGACGATGAGGTCGGACGCGTCGACCACTTCGGCGATTTCGCGCCGCAGCAGGGTCCCGATGTGCGGCACATGCTGCTCGATGAACCGTCGGTTGGCACCGAGAAGGTTCGACAGGTGCACTTCCGGATCGTAGACGAGCAGTTGCATGCCCTTGCCGATGAAGTGCTCGGCAAGGGTCACGAGCGGGCTTTCGCGCAGATCGTCGGTGCCGGTCTTGAACGAGAGGCCGATCATCCCGATGCGGCGGCACCCGGACGCCATGACTTTCGCAATCGCATGATCGATGTGCGCACGATTGGACGGAACGATCGCGGCATGGACAGGGAGCTCCACGTCGTGAGTTTTCGCGAAGTGCAGCGTGGCCCGGAGGTCCTTCGGCAGGCACGATCCGCCGAACGCGAAGCCGGGCTTCAGGTACGCTGGCGAGATGTTGAGCTGCCGGTCCTGGCAGACCAGATTCATCACTTCGAACGCGTCGACGTCCATGGCCTCGCACACGCGCGCCGTCTCGTTGGCGAACGTGATCTTCAGCGCGTGGAAGTTGTTGCAGCAGTACTTGACCATCTCCGCCGCGCGGATCGACGTTGCGTGGAACTCGCACGGCAGGTGGCCGAAGAGCTCGCGCATCTTCGCCGTACCGCCTTCGCCGACGCCACCCACGATCGTGAACGGTGGCTTGTCGTAGTCGCGGATCGACGAGCCTTCGCGCAGGAATTCAGGCTGGTAGCAGACGTGGAAGTCGACGCCTTCGCGCTTGCCGGACTCCGATGCGATCAGCGGACGCAGCGTCTCGTCCACGGTTCCGGGCACCAGCGTTGACCGGAACACGAAGACATGCGGGGTGGACTTCGCGCGCATCGCCCCGCCAAGGTCCTTCGCGATGCGCACCATCGCCGATTGGTCCTGGCTGCCGTTGGGCGCGGACGGCGTACCCACGCAGACCAGCGATACGTCAGTCTCCAGCACTGCCGCGTGCACGTCGCGGGTCACGCCAACACGCCCGCTGCGAACGACATCCGACATGAGTTCGACCATGCCTTCCTCGACCACCGGCGTTCGTCCGGCGGCGATGAGGTCGAGCTTGGCCTGGTCGACATCCACACCTATGACCCTGTGGCCGTCGCGCGCGAGACAGGCAAGGGAGACTGCGCCCACGTAACCTAGTCCAAAAATGCTGATGTTCACGCTCGAATCCTTGCGTTGCGAGCGGCGCTACGCGCCGCGAGGAGAGTAACCGGAAAGGCAGCGCTCGATGATGCCATCGAGCCTCTGCATCGAGCGGTCCCACGCGTGATGCGACAGCACGCGTTGGCGGCCGGTCTGCGCCAGACGCCTCCGCTCGGCCGGATCGTCGAGCACGCGCAGAATCGCGTCGGCGTATGCTGCCGGCGTGTCGGCCACGAGAAAGTGGTCGGGATCCGAAGCATCGACGCCGCCGGCCGCGATGCGGCTCGTCACGACCGGAACGCCGAGCGACATCGATTCGAGGATCTTGTTCTGCGTCCCGCGCGCGATGTTGAGCGGCGCGACCATGAGCGCGGATCTGCGCAGGAAGGGCCGCACATCCGGGACGGAACCGGTGACCGTGACGCCGGGAAGCTCACCCAGCCGGCGGACCGCCGGCGACGGATCGGCGCCGACGATCAGCAGCTTGATCGCGGGCCGCCGCGCGCGCAGGAGTGGCAGCGTCCTCGCGCAGAAGTCGAACATGCACTCCTGATTCGGAAAGTAGTCCATGCGCCCGACGAACGCAATCGTGTCCGCATCGTACACGTCGTTGGCCGGGGCGAAATATTCGCTGTCGACGCCGTTGGGAAACCAGTCGGACGCGACGCCGGTACCGTAGCTCTCGAGCGTTTTCCACTCCGTACGTGTGGTCGCCGTGCACATGTCGAACCGGGACGCCAGCCGCTTCTCGGCCCTTTGCATCTTGCGCCCTTCCAGACCGTAGCCCAGCGAGAGCGGAAAGGGTTTGCAGCGTGCGTACTCGAGCCACTTCTGTGAGTCCATGTCGCCGAAGTCGAGGATCTTTGGGACGCCGCGAACGTCCTCGACGTACTGGGCGACCGACGAGCAATGGACGAAAACGAGTTCGTAGTGCTCGCGAGCGAGCCGGCGGCGAATCGCGAGTGCCAAGTCGGGCGAATAGAAATAGCCCATCGACGATGGCGTGGGTGTCGGCAGTCGGACAACCATCCGCCACGCTTGGACCGCGTCGTGCACGCGGCGCATCTCGAATTCCGCGCAGTACGCCTCGATCCCTTTGCCCTCGTGTGCTTCCGCATCGGAGCGGACGAGCGACGCGACTGTGACCTGGTGCGAAGCCGACAGGTGCCGGATCATGTTGAACGGGCGGATCTTGCCGCCGCGCGTCGGAGGAAACGGAAAGCGGTGGCACACATAGAGAATCTTCACGTGGTGTGCTCTTTCAACTCTTCGGCGACGTCGTTCGCGGAACGTCCATCCAGGTAGATACGCGCCCAGATCTCGAGGTTGATGAGTGCCATCAGCTTGTCGGTGCCATCGACAAGGTTGGCTGCGTGCGAAGCGACGAGAGACTCGATCGCGGCCGGGCGGAACAGCCCACGTGCGTTGATCGAGTCCACCGACAGCAGATTGCGCAGCAGCGGTGCCAAGTCGCGCCTCAACCAGGCGCCCATCGGAGCACCGAAGCCGCGCTTCTTCCGCTCCAGGATATCCGCCGGCAGGACGTCCCGGAGCGCGGCCTTCATCGCGTGTTTCAGACGTCCGCCGCGAATCTTGATGTCCTGCGGCATGCGCGCGGCGAATTCCACCAGCTCGTGGTCGAGCAGCGGCACGCGGCACTCGAGCGACACTGCCATGCTCATCTTGTCGGTCAGCAACAGCAGATCGTCCGGCAATTGCGTTTCCGCGTCTACGGCCAGCATCCGATTGAGCTCGTCGGAGCCGTCGGCGCGCGCGAACGCCGCCGCCAGTGCCTCGTGCCCGTCGGCGCGACGGTCGCGCAGCAGCTGCGCGGCCAGGTCCTCCGAGAACACTTCGACGTACGACCGGTAGCGCTTGTCGATGGGCAACCCGGCGGCCGACAGGAAGCCCTTCGCGAGCCGCGCCGCATTCAGCAGCGGCGAATGACGATCGCTCGGCAACCGCTGTCCGACCGCCGTCGCCATGCGGCGCAATGACGCCGGCAGCCGGTCGAAGTACGCCTGGTAGTGGCCGCCGAGGTAACGGCGATAGCCGCCAAAGAGCTCGTCGCCGCCCACGCCCGAGAGGATCACCGTCACATCGCGGCGCGCGAACTGCGACACGAGAAAGGTGGTGATGAACGCCGTGTCCGCGATCGGCTCGTCCATGTGCCAGAGCAGCCGCGGCAGCAGCGACACGACATCCGGGCGCACGATGATCTCGTGGTGGTCGGTGCCGAAAAGCTCGGCCACCCGGCGGGCATGCGGCAACTCGTTGTAGTACGCCTCCGCGTCGCCTCCACCGAAGCCTATCGCATAGGTCTTGACCGGGCGCTCGCTGTGCGCTGCCATGAACGCGACGACTGCGCTGGAGTCGATACCGCCCGACAGAAAGGCCCCGATGGGAACGTCGCTGACCATTTGCATGCGCGTCGATTCCTCGAGCCGGGCGCGGGTCTGCGCGATCCACTCCTCCTCGGTGCGCGAAGTGTCGACCGCCGCCGGGATGCGCCAGTAGCGACGTTCAACGACGCGGCCGCCCTCGGCGACGAGGAGCGTGGCCGGCGGAAGCTTCGCGATGCCACGGAAGATCGACTTCGGCGCTGGCACGTAGCCGAGCGCCAGATAGGCCGACAACGCCGCCGGATCGAGCGCGGCCGAAACGCCCGGCACCGCCAGGATCGCCTTGGCCTCGCTTGCGAATAGCAGCCGCCGACCGTCGTTGCACACATAGAGCGGCTTCACGCCGAGTCGGTCCCGCCCGACGAGCAGGCGTCTGCGTCGCGCATCCCACAGCGCGAAGGCGAACATCCCGTTCAACCGCGTGATACCGTCGTCGCCATAGGCTTCGTATAGATGAAGTATGGTTTCGCAGTCGGAGTTGGTCTTGAACCGATGCCCGTCCGCGATCAGCGCTTCGCGCACCGCTCGATAGTTGTAGATTTCCCCGTTGGCAATGAGCCACAGCGTGCCATCCTCGTTCGAGAGCGGCTGGTGCCCTCCGCCGACATCGATCACCGACAGGCGGCGCATCCCCATGGCCACCGGGCCATCGACGTGCGTGCCCTCGTCGTCCGGGCCACGATGGACGGTGAGACGCGCCATCGCCCGCAGGGGTTCAGGCTGTGCTGTCGCGCCGTCGAGCTGCAGAATGCCGTAGATGCCGCACACGAGTCAACGTCCGCGATGGTGAAGGCGGGCAGGCCGGATGTCCGGTGCGAGCAGCGACCGATAGACGTCCGCGTAGCGTGCCACGCTGCGTGTCCACGTGCGCTCGGTCTCGACGAACTGCCGAGCCTGCGCGCGAATTCGCGGCCAATCTCCGGCACCGTTCAGCACGCGCTCGATAACCTGCGCAAGCGCCTTCGCGTCACCCGCCGGGAACAGATACCCCGTCTCGCCATCGCGGACGAGTTCGCGATGGCCACCCACGTCGGACGCGACGAACATGCGCCCTTGCGCCATCGCTTCCAGCGGCTTCAGCGGCGTGACGAGCTCCGTGAGCCGCATCCGGTACCGCGGGTAGGCTAGCACGTCGATGAGTCCGTAATACCGTTGCACCTGGTCGTGAGGCACGCGCCCCACGTAGACCATGCGCTCGCGCAGGCCGCGCATCGCGGCATTGCTCATCAGCGCCTGTTCCTGCGGCCCGCCGCCGACCAGCAGGACGCGGAGGTCGGGCCGCGTTGGCGCAAGTGCTGCCAGTGCCTCGATGAGCAAATCGAGTCCCTCGTACGCGTAGAACGAGCCTGCGAAACCGATCACCGTCTTGCCGGCGAGGCCGAGCCGCGTCTTGAGGGCGGCGTCCGGCTCCGCGCCGAACGTGAACTCCGAGGTATCGACCGCGTTGGGAATCACGGTGACCCGGTCCGCCGCGATGCCGCGCGAAACGATTTCAGTGCGCAGGCCTTCGCAAATCGTGGTGACGTGGTCCGCCCATCGCAACGCCACGGACTCGAGCCGGCGCGAAACGCCATAGCGAACGCTGCCCTCGCGGGTCGTGCCATGATCGACGGCGGCGTCCTCCCAGAGCGCACGGACCTCGTAGACCACGGGTATCCGGAATCGTCGACCGACCCAGAGTGCTGGCAGGGCGTTGAGCACCGGCGAGTGAGCGTGCAGGATATCGGGGCGGAACTCCTGCACCAGCGCGGCCAGACGGCGCGCAGTGGCCCGCATCTCCTGGGCGTAAATCGCCCCCGGGACGCCGGACAGCATGTTGCGCTGGACGCGCGTGCGATGAAATCGGAAGCCGCCGGCATCCTCGAACTCGGCGTCCGTGTTCGAATGTCGTGGCGTCGTGGCCTGCAGCGTAATCCATCCCAGCGCGCGTTGTTCACGCAGGATCGCTGCGGTTCGGAACGCGTAGCCGCTGTGCAGCGGCAACGAATGGTCGAGGACGTGCAGGATACGCATGGCGATTCAGGCGGCCGCTGCGCGGAGACCGGCGGACGCCGGGCGGTCGGCGACGTTGCGCAGGAACGCGTCGAACATCAGCAGCGTCCACAGCGGCGCGCTGAAGTCTCGCTGTCCCGACTGATGCTGATCGACCAGCTGCTGCAGATAGCGCCTGTCGAAGATTCCGGTGTCGGCGAGGCGCTCACCGAGCAACGCATCGCGCACCCGCGTGCGCAGAGGGCCGCGAAACCACCGCGCGAGCGGCACCGCGAAGCCCATCTTCGGCCGATACAACACCTCGCGCGGCAGCCGCGGTTCCATCGCCTTCTTGAGCAGCCACTTGCCTTCGCCACCGCGAATCTTCAACGACGACGGCAGCGACCCCAGGAACTCCACCAGCGGATGGTCCATCAGCGGCTCGCGCACCTCGAGCGAATGCGCCATGCTCGCGCGGTCGACCTTGGTGTTGATGTCGCCGACCAGGTACGTCTTGAGGTCGAGGTACTGCACGAGCGCCAGCGGATCGTCCGTGTCGGCCAGGCGTGCGTGCCGGTGAAACACTTCGCCAGCGCTGTAGCCGGCCAGCCTCGCCCGGAAGCCGTCGGTGAACAGCTGCCGCCGCATCCCGCTGCGCAGGATCGACACGCCTTCGAAGTAAGCATCGACGGAATCGCGGCCGAGTGCCTCGAAGGTCGACTTTGCCCGGAACATTCGCGGCGCCCAATCGGCTTTTGGGTAAGCGGCGCCCAGGAAGCCGAATATCGGGCGGCGCAACGACAGCGGCAGCACCTGCCGCAGTCGCTCCTCGGCGAGGTGGAGGCGATACCGGCGGTAGCCAGCGAAGTTCTCGTCGCCACCGTCGCCCGACAGCGCTACGGTCACGTGTTTGCGCGCGAGCTGGCACACGCGGTACGTCGGAATGGCGGAACTGTCCGCGTACGGCTCGTCGTAAACGCGCGCGAGCAGATCGATCAAGTCGAAGTCGTCACTTTCGACACGGTCGACGAAGTGCCGCGTGCGATAGCGTTGTGCGACATCCAGCGCGAATCGCGATTCGTCATAGGCCGGATCGGAGAAGGCGATCGAGCACGTGTTGACGGGCTCCGCCGAGTTCGCGGCCATTGCGGCCACCACGGCACTCGAATCCACGCCACCGGAAAGAAATGCCCCAAGCGGCACCTCGGCAATCATTCGCAGGCGGACCGACTCATCGATGCGTGCAGTCAGTTCGGCGACGGCATCGGCATCGGATATCTTGCGGTTTAGCGTGAAGCGAGGATCCCAGTACGGTACCGGGTCGGGCACGCGCGCGCCGACGCGAACGGTCAGCGTGTGCGCCGGTGGGAGCTTGCGCGCTGCGGCGAAGATCGTGCGCGGCTCCGGAACGTAGCCGAGCGCGAAGTATTCCTCGACGGCGCAGTCGTCCATGACGCGCGGGAACGCAGGATGCGCGAGCAACGCCTTCAACTCCGAACCGAAGATAAGCGTGCCGTCGGGCAACAGCGCGTAGTGGAGCGGCTTCACGCCCAGGCGGTCGCGGGCGAGAAAGAGCGTTTGCCGGTTACGGTCCCACAACGCGAACGCGAACATGCCACGGAAGCGCTCGACGCAGGCCGCGCCCCATGTCTCCCATGCGTGCACGATCACTTCGGTATCGCTCCTGGTGCGGAACCGGTGCCCGAGTGCCGCGAGCTCCGGAATCAGCGACTGGTAGTTGTAAATCTCGCCGTTGTAGACGACGACGACGCTGCGATCCTCGTTCCAGAGCGGCTGCTGCCCCGTCGACAGGTCGATGATCGACAGGCGCTTGTGGCCAAGGCCCACGCCCGGCTCGACGTGCAGGCCGCACTCGTCGGGACCGCGGTGGTGCTGCGATTCGTTCATACGCAGGAGGAGTTCCCGCGGCACTTCGCGCTGTCCGCGCGTGTCGACGATGCCTACGAGGCCGCACATTTCCTGGTGACCTTCGCGTCTTCAGCCGTGCGGGCCGCGGCCGCTCGCGGCGGCGGTCGCGGGAGAGCCCGCGGCGCGCGGCGCCGCCAGGCGTTCATAAAGACGATGGTAGCGTTCGACCATGCGGTCGAGACTGAAGTTGCGCTCCGCACGCGCACGTCCAGCGCGGCCGTGGGCATCCGCGAGGGGCGCATCGCCGTAATAGCGCATGATTGCGCGGGTCAGCGCTGGACTGTCGGCCACGGGAACGATGTTGCCGGTGACGCCTGCCTCGACCAGTTCGCTGTTGGCGCCGACATTGGTCGCGACGACCGGAAGGCCGCACGCCATTGCCTCGAGAATCGTGTTCGACACGCCTTCGGCGAGCGAAGGAAGCACGAAACAGTCGAGCCCCCGCAGGACTTCCGGCACGTCGGCGCGCTCTCCCGCGAACCAAGCGAGATCCCGCACACCGGCCGCCGCCAGGATCGCCTCCGCCTCGCCGCGCAGCTGGCCTTCGCCGACCAGCACGAGCCGCATGCGGGTCCGGGCTTCCGGATGCGCGGCAATCGCGGCGGCGAATGCGCGCGCGAGATTCGACTGGTCCTTGACCGCTTCCAGGCGACCTACGGTGCCCACGAGCCACAGGTCGCCGCTGCGGAACGGGCAGCCGTCGATCGGCCGGCGTCCGGCCGTCGCGGGACAAAAGCGCGTGATGTCGACGCCATTGTAGATCTGGTCGATGCGCACCGCCGGGACATGGACGCGGTCACGCAGGTAGCCGGCGAGATCTGGTGACAACGCGACATACCGGTTCACGAATGGCCGATAGACGCGTCGAAGGCGCTGGTAGCGAACTCGCGAGCCGTCGAGGTCTCCGACATCGCGGCCGTGCTCGCCGTGCACGCGCGCCGGCACGCCTGCCGCCCACGCCGGTACGACGACCTCCAGCGCGGCCAGATTTCGCGTGTGGACGATGGCCGGGCGCCAGCTGCGCAGAAGCGCGTATAGACGCGGATAAAGCCGCAACGCGTGGCCCGGGCCCTTTCGCATCGCGACGAGTTCGACGTCGTCGCGCTCGACGCGTGCCGCGAATCCGGCATCGATGTCTGTTAGCGCAACGATCTTGTGACGCCAGGCTTGCCGCGGCAAGCGGTTGACGAGATTGACGACTCCGTTCTCGAGTCCGCCGACCGCGAACCGGTAGACGATGTGCACGATCAGCGGCGCTGCGTGCACGCTCATCTCCGCTCGCGCACTGCGGCCAGCGCGCGTTCGATACCGGGCGCCATGGCGCCCGTGAATTCGCGCAACGCCGCCGCCGCGTCCGGGCCGCCGGCTCGCCGCGAGGCAAAGACGACGATCAGCGCCGAATCGTCGCCGCGACCGGCGAGCCTCGACCAGGCAAGACGTGCCTTCGCGACGTACTCGCTTGCCGTCACCCGGCCATCGACCCAGAACAGGCGCACGACATCGAGCGTGTCCCGCGGTCCGGCGAGCCGCGTACGCTGGGCGGGCATGCTCACGCCGTTCCATTCGAACGCGTCCGCGGAACGAGCGATCGGCTTCCAGCGAATGTCGCCCATGTTGGTCAGCTGATTGCCGGAGGTGACGAGTTCCCGGCCTTTCGCCTGGTTGCGGTAGTAGGCGATGTAGACGCCGACATCCCGGTCGCCCTTGCGATACGCCTGTCGCAAGTCCCACGCGAAACCATGGTAGTCGGGCCTCCAATCCGCGATGGCGTCCGGTGAAGCCACCCATCCTTCCTGGTCCGCCAGCACCGCAACGTCCGGCGGACTCGCCTTGGTGGTCGGCGCAACGCGCGCCTCCAGGGGGACCCAGATGGCAGCCGCGGCGATGCAAGCAACCGCGGCTGTCATGAACGTTGCGGTGGAGGCCGGGGAAGGGCGGCCGAGCGCGGCACCCGAACGTCCCGCGGTCGACGCCGCGAGAGAGGTTGCCGGTTCCTCCTGCCAGTACGAACCGATCCAGAACACCAGCAGCATGACGAGTCCGAAGAACAGCCATCCGTAGATGATATGGTCGACTCCGACGGCTATCTGGTTGTCGGACAGGTGACCGAGCATGACGATCATGTAGGCGCGCAGCCAGTTGGCCACGATCGGTATCAGGATTGCCATGGCCATGAAAAGCACGCGGCGCCGCATGCTCCGGTAGGCGACGGCGGCATAGATGGTGCCGACCATGACCGAGGCGATGATGTAGCGGATGCCGCTGCACGCCTCGACCACCGACCACGCGCCCGTTGGAATGACGAAGTAGTTTGCTTCACGATAGACGGGCACGCCCGAAAGGCGCAGCGCCCAGACGGTGAAATCGGCCGTCCATTCGATCAGCGTGGGGACGAATATTTCGCCGACGGGAACTGCGAACAGCAGGAAGGCGAGGGGAAAGACCAGTGTCCGCGCCACGCGCAATCCGACCACCGTCAAAAACGCCGCCTGGACCATGAAGGCCAGCGCGAACTGCTTGAGGCCCAGCACATCCGCGACGGACATGACGAGCCACATCGCGCCTGCAGCGAGCACCAGGAGCAGGCCGGGCCACCACGGAGTTGCGGGAGTGTCCGCCAGCACCTCGCGCTTGCGCCAGGTCAGCCAAAGACAGAGGGGCACGATCACGAATCCATGCGCGAACGTCTCGGAGCGCAGCCAGATCGAAACGATCGATGCCACCGTGGGCGCGTGCATGGCCAGGATGCCGATCACGGCGGCGGCCACCGCGAGGACCGGCGCCGTAACCCAGTGCGCGCCCGTTGGAATGTGTCGCACCGCCGCCGCGATGGTCGTCGGGGTCACGGACTCCGCCGGCGAGACCGTAGGTGCGGGGGCCGGACGAACCGTGGTTTCGACGAGTGGCGGCGTATCCATGTCTGCGCAGCGGCGCACGCTATCCTAGATTGCGGACGATGTGCGGTCCGAGTGCGTTGACCACCGGCAGCGGCAGGCGGCGCCACAGCGCCACCAGCGCGCGGTACTTTGGGTTCAGCGGGTTGTTCTGCGGGACCGCGTCGCGCTTGCGCAGCCGATATTCGTAGTGCAGCGGCGTCGGCTCGAATCCCCAGTTCTTCTTGAAGTCGAAGCTGCCGGTGCCGCGCTTGCTGCGTCCGAAATCGAACACCCGCAGGCCGCGCCCGCACGCTCGACGCATCAGTTCCCAGTACTTGAAGTCGTTGGCAGCCAGATCGCGCGCGGCGAGCGTGTCGCCGGCGTAGTACGGAAGAACTTCGTCACGGAAATAGAAGCTCAGAACTCCGCTGACCGGGCGGCCGCCTGAATCGGTGACGATCATCGACTCGCACTGCGGCCCGAATACACGGCGCAACCGCGCGAAATACTCCTTGCCGTAGGGCGGCGTCCCGTGGCGATGCATGTTGTCGGCGTACAGCTCGAAAAACTGCTCGATGCCGTCGTCGATCACGCTGCGCAGCCCATTCCTGATGCCTTTGCGCACCATGGCGCGCTGCTTGCGCGGAATCGCAAGCATGTTGGCTTCGATATCAGGGGAGATCTCCTTGCGGAATGTCACGTACAGGTCCTGCTGCGGCCATTCGGGGCACAAGACGTGCCGGTCGCGCAATTCCAGGAAATCGGCATCCAGGTCATCGGCGATTCCCGCCGCACGATCGACCAGCGCGCGTGCCGCTTCGGCATTCGCAGTCGCAGGGCCGCCGTAGACGCCGAAGGAAAGCGACACGAGCGAATGACCGAAGAGCCGGCTTTTCACTTCGGCCAGCGGCAGGACGCCTTCTACTTCGCCGCACCGCTCGGCCAGAAGGTAGTGGGTGCGATGCCGGAACACCTCCTCGATGATCTCGCGCCAGCCTATTGCGTGGAAGAACGTAGCCTCGGCGCAGCGCTCGACGAACGCACTCCAGCGCGGCGTATCCGCATCCACGAACGCCCGGACGGTAATGCGATCCGCTGGCCGCACCTCATGTGAGCCTTCCACGGCCAGCCGCGTGGCCATCATGCATCTCCGTCAAGAAAGACGCGATCGACCCGGTCCCAGCGGAAATCAACGAGCAGGCGGCGGAGCCTCCCGTCCATGTGCTTCAGATTCACGTAGTGGCGGAAGCGTGCCTTGGCACTGGCGCCGTCCACGCGCGGTTGGTCGGGATCGAGCTCCCACGGGTGGAAATAGAACATCGCAGGCTGGCCGTCGACATCGTTCACGCGGCGCAGCGACCAGCGCGAGACTCCGTAGGGCAGCAACCGGAAATAGCCGCCGCCTCCAGCCGGCCAGTTGGCGCGCAGCATCCGCACGGTGGTCACCGGAACCTCGATGAGTCCGGGACGCACCTCGTGCGCAAAGCGTGGCGCGTCTGGCGCACCGTAGTGATCGTGCCGGATAGGATAGAGGCTCGAGCTATAGCAGTAGCCCGCCTCGGCAATGCAATCGAACGCCCACTCGTTCGCTGGGCCTACGGAAAAGCTCGGCGCGCGATACCCCCGGACGGACGCCCCGGCCTGGTCTTCGAGCACGGCTTTGGCAAGCCGGATGTCGGCGAGAAATTCTCCGTAGCCCTGTTGGTTCGCACGCACATGCTCGTATCCATGGCTCGCAAGTTCGTGTCCTTCGTCCACGATGCGGCGGATCAGCACCGGATAACGCTCGGCGACCCAGCCCAGCGTGAAGAACGTGGCGCTGGCTCCGGCGTCGGCAAGCATGCCAAGAATACGGTCGACGTTGCCCTCGATGCGGCATGGAAGACTGTCCCATGACTCGCGCGGAACCTGATCGGAAAACGCCGATACCTGGAAGTAGTCCTCGACATCGATCGACAGCGCATTGATGATCGCGCCGTCTGCAGCGTTGTGCGCGTTCATGCGTTGATGACCTCGCGCTGGACGCCGGCATATCCACGCCACGCCACGAGGTCGGCGGCGATACGCGCGGCGGCGTGGCCGTCCCACAGCTCAGGCGCGCAGCCGCGCTTTCCGTCCCCCGCGATGATCGCGTCGACGCACGCCAGCGTGCGGCCCCGATCGCGACCCACCAGCGTGTTCGTGCCTTGGTCCACGGTGATCGGGCGCTCGGTGTTTTCGCGCATCGTGAGGCACGGAACTGCCAGCGCCGTCGTCTCTTCCTGAATGCCGCCGGAATCGGTGAGCACGAGCCGCGCGCTCGCCATGAGTCCGAGCATTTCAAGGTAGCCCTGCGGTGGAATCAGCGTGACCGGGCTTCCCGCCAGCGCCTGCGACATTCCGAAGCGTTCGATGTTCACGCGGGCGCGTGGGTGGACGGGCCAGATGAGCGGCAGCCGAAGCGCGACTTCGCGCAGGACTTCGAGCGACTCGCGCAGCGCGTCAGCATCGTCGACGTTCGACGGACGATGCAGCGTGATGACACCGTAGCCTGCCGCGCCGTCGATACTCTCGCGTGACAGCAGCCCCGCACGCGCCAGGGTTTGGGTGGGCGCGATCGCACGCTGCCGATTGCGCAGGACCGAGTCGATCATCACATTGCCGACGAATCGTATGCGCGAGTCCGGAATGCCTTCGCGCAGCAGGTTGGCGGTGGCGGCGCGCTCCGTCGTGTACAGTCGCTCGGCGATCTGGTCGGTCAGGACGCGATTGATCTCCTCCGGCATTTCCCGGTCGAAGCTGCGCAGGCCCGCCTCGACATGGACGACGGGAATGCCCTTCTTCACCGCGACGAGGCTGCATGCAAGGGTCGAATTGACGTCGCCGACGACAACCACACAGCATGGCCGCAGGTCGTCCAACACCGGCTCGAACCGCCGCATGACTTCCGCCGTCTGCACTGCATGCGTGCCTGATCCGACTTCGAGGTTCACGTCAGGCGCCGGCAGCTCGAGATCGGCGAACAGCCGCTCGTTCATCGAAACGTCGTAGTGCTGCCCGGTGTGGACGAGGACCGCGCGCGGCAACTCGGTTCGCGTCGAAAACGCGCGCACCAGCGGCGCCATCTTCATGTAGTTCGGTCGTGCACCGACAACGCACACGATCGGTCCCGGTGCGTGAGGCGGTCGGTTCATCCGTGCCCCGCCGGCGTTCCCGGCTTGGACGCGCGGTCCGGATGCAGGAGTCCGTGCAGGAGGTCGACCGCCGCGGACACCGTCCGATCGAGCCGGTCGATTCGGTCCTCGAGATGGTCGAAGTGCTTGTGCATGGCGGTGCTGTCCATCCGCGTCGACAATTGCCCCTCGGTTTCGGCGCTTCCTCCGACGACCGCGACGTGCGTGAGTGCGGCGTCGGGTCCGAGCTCGTCGCGGATCTCGCGCGCGATCGCTTGCACGTCCTTCGAAGCGAGCGAGTGGCGCTCCGCAAGGTACGCAGCAAGAAGCAGGCGGTTGCAAAGCGTGTTGATGCGGCGCGGAATGCCGCCGGTCACCGTATGGACGAGATCGAAGCACTCCGGCTCGAATGAAGGATCGCCCTTCCAGCCGACATGCTTCAGGCGATGCTCGATGTATTCGCGCGCCTCGGCTTTGTCCAGCGGACCCAGGTGATAGGAGGCGATCACCCGCTGACGCAGCTGCTGCATTTGCGGACTGCGCATCATCTCGCGCAGCTCGGGCTGGCCGATCAGGAAGCTCTGCAGAAGCGCCTGGTCGCCCAGCTGGAAATTGGAGAGCATGCGCAGCTCCTCGACCGCGCGCGCCGTGAGGTTCTGCGCTTCGTCGACCACGAGCAGCGCGCGCTTCTTCTCGGTGACGCATTGGCACAGAAAGGCCTCGAGGGCGCCGAGCATCATGGCCTTGTCATTCGACGCCACCGGCACGCCGAACGCCATGGCGACGGCGCGCAGCATGTCCTCGGCGTCGAGTTGGGTGCTGACGAGCTGTGCCGCCACGACCTTCGCCGGATCGAGCTGCTCCAGGAGGCTGCGCACGATCGTGGTCTTGCCGGCGCCGATCTCGCCGGTGATCACGATGAAACCTTCGCTTTGGTAGAGCCCGTACTCGAGGTAGGCGTACGCGCGCTTGTGCCCGCGGCTGCCGTAGTAGAAAGTGGGATCGGGATTGAGCTGGAACGGCTTGCCGGTCAGCCCGTAGAAGGATTCATACATCGCGGGACTACCTTAGCGTGTAACTGACGCCGACGAACGCTGCCGCCTCGTTGTAGTCGAATGCCAGGTCCGAATTCGCCTGCTGGTAGCGTCCGCCGACGTATCCGGTCATACGTCCCGACAATCGAGCCGACAGCGTGATCGTGGCAACACCCTGCCGTGTCTCCGCGCCCTCGGGCCCCGCCGCCACCGTGCGGCTACCCGTGAGCGTCGCCATCAGGTTGACCGACGGCGTGAGCCGGTTGGTCCATACGACGCTGCCACCGGTTTGGGTATTGTCGCTGCCAAGCGCCACAATCGGTGGAAGCGAACTCCCCGACGCCGTGATCGCCTCGCTCTTCAGATTATACAGGGAGAACAGGATGGTATTGCGCGCGCCGACGATGCCGAAGGTCGCGGACTGTTGCTGCTGCAGGACGATCTGCTGT
>Ga0163153_10003728_pt1 | contig 20022 bp, 18 predicted proteins | sample OliLakLV19MP6IB1_FD_148629 | JGI IMG/M metagenome (GOLD analysis project Ga0163153, IMG submission 148629) | Freshwater microbial mat bacterial communities from Lake Vanda, McMurdo Dry Valleys, Antarctica - Oligotrophic Lake LV.19.MP6.IB-1 | ecosystem: Environmental > Aquatic > Freshwater >...
CCTCTACTCCTCCCTCCCTCCCTCACTTCGCCTTCTTCGGTTTCGCCGCCGTCTTCGCTTCCGTCGGCAGCAGTTCCTCATTGAAGCGCGTGGTGTAGTGCATGCTGCTGGCGTCGCCCTGGAAACCGACGATGTTTTTGTCGATGTCGGTTTGTTGCCAGACCAGGCGGCCGGCGGCGATATCGAAGCGGACGGTGCCGGACGTGTCGCGCTGAATGAGTTGCGCATCAATCGCCGGATCGCTGTTCGGCGTGAGCCATTGTGTTTCCACGCGAATGGTTGCCAGGTTGTTCGCCACCGATTCGAGCGTGTAGAGCTGCTGCGCCTTGATGCGCTTCATGCCGCCGTCTTTGGCAGCGACGTCGATCTCGAACGGCTGCCTCCAGGTTCCTCCGACGGTGACGGCCTGTTCCGGCAAGAGCATCGCCATTTGGCCTTTCTCGGCGTTGGGCTGCGATTGCTTTTCCTCGCGCTTGATGACTTCCCCGCGAGCGTCGAGCGTGGCCACGGTGAGCGGCACTCCGACTGCTTTCGCGACGTCGCCGAAGCCCGGCGGTGATGACTTGTCGGTGCGGCTATCGAAGCGCTCTTCTTCGCGGTCGCTCATTTGCTGGCGCATGTCGACATAGTCAACCGAATGCACGAAGGAGAACTTGCCGTCGGGTTGGACGGCGGTGATTTTCCACCGCTTCGTGGAAATGCTGGTCGTGTCGGCGGTCTGCGTGCTGCCGGAAACCGTGGTTCGCACCCGGGCGCGATGCTCGACCTTCCAGACGAGGTTCTCGCCTACCTGGAACTTGTAGCGCAAGGTGTAGGCCTCGCCGGCGCCTGGCTCAGCCGATGAGGCAGCATTTGCCCAAGCCAGACTCGTCGCCAGCGCAACCCAAATCATCCAAGGGGCACGGCCCATAAGCGCATCCTTTCGCCAGAAGTCCGGATTTCGGCGGGGAATATAGCTCGGCCGGCGACGGGGGTCAACGCAAGCTGGGGCGTTCGCGGCGTGGGCCTCGCAATTCCGAACCCTCCCGAAGGCTAATAACCGCCGTTGGCCCCGTCGCTGGAAATGCCGTTTACGCGTCCGCCCTATCCGGCTGGGACGCCGGCGGCGCGAACCGCGTCCCACAATAGGAGGCGTTTAGAATCGCAAGATGAAGTCCGCGTAGAAGCGGTCTTCGAGAATGTCGTCGCGTTGCGTCAGCGGGAACTCCCAGCCGGCGCCGATTTCGACGTTGCGGTAGGGCTTCAGCTTGCTGCCGACGCAGCAGGAGACGATATCGTTGCCGGCCACATTCGTGCTACCGAGGTTCATCAGGTCCAGGCCTTCAAAACCGTCCGTGCCGAGGTCGCCGTTGCCGCTGCGGAGCCAATGAAACCAATTGAATTCCACCAGGCCGTACACCATGTTGGTGAACTGGTAGTCGAAGTGATTCGACCAGTACGCCATTTGGCTGCGATCGGTGTGGTTCGTCGGGATGCGGACGCCGGCGCCGGAAATCCAGTGCGTGCGGCAGCCAAATTGCTTTCCGCCGGTCAGGAAGAAGTGGAATTCGCCGTCGCCGCCCCCTTGGAAGACTTCGTGGCGGCCCATGTCGATCTCGTACACCATCCCCGTCGACAGCAGGAACTTGCGTTCCGGGTTGCGGAACACGGTGTACTTCAACCCCGCAGCCACGTCGGCCCAGCCCTCGACATGTCCGGTTCCCGGCGAATCGAGCTCGATATAGCCGTCCTTGGTGGCGATGAGCGACAAACGATCGGTCAATCGCGCGCGGAGCTGCATGGCGTAGTAGTTAACGTCGCCGCCACGCAACACCGGGGCGCTGTCCGGAATGATATGATGGGCGTAGATCAACCGCGCTTCCGACAACTGCCGCGGGTCTTCGAAGAACAGCGGATTGCTGATTGGGCTGATGAAATCGTTGAAGCAGTAGTCCGTGCGGGAAACCAAGCCCAACAGCTTTTCGCTCGCGCAGCCGCAACCGTCCCAGCAGCCTGGCGGGCAACATGCCGTGTACGACAGCAGCGGCGAGCAGCAGTCCCCGCAGCCGCAACACGAGTCGCACGATCCGCAGTTGCTCCCCTCGGATGCGTATTCCGATGAGATCGCTTCCGTGTCAATGTCCGGCGCCGGCTCCGCGGTTTGCTCGTCCGATGCGACCGTGTGCCCGTCCTGGCCCTCCAACGGATAAAGCGATGCCGACACTGGTTGTGCCGAGAGGCATGCCGCGATCAAACAGAGGCCGTAAATTCGCCTAGCTTGCTTTCGGAGCGGTCCGGAGGTTTGACTAAACTGGGCGACGTGGCTCAATTCAGTAAGACAGCGAAGGTGCGGAATCAACTCTGCTTTCGGTCAAAACACGGCCATCGCACCACTTGCGGTTGCCCACGGCTCACCCGATTGCCCAGTCCGCAAATTGCGCTTTCACGAAACGGACGAGTCGAAATCCAGACCTCGAAAAGTGCTCAATCCTAGTGATGAATGGGATCACAAGGGTCTTGCCTGGCGTGCGGTCGCCTGATCGAACACCAACTGTTCAGAGCGGAGCTCTTGTGAGCGGTTTCTCCCCCAAACCGGCAGGGTGCGGTAGAATTCTGTCAGTCTGCCTAACGTGATTTTTTGAGCGCACCTGATCCCCGCGACGCCATGACGACGCCCCTGCCGGACGCACAACCCGAAGACGCGCTTGCACCGGACGAGTTTCTTCCGGTGCGCGCGACGACGGTAGTGCCCGGGTCGCCCATGGATGACTGCCTGCGGGCCGCCTTTGAATTCAGTGCGTCGCCAATGTTGGTGGTACGCGCAGCGGATGGGCATGTCTTGACGACAAATGTCCGCCTGCGGGAGTGGATGGCAACCGCCTCGCCGCGCGCTTCCTGCCACGCGATCGAAGAATTCCTGACGAACGAATCATGGCTCGAACTGCGACGGCTCCCGACCGACCTGACTGGGCTCCCGCGCACGACTTCCGTACGGTTACGTTCGTCCGATCAAGGAATTCCTGAAATAGCCGTGTCCGTGCATCGTCATGGCGAGCCCGGCGATGAAGCGTTGCTGATCGTATTTCCGGCGACCTTCGATGTGATCGTGCCGCCGCCAGCCAACGATGTCGATCCGTTGACTGGCCTGACAAATCGCAATGAATTCGATCGACGGCTCAAGCTGGCCATCGAACGCGTTCAGCGCGAGGGCCGCCCGCACTTTGCGCTGCTGTTCATCGATCTCGACGCGTTTAAGCCGGTCAACGATCAATTCGGCCACGCCGTGGGGGACCGCGTGTTGGCCGCTGTCGCTCGACGACTGGCGGCCGGCGTGCGACCGGGTGACGTGCTCTCGCGCCGCGGCGGTGATGAGTTCACCGTCCTCGTGGATTCGATCGACGAGGCCGGCGAGGCCCGGCGCATTGCCGAACGACTTTGGTCGCGCGCGATGGAGCCGTTCGAGGTCGACGGCCATTTCCTGCATGTCGGCGCCAGCATCGGATTTGTGCTGGGAGATGGTACGATCGACAACCCCGCGGCCATGATCGAAGCGGCGGATCGGGCGATGTACGCCGCGAAGCGCGCCGGACGGCCGATGGTTCACTCCGTCAAGTAGAGGATTTCGCAGCAATATGCCTCCTGCTTCGCGACGCGTGTTGGTGACCGGCGGCGCCGGCTTTCTCGGGTCGCATCTTTGCGACCGCTTGATCGCCGACGGTCACGAGGTGCTGTGCCTCGACAACTTCTTTACCGGCTGCAAAGAAAACGTCGTCCACTTGCTGGGGAATCCTCGCTTCGAGTTGATTCGGCACGACGTCGTGGAGCCGATCTTGCTCGAAGTCGAATGGGTCTTCAATCTCGCATGCCCGGCGTCACCCATTCACTATCAACACAACCCCATCAAGACGATCAAGACCTCGGTCGTCGGTGCGATCAACATGCTGGGCCTGGCCAAACGGGTCGGCGCACGCATCTTGCAAGCCAGCACCAGCGAGGTCTACGGCGACCCCGAGATGCATCCGCAGCACGAATCGTATTGGGGACGTGTGAATCCGATCGGCATCCGCGCCTGTTACGACGAGGGGAAACGCTGCGCCGAGGCGTTGTTCATGGACTACCACCGCAGCAATCGCGTCGACACGCGCATCGCGAGGATCTTCAACACGTATGGTCCGCGGATGGCGTTCGACGACGGCCGCGTGGTGAGCAACTTCATCCGCCAGGCGCTGTTGGGAGAACCGCTCACCATCTACGGCGACGGCAGCCAGACGCGATCGTTCTGCTACGTCGACGACCTAGTAGACGGGCTCGTCAAGTTGATGGACTATGATGGCGGCGACTGCCACGAACCGCACAACTTGGGAAATCCCGTCGAATTCACGATGCTGCAACTCGCGGAAATGGTGCGAGACCGCATTCAACCGGGCCTGGCGATTGAGCGTCGGCAGCTGCCGCAAGACGATCCCAAACAACGTCGCCCCGACATCGGCCGCGCCGAACAGCATCTCGGCTGGCATCCAAGCATCGGTTTGGAAGCAGGCATCACAGCGACGATCGCCGAATTTCGACAACGCGTACCTAAGTAACGTCATCTTCGCCAACCTGCTCATCTTGAACTGAACTCGCGAGTGCCATCACGTGTCCCTGACGAAACTGACTGCCGAACCGATTATCAGCGTATCCGGATTGCGGGGCGTCATCGGCGAATCACTCGACGGCGATGTGGCGGCCCGGTTCACCGCGGCGTACTTGACGACGCTCCCGGACGGGCCCATTGTCGTGACGCGCGACGGCCGCGCGAGCGGTCCCATGTTGGCGGCGGCGATCGAGCAAATGCTGATCCGCCACGGACGCGTCTGCCTGCAAGCGGACGTGGCCGCCACGCCGACCACGGGCGTCCTAGTGCGTGAGCTCAAGGCGGCCGGCGGCATACAGATTTCCGCCAGCCACAATCCGCCGCAGTACAACGGGATCAAGCTCTTCTCCGGCGCGGGTCAGGTGATCTCCGCGCAGGATGGCAAGCAAGTCATCGACCAATACCGCGCTCATGCCGCGCCGGCGATCGCCTCCACGCCGGGCAAAGTGGAGCGCGTTGCCGATCCACATGCCAAGCATCTGGAACTGGTGCTGGACATTGTGGATGTGGCGGCGATTCGCGCACGGAAGTTCAAAGTGCTGCTCGACGCGAATCACGGGGCCGGCGCCGCCCTCGGCAAGCGATTGCTGGAAGCACTGGGCTGCGACGTGACCGTGCTGGGAGCGACACCGGACGGACAGTTTGCGCACTTGCCGGAACCGATCGCCGAAAACCTGGCGGGCGTGTTGAAGCACGTGACCGAAATCGGCGCCGACGTCGGCTTCTGCCAGGACCCCGACGCCGATCGGCTGGCGATCATCGATCGGGACGGTCGCTATCTTGGCGAGGAATACACGCTGGCCCTCTGCGTCGACCATTGGCTGCGATCCCATCCGGGCCCGGTAGTGACGAACTGTTCCACGAGCCGCATGACAGAGGATCTGGCCAAGAAGTATGGCGTTCCGGCGTTTCGTTCGCCGGTCGGCGAGGCCAACGTGACCGCAGTGATGAAAGCCCAAGGCGCGGTCATCGGCGGCGAGGGGAGCGGCGGCGCCATTCATCCCCAAGTCGGTTACGTCCGCGACAGCTTCGTCGGAATGGCGCTTGTCTTGGACGCAATGGCAGCGCGCGAACAATCTGTAGGTGAACTTGCGGACGCCTTGCCGCGCTACGCGATCGCCAAGACCAAGATGACAATGTCGGCGGACCAATTGCCGACGGCCTTCGCCAAACTTAAGAGCCATTTCAGCGAAGCCAAGGCCGACGAGATGGACGGCCTCCGATTGGATTTCCCCACCAAATGGCTCCTAGTCCGCGGCAGCAACACAGAACCCATCGTCCGCGCGGTGGCGGAAGCGCCCACGGAACCGGAAGCACAAGAACTCTGCGCTACGGCGCTCGAAGTACTGCGCCAGTCGTAGGTCAGGCTTTCCAGCCTAACTTGCTTAGCAAACGACGTCGACGGCAGCCCCAGTCAGGCTGAAAGCCTGACCTACGGCGAGTCACTTCCACCGCGGCACCGGTTTGATCACCTTCGCCGGCACGCCGGCCGCCAGCATGCCGGCCGGGATATCCCGGATCACCACCGACCCCGCCGCGATCACCGCACCAGCGCCGATCGTGACGCCCTTCAGCACCGTCACGTTGCAGCCGATCCAGACGTGGTCTTCGATCACGATCGGCGCGGAGTTCGGCTCGAAGGTTTCGCCATCGAAGCTCATGTGGTGCAGATCGCAATCCAGGATCGTGCAGTTCCAGGAGATGGCACAATCCTTGCCGATCGAAATGCTCTTGTGCGCCATGATCCGCGTCTCGTCCCAGACTCGCGTATGATCGCCGATCGTCAGCGGCACGATCTCGCCGGCTTCGTGGCTCACCGCTTCGATATAGACATTGCGGCTCAACTTCGTGAGATGGCCCAGCTCAATCCTCCCGCCACGGCATTGGCACCGCACCTTGGGATGCACAACCGGCCAACCAGGACTGCACCCGCGCAACCGCCACCAAGCGCCGCGCGCAAGGCCGAGCACGGCCGCTATTTGCTTACCTGGATGGTACTGAAAAAACTGCTGCCACTTCATATAGGAAATCGGATTTGGAACCGCGAAAGACGCAAAAGTACGCGAAAAGGAGAATTGGAAATGTTATGTCCACGGAAGAACACGAAAGCAGTTGAGCTTGATATTCCGTATCTTTCCGCGCATTCCGTGGACTGCTTCATCTCCCTTTTCGCGATCTTTCGCGTTTTTCGCGGTTACTTTGGTTTACGCGGTGAACAGGCGTTTGTGTTGGCCGGGGACGCCGAAGACGAGCGTGTGCGGCTGCGTGTTTTGGCTGACCAGTGAGTTGGCGCTGATCTTCGAATGATGTCCCACGCGGCGGGACGGCGTGACCGTGGAGTGCGTGCCCATGAAGACTTCTTCCTCGATCACGGCGAACCCGTTCAACGTGGCGTAGGGACAGAGCACGCTGTAGGCGCCGACGTGCGCGTCGTGCCCGCAGGAGGCATAGAAGTTTAGCATGGCGAAATCGTCCACGCGGACGCTGTCGCTGACCGTCACAAACGGGCAGATCACCACGCCAGTCCCGAGTTTCGCGGTATTGCAGACAATCGCCGTGGGATGAACCAGCCGCTCGAATTGCGCGCCTTTCGCCACGAGGGCGTCGATCAACCGGCGCTTGACGTCGATTAAGCCGATCGCGAACAGCAAGCGATCGTTGGCCTGCGGGACGTAATCCATCGGGTCGCCGATGATCGACGCCTTGATCTCAAAGCCGTCGAGGTCCGTCGGCTTGGCCGACAGAAAGCCCTTGATGCGATACTGTTCCGCGGCAAAACAATCCCGCGCCCAGTGATACATCTCGCGGCCAAACCCGCCGGCTCCGACAATGACAAGATCTAGCACGAGGCACCTGGGAATGAGCGTTGATACTATCTTAACCGCGGAGAGGCCGAGACGCGGAGGAAGGAGTGGAGTTTGAAGTTTTCAGTGTTCAGTTTTCAGTATTTGATCGCGGCGCTCATTGCGATTCATCTTCTCTCTCCTGCTCCGCGTCTCAGCGCCTCTGCGGTTCAAACGGAAATACGTCACACCGTCGAACCGCCGTCGATCGTGATGACCTGACCGGTGATGAACGCCGCTCCCGGAGAGAGCAGGAACTCGACGCAGGGGACGATGTCCGCGGGTTTGCCGAGTCGGCCAAGTGGCGTGCGTCGAATGATCTGGTTGCGTTGATGGTCATTGAGGCCGTGCGACATTTCGGTTTCGAGGTAGCCCGGTGCGATGGCGTTGACGCGGATGTTCTTGGGGCCGAGTTCCCGAGCGAGTCCCAGCGTCATGCCGATCTGTCCGGCTTTCGTCGCGGCGTAGGCGGACAGTCCGGAGAAGCCGCGTTTGGCGATGATCGAACTGATGTTGATGATCGAACCCGCGCCGGCCAGCAACATGATGCGCGAACATTCTCGCGCCAAGAGCAACGACGCGCGGAGGTTGATGTCGAGCATCTGGTCGATGCGATCGTCGCTCATCGTGGCCAGCACGCCGTCGTGCGCCAGGCCGGCATTGTTCACCAGGGCGTCGATGCGGCCGTACTTCTCATGCACGGCCGTAACGAACGTCCGCATCGCGTTGGAGTCCGTCGCGTCGACTTCGCGATAGAACAACCGCTCCTGGTCGATCGCCTGCAATTCGTCGATCGTCGCGGTCCGTTTGCGGCTGAACGTGGCGACGATATCGCCCAGCGCATGAAAGCGCCGTACAAAGGCTTCGCCCAGGCCGCGGCTTCCGCCTGAGATGATGATTACGCGTGGCGACAAGATTCAAGCTCCTCCCCGGGCAATTTTTCCGGCGTCATTCACGGCTAGCCTCTCGACAAACCGCAATTGCGCTGGCACTTGATATTTCACTAACTCGCGGCGGCAGGCGGCGAGCACCGCGTCGCGCAGACCTTCGGCGGGCGGCTGCGCGGCAGGCTCGATTTCCGCGCCGACCAATTGACCGACGATCGAACTCGGCACCGGATGCACGCGGACTTCGCGCACGCCGGGCACCGCGCGGATGACGCGTTCCACGTCGGCCGGAAACACCTTCGCGCCGCCGACGTTAATGCACTCCGTACGCCGTCCGACAAAATACACGCGATCGCCGTCCTGACGGACCATGTCGCCGGTAGCGAACCACGGCTCGCGCGCGGCGCCTGCTTCTCCGAGATATTCTTTCATCGCCCGTTCGGAGGCGATCCACAATTCCCCGTCGTCGGCGATTTTCAACCGCGTCGGCAACGAAGGATCGTCAAGGAACGACGCCGGGAAACCGGCGCGGCCGTCATTGACGACAAAGCAGGTTCCCATTTCGGTGGAAGCATAGATGTGACTGATTCGCGCCTGTGGAAAGGCAGCTCGCAAGCGATCCAACACGCCCTGATCGACCGCTTCGCCGCCGAGCGTGATCTGCGTGAGCGCGCAACTGGCCAATTCTTCCGAAGTGGCCGCGCCTAACAACATGCGCCAGAACGTCGGGGTGCCGGAGGCAAATTCGACGCGGTCGTCGCGCAGGGAGCGCAAGACGTCTTGCGGATCGCGCGACGCCGGCGCACATAGGGTTCCGGCCGTGGCGATTGATTGCAGCATCACTTGCAAGCCCGCGAATCGCGCCAGGTCGTACGCCAGCAGCCACCGGCGACCCATATTCTGCGCACGGCGACTTACTGCCGCACTGAGACTTTGCCAACTATGCACGGCCGGTTTCGGCGGTCCACTGGTGCCGGAGGTGAACAACACCACGCTGCCAGGCTCGCCAGCTTGTGCGGGTTCGCTCGTTTGTTCAAGGCTCTTCGAGAGTTCATCGCCGACGATCTCGGCTAAGCCGCATTGCGCTCGCAATGCATCGACCGCGGCGGGCGACAGGCTCGAAGGAAGCAGGAACGCGGCTGCGCCGATGCGATCGAGCGCCACCAGTAGCGCGATTTGTCGCTCGGCGCGACGGCAAGCGATGCCGACTCGCTGTCCATGCCATTGCGAGCGGACGGAGGCAATCTGATCGGCTGCCGCGGTCAACTCCGCGTAAGTCCACGCGCCGCCGGACCAACGAACGGCCGTGGAGTCCGCATGTTCGCGCCGGGCGTCGTCGACAAGATGGCTGATCATTTGGCCACGTCCCGCAAGGACTCTTCGTAAACGGCGACTAACTCGCCAAAGCTGCGTACGGCGCCGCGGCCGGAACGGAACGGATCGAGCCCGACGCGTTGTTCCAGCGAGACCGTCATTACGGCCAGGTCCAGGGAATCGAGGCCGATGTTTCCCATCAATTGATCGGCGCTGGCAAAGACGCGCACGTCGCGGCCGGAGTCGCGGAGAATCGTGTTGATCACGTCGGCCACGGTGTCTTGCACAGAGCTTTTCGCTGTAGCTGCCGCGGTGCTCGCGGGCGCGCTTTCGACGGGGAAATAGCGCTCGCGGCGCTGAATCTTCGCTGGCACGCCATAGGCGACGACCTCGTCCGGCAATTCCTCCACAACCGTCGCGCCTGCGCCGACCATCGTCCAAGCGCCGAGCGACAGCCCTTGAATGACGCACGCATTGACGCCGATCCACGTACCCTCGCCAATGCGGACCGCGCCCCCCAAGCTGGCGCCGGGGCAAATCTGCACGAAGTCCCGAAGTTCGCAGTCGTGGTCGATGCTGGCGTTTGTGTTCACGATCACGCCTTGGCCGATGCGCGCTCCCGGATTGATGACCGCGCCGGCCATCACCACCGTTCCAGCGCCGAGGTGTACGCCCGCGGCCACCACCGCGCGGGGATGCACCAGGCTCTTCATTCGCCAGCCTTGCTGCGCGAAGCGTTCCGTCGCCGACTTGCGCGTCTGTGGATTGCCGATGGCGACGATCAACTCGCCCGCCGCGCGGTTTAGAGCTTCCGCTGCGGTGAAGACCGGCAACCCGGCGAACTCCGGCGCGCCGACTTCACTTTCAATGAAGCCTTCGACCGTGGCGCCAGTCCCCCGCGCGATATCCAGCACTACCTTGGCGTGTCCCGCAGCACCGAAGATGAACATCTCGAACTTTCCTATCGACGACTCAAGACCAGAAAAACGTTAGCCGAGGTCTGTGACCTCGGCCGGATCATCCACAACCGCGCCCCATCCAGTTTAGTCCACAATCTCCCGCACCAATTCGAACGCTTCCGCCGCGTGGGCGTGGATGGTCGATCCCCGTAAATGTGCCAATGCCTTCAGGCATTCCAGCGATCTGGGACTGGGCGGTTGCTTGAGTTGGCTCGCATAACAGGCCATGGCGTCGAGCTTGCGTTGCAACTGGCGTTCGATGTTCACGAACACGGTGGGAAAGAACATTGCCCCGTCGATCGGTGGCGTCCATTCGGTTTCCGACAGCGTCTCGTAACAGAGTATCTTGCGCACCGGGCAATTCGCTAGCGGGCGCGCGGCCACCAGGCCGGCATGGTAGACATGTCCGTGATCGGCATGGATATCGCCGTGATGCGGCAAGTACAGCACCGAAGGCTGCAGCTCATGAAACACTCGCGACAGCGCGTCTGCCAACTCATGCCGGGGCACGGTGTCGAGCCGCGGCGCAGGGAAGTCGAGAAACCGCACCCCCGCGACTCCCAGCACGCGATGCGCTTCGGCGAGTTCCGCTCGACCGCGCGCCACCAACTCCGCGGGAAACAACTCCGGAATCCCACGCGTGGCGATGACGACGTGTACTTCCGCCCCTTCATCGGCGTGCCGGGCCATGACCCCGCCGCAGCCGAGCACTTCGTCATCCATATGGGGCGCCACGACGACGACTCGCATCACGATGGCGCTCCGGCCGGGTGCAACTGGGCTTCCAACAGCGCGACTCGCTCCCGCAGCGATTCGACTTCATGGTGCAGACGGACGACTTCATCCTCCAGATCGACGCCGAGCTTCACGCCGACGCTCAACCGCGCCGCTGGCGCATCGGCCGGCCATTCCACTACAGTGAGCCAGAGCAATCCATCGCCGCATTGAACGAGCGCGCCACGTTCGGCATCAACGTCCAGAATTCTCCCCGGCACGCCGCGGAACGGCGTCGTGCGATCGACTTCCGCGCGCCAAAGGATGAGTTTTCGCCGGCGGACAAAAGTGTAAGCGCCGGGATGCGGCCGAGACGCGGCGCGAATCAAGGCGTGAATGCGTTCCGCTGAGTCGCGCCAATCGATCAGGCCGTCTTCCGGACCGCGTTTGCCGTGATAGCTCGCAAGTGCATCGTCTTGAGGCCCCGGGTTCCATTCGCCATTTAATAAACTTGGCAGCCAGCGATCCAGGGCGCGATCCAAGGCGTCTTCGGTTTTCGTGACGACATCTTCGGCGTAGTCCGCCGACGTGACATCGAAGGGCTCTTGGACGAGGATCGGTCCGGAATCCGCGCCGTCGTCCATCAGGAAGAACGTCGCGGCGCCGGGCGTGCCGTCGAGCGTCAACCAGGCGATGGGCGCCCGGCCGCGTCCCTTGGGTAAATGTGTTGGATGAAAGCCCACGCAACCGCGCGTTGGGACAGCCAAGAGCTCTGGCTTCACAAGTTGTGACAACCCTACGACGAACAACAAATCCGGCTGCCAAGCGCGGACCTGCTCGATAATTTCCGGGGCGTTGATGTTGCGGAAGGTCGAGCAAGGTACATTGGCCTTCGCCGCCTCGTCCGCTAATCGCGCGAATCCGCTCACTTGAGGAGCGATTTCGTCCGTCAATTCCAATACGCCCACGACCGCAGCGCCATGGCGCAACAGGGCTTCGAGCGTGCGGCGCGAACTGCCGACGCTGCCTGCCAGCACGATTCTTGGCGAAGCGGCCTGATTCAAGTTCCAACCCCGTTTGGTTTCGACAGCCGTTGTAGGAAGCGTTCTTCGCCGCGAAGGATGACGCCGATGGTTCTGAGGAGAATCGCCACATCGAGTGCCAGCGATACGCGTTCGACGTAGTCGACATCCCAGTCCCAGCGCTCCGGCCAGGAGAGATAGGTATTGCCATTCACTTGCGCCAGCCCGGTCAGTCCTGGCCGCACCAGCAACCTGCGGCGGCTATGTTCGTCATATTCCTCGATCTGTCGCGGCAACGCCGGCCGCGGCCCCACGATCGACATCTCGCCTGATAAGACATTAATCAGCTGGGGCAACTCATCGATCTTGAAACGTCGCAGCCAGTAACCCACGCGGGTCACCTCGGCGTCACGACCGTAAATCTCTTTGTCCGGCACACGCGGCCAATCGGTCATCGTGCGAAACTTGTACGCCCGAAAGGTGCTTCCGTTCCGTCCCAGCCGATCCTGCAAGAACAGGATCGATCCCCGCGAATCCAAGCGCACCAGCAACGCCACGATTGCCAACAACGGCGCGCTCAGCAGCAAGATCGGCAAGGAGATCGCAAGGTCGAGGGCGCGTTTTCCGATCGTGGAATACATTTGGGAGTTTGAAGTGTTCCGATGCGAGGAGTTTGAAGTGTTCAGTTTTCAGTATTTGAGTACATCGATTCTTCTGAAAGCGACATTCCGAACGCGTGCAGCTTTCTACGTGGGCGCCGAGTCCAAGCACTGAAAACTGAAAACTGAAAACTGAAAACTCCTCCGCCGAACACTTCAAACTGAAGATCAAGCCGACGTCCGCTCCCGCTCCCCGGAAATTTCGTTGATCAGCTCCTTCGCCCAGTTGCTCTTGCTGAAGTTGCTGGCGCCCCCTTCTTTGAGGAACTTGACGTTGCTGTACCGGGCTTCGGTGTAGTTCTCGACATCGCCGTTCGAGATCGCTTCCAGCACCTGCTGGATGCCCATCGCCACGGTCCATTGCGGCTCGAAGCCGAGCTGCTTGCGAATCTTCGCAAAGCTGACGCGATAATTCCGCTTATCGGTGTCGTCGGAGTTGATCAGTAACTCCGCGGCCAGGACCTGTTCGTGAACCATCTTGCCGATGTCGGTGATCGTGTAGTTCTGCTCGTCCGAGCCGACGTTGTAGATTTGGCTGCCCACTACGTCGAGTGGGGCGTCGAGAACCTTTGCCACGGCCAGCGCGGCGTCGTCGACATGCACGAACGGGCGCCATTGATCGCCGCCAAAGACGGTAATCTGGCCGTCCATCTTGGCCTTGGCCGTCAGCAGGTTCACCACCAGGTCGAACCGCGTTCGGCCGGAGAGGCCGTAAATCGTGGCGAAACGCACGATCGACGGGCGGAAATCGTCATTCGCCATGCCGAGCAGCACTTTTTCGGATGCCAGCTTGGTGTGGCCGTACAGCGAGATGGGGCGCACCACGGAACGCTCGTCGAGCGTTTCGTCCGTGGCCCCGTAGACGGAACAAGTGCTGGCAAAGATGAAACGTCCCACGCCGGCGCTTTTGGCCAACTCGGCGATCATCCGCGTCGCGGACAGATTGACGTCAATCGTCAAGTCTTCGTCCAGGCTGCACGCAGGATCGCCGACGATGGCGCCTAAATGCACCACGGCGTCGACGTCCTGCATCGCTTCGACAACTTTTTCCACATGGCGGAAGTCGCCGTGAATGATCTCCAACTTCGGGTGATCGAGCAACGCCGCGATCGGTTCTTCGCCAAACAGAAGTTGGTCCAGCAGGCGAACTTGATAGCCTTTGTTGAGCAACTTGGGGAGCAACGCCGAACCGATGTAGCCGGCGCCGCCAATCACCAGAATCCGCTTTTCGCCGCGACGAGCCCGCAACTCGGCGTCTTGTTCCGGCTGAACATAGCGTTTCCACGCAGAACTCCACAATCGGGCGGCGATCATAAACACGATCGTCAGCACCCAGGCCATGACATATGCCCCGCGCGACGTCAGTCGCATTTCGCCGAACAGGAACGGGACCATGAACCCGTAGATCAGATAGCTCAGACTGACCGCTTGGGCGATGATCGCTGCCTTGTAGCGGCTCTGGTAGGCGCGGCCGTAGGTATAGAAGCCGCTCAAGTAGAACACGGCCAGGCAGATCAGCGTGATCGCCCAGCCGTTGCTGGCGAAGTCGCCGATCAACTCGGAGAAGCGGCTGTCGGCCAGGGGCGATGCGTCGCGCTTTTGGAACAACGTGGCGACCACAAAGCGCAGCGTGAGCGCCGTAAGCAGCGCCAAATGAATCAGCGCGGCGTCGGCCGCCATGCGGAGAATCGTGCCCGCTGAAAACTTGAACCTCGAAGGTAACACGCGTTGTCGCTCCCGGTTGTGGACTTTCTCGCTTCGTTGCGATCGGCGCTGCCCTTCCGCCACCGCGACGATTTTGGCCGCCTACTTCAACTTCAATTTCATTTTCATTCCACCAACGCCCGGCCCACTGCCGCGGCGTGTTCATGGATCTGTTGGATGGCCCGGCAAATGCCGATCACCACGTCGTCATCCATTCTGGACCAGATCGGCAGGCTCAAACTCACGTCTGCCAGCCAGTTTGTATTGTGCAAAGTTTCGGCGGAAGGAGCAAATCGCCGGTAAGCGCTTTGCTGATGCACCGGCGGCACCCAGTATTGCCGATTGTCGACGTTGTCGTGTTTGAGCGCTTTCGCCAGTTGGGGGGCGGTAAGGCCAAACTCCTGCGGGTTCACTGTAATCGAGAAGTCTTTGTACGAGCAGCGATCACCGGGAAGAATGGTCTGGTAGCCCAGGCCCGGCACCGTTGCCAATTCGCGTTTGAACAATGCCACCAGCTCCTGCCGACGCTGCACCCCTTCCTCCAGCAACGTCAAACTACGCAGACCAACCAGAGCGTGCATTTCGCTCATCCGGGCGTTCAGCCCCGGGAACCGCGTGTCGTAGACCGGCACCATGCCATATTCACGTCCCACGCGCACATGCTCGGCCAGGTCGTCGTGATTCGTGGTGACAATGCCGCCTTCGCCGGCGATCAGCAGTTTGGTCGGGCTGAGGCTGAAACATTGAGCGTCCCCTTGTCCGCCGACCGGCTTGCCCTGATAAAGCGAGCCAAAGCCGTGCGCGGCGTCGTAGACGACTTTCAGGTTATGCCGCTTGGCGACTGCTTCCAGCCGGTCGCAATCGACCGGATTGCCGAAATTATGTACGGCGACGATGCCGGTCGTCGCGGGCGTGATCGCGGCTTCGACCGCCTCGGGGTCAATGCACTGAGTGTCCGGCAACACGTCCACGAACACGGGCCGGCAGTTGTTCCAGATGAGCGCGTTGACTGTGGCCATGAAGGTGAAGCTGGGGACGATCACGTCGCCTTTCAGCCCCAGGCCTTGGTAGGAGAGCATCAGCGCGCTGGAACCGCTGGAGACCGCGAGCGCGTGTTTGCAACCGAGATGCTTCGCGACGGCTTCCTCGAAGGCCCGGAGATACTTGCCGCGGGTCAGCATCCGCGTTTGGAACATGTCTTCGAAGTCGGGCGCCAATTCCGCAAAGCTGGGGAGCGCCGGCCGCACGATCGGAACCAGTTCCGGAAACAGCGGCGCGCCCCCCAAAATGGCCGGAAGCGTCGCGGGGGCCGACGTGGGCTGACTCATGCGTAACATCTCCGCGGTGGTTTCAAGGAAGTGACGCGTTACGTGGGACCAATCGTCCCCAACGGTGATTTTGCCAGGATATCCACGAACTTTCGAGCCGTGTGCTGCCGGCGATGGTTCGATTGCAACCTTCGTGCCACCGTCCACAGGGCAGCACTTCGGCCGCAGGCAAATCCCTATGTGATGGACATTTGCGGTGGCCCGGCATGCTCGCGCTCACGTTCGATCGAGCACGAGGAGGTGGTAAAATCTCCCCAGCGCTGTGGATTCCCTGCCGCGTGCCCGGCGCGCAGCCCCTCCGGCGATTCCAGATTTACTACGCCTGGTGAGCGCAAATAGTTTGACAAGATTATTACTCGTCCGCCAATCCAATTCGATCGTCGCCGCGTATCGATTCTGCGGGCGAGCGGCGCTTGTTCTGCCGGTTTCGCTCGCTAAATGATTGTGGCGGCGGAGTGGCCTCGGTTAGACTGAAAACTGGCTGGCTCACGGGCGGAACCGGCTCATCAGCGGCTCTTCTGATTCTCGTCGACGGCTCGCAATAAGGGGCGATTGCGTGAGTGTTCCATTAGTGCCGAGGCAAGCGAAATCGCACGCGGCGGAGTCGCCGCCCGCCCGTAAGCGACAGATTTCCCGGCGGGAATTGCTGGGTATCGCCGGCGCGGTCGTGGCGTCGATGGTGCTATTCCAGATCTTTCGCTGGGTCAGCGGCGGCACGGACGTAGCGCCCACGGGTTTGCCGGAGATCTCTTCCCGGGAATTGGACGCGGCCGCCGCCAAATGGAAGGCCTTGGGCCCGAAAGACTATGACCTCGAGATGACCGTGGTCAGCAACGCAAATAAGTCCGACTACCTCCTCGAAGTGCGAAATGGCGAAGGTAAGCGCCTAGTCCGGAACGAGATCGAAAGCACTCGGGCGGACGAGTTGGCGCAGTGGACGATTGAAGGCCAAATGGCGCAGATTGCCGCGTATATCGAACGCGACACTTCCGTGGCGGCCCGGAACGCTGGACAGCAGATGATCAACGTCGGCAAACTCGACCCGGACCTCGGCTATCCGCTCGAATACTCGCGGCAAGGGACCGGCGACCAAACCAAGTTTCACATCACGGTCACCAAATTCCAACCGATCGAACCGTAGCGGGTTGCGCCAAAGTCAGGATCCGATCAACCCTTCCGTTCGACGCAGCGCCTGCGCCGTTAAGGCGGTTCCAGGCTGGAACTGTTTGACAGATTTTTTGTACGCGCGTATCGTGAGACTCATGGCCTGAGGCTCATTCGGATCCATGGATCGGCACACGGTGAAGCGTGGCTCGCCGTTCCTCGCTATTCAGCGTCGGCATTCCTTCCCCACTAACAGTGATTCGCCTCCATGAATAAACCCGCGACCGCTGCCGTGGCGCCTGCGACCGCCCAGCGCAGCATCACCGATCCGGATCAAATCTTGCCGTTTTCCATGCTGATCGGCCTCAGCGTGCTGCTGCTGATTGGCTTCGGCAAGACGATTTTCGACCTGTCGGACTATTGGTCCGATCCCCAGTACTCGCACGGCTATTTGGTGCCCTTATTTTCCCTGGTCTGGTTCTACCTGCGCTGGGAACCGATTGGCGACGTGCCCACTTGGGAACGCTGGTCGGGCGCCGCGCTCCTGGCGTTCGGGCTGGGGACCTGGCTGTTCGCCTCCTATCTCGGCGTTCCCTACATCGAGATGGTGGCGTTTTTGCCCTGCATCATTGGCGTCTTCCTGCTCGTGGGGGGCGTGAAGATTTTGCGTTGGGCCGGGCCAGGACTGGGCATGATGATTTTCATGTACCCGCTGCCCGGCTTTCTGAACCGGGCGTTGCTGGTTCCTATGAACAAGTTCGCCACGATCGCCAGCACTTTCTGCGTGCAGACGTTGGGCATCGCTTCGTACCGCACCGGCAATACCATCAAGTTGCTCGGCCAGGACCTGAACGTCGTCGACGCTTGCAGCGGCCTCCGCATGGCCACGATCTTCCTGGCCATGGCGGTCGGCGTGGCGCTGTTGATCGAGCGGCCGATGTGGATGCGCCTGTTGGTTGTCGCCAGCGCGCTGCCGATCGCCATCATCACCAACATGATCCGCATCGTGGTGACCGCCATCCTCTACAGCTTCGACTTGGGAGACTCCGCCCAGGCCGTGTTCCACGATCTGGCCGGCTACATCATGCCAATCATTGCCCTCGGGTTTTTGTTCCTGTTCCTGCAAATCCTCGACAACCTGTTTATCACCGTGGAAACCGCGAAACCCAAGCTGGGCGCCGTGGGCCTGAAGCCGGCCATGAAGTTGAAAGGCTCAGGGGCGTAGCGGATGTTGATGAACCACCACCGGGACGTTGCGTAGAATCAACATTCGGAATAGTACGGCCGGTGCCACGAAGGCGAAGAAACGATAGACGCGAGAGGACTTACGGCATTTTTCGGTACTTAGGCGTTGGCCTGGCATGTCGGTTGCGAACGACCTGTCGACGGGCCGAAACCTCGAGAACCGATCGTTCGGCGATTGAACCGCTCATCGAACTGCTCACTTTTGGGAGACTCGACAGGTGCTACCTCCGCAATCCAGCGACGCTCCAGGGACTAGCGTAGTGCCCTCGAAATCCGCGGACGGCGCCGGAAATGGCGCCGGCACGCTTGTGCCCATCGGGCCGATGTATCCCATGCCCAGCCATTTGGCCTGGCCGGGCGCCGCGCCGGTGCGGCCGTCGTTTTTGACGTCTGGCCCCGACCCAATCACGTTGTTGCACGCCCTGCGGCGTCGCTGGTTGCCGGCCCTCGCGTGCGGCCTCGTCGCTTCCTTGGCCGTGGCGGCGCTGGCCTGGTTCTTGATTCCGGCCGATTACGAAGTCCAGGCCCTGTTCGAGGTGCAGCAGCAGGACAAAGGGGACATCATGGATGGTGCCAGCGGCCGCGGCAGCCGTGACGAGCACGACCTGTTCAAGAAATCGCAGCTGACCCTGGTGAAGAGCCCGCTGGTGCTCCAGGCGGCGCTGCGGCGCGAAGAAATCGCGCAGTTGCCGAGCATCAAAGCGAATCGCAACGATCAGGTGCGGTTTCTCAACGACGAGATCATGGTGGACTACCCGGGCGGCGGCGACATTTTACGCATCCGCATGAAGGGCGAGAACGCCGACGAATTGGTCAAGTTGGTCGACGCCGTGAAGGACGCCTACACCAAGGAAGTCTTGGACAAGGAACGGCAGTTCAAGCAAAGCAAGCGCGATACGCTGCAACGAGAACTCTCGACGACGACCACCAAGCTCGCTCAGAAGTCTAAAGAAGAACTCAACCTCAGCCGAGACTTGAAGGCCGCTAGTTCCGACGCCGTGCAGTTTCAAATGCAGATCATGATGAACGAGTTGCAGGCCCTCCGCCGCGAGGAGCAGGACATGCAACGCGAAATCATCGGTTCCAGCCAGAAGATTGAAGAGCTCAAGGCCGTGAAGGAAAAAGCGGAAAACGCCGAGCCGAGCGCTTACGCCCTGCAACAGGTCTTAAAGAACAACCCAAGTTTCCAGTCGCTGCAGATGTCGATGCAATCCGTGGACGAGTCGATCCGGCAAACAATGTCGGTGATTCCCGACCCCAATAGCCCGCGGGTGCAAGGTTTGACGAAGCAAAAGGCGGACATCGAAGCCCAAATGGACGAGTTGCGTCATGACGCCGCTGAGGAGGCCCAGGAGTTCATGATCGGCACGTCCAAGGGCGCGCTGGAGATCGACCAGCGAAATGCCGAATCCAGTTTGAAATCGCTGCAAGCGCAGCTTGCCTCGCTCCAAGCGGAAGGCAAGAAGATGTCCGAAGACCTCAATCTCTTGGGCGGTAACTCCGCCGACTTGATGGGTATCAAGCAGGAGGTGGAAACGCTCCGTATGCAATGGCAGGAGATGGACAATCAGCTCCGCATGATGACCTTGGAGCTCTCCGGCGACAATTCCCGCGTGAAATTGGTCATG
>Ga0163153_10003729_pt1 | contig 20019 bp, 16 predicted proteins | sample OliLakLV19MP6IB1_FD_148629 | JGI IMG/M metagenome (GOLD analysis project Ga0163153, IMG submission 148629) | Freshwater microbial mat bacterial communities from Lake Vanda, McMurdo Dry Valleys, Antarctica - Oligotrophic Lake LV.19.MP6.IB-1 | ecosystem: Environmental > Aquatic > Freshwater >...
CTCCTTCCCCAGCCGTCATGGCCAACGGAAGAGTGGTGTACAAAAAGAGTTACGCCAGGTCAATCACAAGAGACAGTGGAAGTAGGCACTCCACTCGCAGAACTCTGAATGGTCTGGAACGCTGTCCCTTGGGCTTTGAATCGCTGGAAGAGCGGCGTTTAATGGCGCTCGTCCCGGAATTGGTCGCCGACATCAATCAACGTGGTTTTGGTTCGGAAGCACAGGCCCACCTCGTAGTTGGCGATGATGTGTATTTCTCCGCCACGAGGGAGCTTGGCTCTATCTACTACGATATTTGGAAGACGGATGGAACTGCGGGCGGCACGGTCAATTTGACTGGTGGACGATTGGCAATGTTTGAGAGTGACGCAAGCACGCTCGTGGAACTTGAGGGACGAGTTTACTTTCGCAACGGCAGCCTGTTGTTTGTCACTGATGGCACTGCCGATGGGACTTTGCAGGTTGACGCGCAAATCGGCGTAGCTCCGAAAACCGTTGCATTCAAAGGTGAACTCTACTACGCGTTCACAGACGTTGATGGCCAAAGATGGCTTGGAAAAACGAATGGCATTGCGGGCGGAAGGCAGCGGATTAGCCCAATTCCCGCTCCCGAACGCAATGGTGAACTAGTCGTCGCTGGCGATCTCCTGTTCTTCGTCGCACAGACATCGCCAAGCGTGTACCAAATCTGGCAGTCCGATGGCACCGCTGCTGGCACTCACGTTGCGATGATTGATGGCCAACCGAACGCTTTCTACTGGACATCAAACTTGGTCTCAATGGGCGGAGACCTCTACTTCGCGGCCGACGATGTAACTCACGGGGGAGAGCTTTGGAAGGCGAACAGCTCAGGGCTTCAAATCTTGGAAGAACGCTTCGATAGCGCCATCCAATTCCCCGCCTATGCCGCGTTGCTTCACGCCACTCAGAATTACATTTACTTCACGGCGTATGCGAATCCACCGAACACGCAAAACCTTCAATTGATTCGAAGCGATGGTGCACCTGGCGGGGACGTCGTTTTGGCAGAGTTAACGTCTCCGGTTGCCAAGGTTTTGGGAGAAGAGGAGCGGCTCTTTTTCGCGACCGAAAGCCGGGTCGTCTGGTTTAGTCGCGGCTCAGACCGCGATGCGACGAGGATTCTGGCAAGCGATTCACTTGGTTCATTCGCCTGGCTGAATGGAAACGCTATTATTCCGCATAGCGGTGCGATTTGGGTGAGCGATGGCACGCTGGATGGCACACAACGTATCACTGGGTTTGATTTCTCTCCGAATCAGACACAGTATCCCCGCCTTCTGGCAACTGAATCCGCCGTCTACTTCTCAGTCGACACGCTTACCTACGGCGAAGAACTTTGGCAGACGGACGGGACGTTGGCGGGAACACACATTGTCGTGAATGCGGAGCCCAGCAACCGGCCCTCGGAGCCCTGGTACTTCGCGACGACCGAATCTGCAATGTATTTTTTGGCGCAGGATGTGACTGACCTGGCGATTTGGAGTCTGAGCAAAGAAACAGGTCTACCGACTCGGCTGGCTCGCTTTGCTCCGGGGTGGATCAATGGCTGTCGCGGGCTTGAAAGCGTGCATCCCGATTCGTTCACTGAGGCGGGCGAAACCATCACTTACTATGCGCCGGAGTTCGGCAGATATATCGCTCGTACGGACGGCTCGTCCGAAGGAACGATGGTGCTCCGCGACTTCGGCGCGCAAAAGTTCACGGGAAATCAACGCCGCTTGACCGAAATGGTCACGCTGGGCGACCTGCTGATCTTCGACGGGTATGACGACGAGCATGGTTCCGAGCCATGGGTAAGTGACGGCACGCCGGAAGGAACGCGATTGCTCGTCGACTCTGCGCCAGGCAACAGCTTTTTCGCGAACCCTCGGGGCTTCACGCGCATCGGCGACTACGTCTACTTTTTCGCCTCTGGTCAACTGAATGGACCGTTGGCGCTTTGGCGAACTGACGGCACGCGCGAAGGCACCACAATCTTCGCGGATCTGCCGGGGGAAAGCGGACCGCAGGATATTCAGGTGATCAATGATCGGATTGTTTTCTCGGCATTTCGCTCTGGACAGACTGTAAAGCTGTGGACAACTGACGGGACTCCTGAAGGCACGATGATCTTCAAGGAGTTGCTGGGCAACACTTCCCTTTCACCGCCGTCCAAGCTTTTCAAAATTGGCGAGTTGGCCTACTTCCACGCCCAGGGAAGGTTATGGCGCACCGATGGTACGAGTGACGGCACATTTTCGATCCTCGAAGCAATGGCCAACGGCCTGTTCGTCGAGTCGAATGGGCAATTGGCGTTTGCGAGTTCGGCGGCTGCCCCGGTGGGTACCGATTTTTGGTTGTCGGACGGTTCAAGTGCCGGAACTCGACCTGTGGACGTTGGTGAGTTTCCAATTGGGACGTCCCGGCCAGTGAGTATGCCCGGAGGAATTGCATTTTCGGCGCAAGCGACAGCCGACGGTCCGTCATACCTTTGGTCGTCGGACGGTACTTTGCAAGGGACTCGTCAACTTTCCGAAGTACCGTTTCACGGGTCGTTGTGGTCCAACCGCTTACACACGTGGGACGGCGACATCTATTTCCAAGGCAGCGGCGACGACGCCCAGGGAGAGTTGAGGCGGTATCGAGTTTCGAGCGGCGACACCAACTTCGATGGCGAGGTCAACATCACCGACCTCAACAACGTCCGGAACAACTTTGGCGGGCAAGGTCTGGGGGATACTGACGGCGATGGCGACGTGGACATCTCCGACCTGAACGCCGTGCGCAATAACTTCGGCGCCGGGGGGCCCTCCCCTGCCCCGTTGTCGCGCGCTGCTCGTGTCGATGGCGTTGCGTCGGCCCGTATCGATACGGCGTTGAGCCTCACGACGATCGCTCCGTCGGCGGCGGACAACTGGCAAGACGCGTTGTTCCGCTCGCACGCGGAGACGATGTTCTTTGCGGAGTCGACCGGGTCTAACGTCCAAAGTCGGCGGCTGAAAGCGGTCGATCGGTGGTTCGCGCGGATGTAGCAAGATCGAATCGCTCCCCCCTGCCCTGCCGAACGTTCGACGTGTGTGGCGATCCGCGCTAATCCTTTCGGGAACGTCCCGGTTTTGGCACGGACTTTCGACCGTGTCGTGGGGCGATCGTATGTCGCGGCTTGCCAGCAGTGAAGACCTGCGGTCGAGCGGGTGGCACGGTCGGGAGACCGTGCCACAACTAGGGACCGTGCCACAACTAGAGACCGTGCCACAACTAGAGACCGTGCCACAACTAGGGTCGGGAGACCGTGCTACGACTAGATTCGTGATTGGGCCGGCGGTCTGGCGGCGTGTTCTTCGGATTAGGTCAACTTTTCGGGCGGAAACGCCGATGCTTGACACTATGCGTATCGCGCTGCGCGCTTAGTCCTCTCGGCGGAATATGGGCAACGATCTTCGCAAAGCCGCCGTGTTGTTGATGAGCCTGCCGCAGGAGGAAGCGGCGCAGGTGATGGGCAAGCTGTTGCCCAAGCAAGTCGAGGCGGTCTCGATTGAGATTGCCAAGCTCGGGAGCGTCACCGGCGACGAACAGGCCTCGGTCATCAACGAGTTCGCCAACGCGGGAACCGGCATGATGTCGGCCGGCTCGGGCGGCCTGGATGTGGCGAAATCGCTCGTCGAAAAGGCCCTTGGCAAGAACGCCGGTAGCACGCTGGACAACATGCGCCAGCAGATCGAGGCGGTGCCCTTCGGCTTTCTGCATAAGGTGGACAGCCAGAACCTGCTCACGTTTATTGTTGACGAACACCCGCAAACCATCGCGCTGATCCTCGCGCATCTGCCGGCGACGTTGGCGGCGAGCATCCTGGGCGGCCTGCCGAGCGAGCGCCAACTGGCCGTCGTGCGGCGCGTGGCGAACATGGGGCAGACGAACCCGGAGATTATCAAAGAGGTCGAGCAAGGGCTATCGAGCCGGATGTCGAGCATCATGAGCCAGCAATTCGAGAAGGCCGGCGGCGTGCCGCAGGTGGCTCAGGTGCTGAACGTCATCGATCGCGCCACGGAAAGGGCGCTGCTCGAAAACCTGGCTCAGGAAGACCCGGAGCTGGTGGAAGAAATTCGGCGGCTGATGTTTGTGTTCGAGGACATCAACAAGCTGGCCAATAAGGATCTGCAGACGATTCTCAAGAACGTCGAGACCTCGCAATGGGCCTTGGCACTGAAGGGCGCCAGCGAGGAACTACGGACGCGGATCCTGGGCAACATGTCGGAGCGCGCCGCGGCCGGGCTCAAGGAAGAAATCGAGTTCCTGGGGGCCGTCAAACGCTCCGCTGTGGAGCAGATGCAGCAGCAGATCGTGGACGTCGTGCGCAAACTCCAGGACGCTGGCGAAATCACGGTCAATGCGAACGAGGCGGATGAGCCGTTGGTGCAGTAGGGGAGGAGGAAAGTAGGTGGAGTAGGAAGTAGGTGGAGTAGTAAGTAGGTGCAGTAGGAAGTAGGTGCAGTAGGAAGTAGGTGGAGTAGGAAGTAGGTGGAGTAGGTAGTAGGTGAAGTAGGGAGAAGGTGGAGTAGTTTGCGCGTTTTGTTATCCGCGGTTTGGGCGGATGCGCCGTGCGTATGCTTCGAGCATTCGATCAACCTCGTCGGCTGCATTGAGCAATGTGGTCGTGTCGCCGTAGGAGAGGTCACGGGCGAGCATCAGGAAGTACTTGGATTCGGCGAGCGAGCCTTGCGCGATATTGTAGAATCGCGCCTTCTCGGCCAGACCGCGCCGCCGGAATCCTTCCACGATATTCGCAGGCACCGATACCGAGGCCCTGCGGAGTTGCTGCGTCAAACCGTAAAGTTCGGACTTCGGAAAATCGGCGGTAGCGCGATATATTCCCAGCACCCAAGTGTGCGCTCGTTGCCAAACGACGAGGTCTTCAAAGCTACGAGATCGTTCAACGTCAGCCATGCGAGTCTTCCTCGTATTCACTACTTCACCTACTAACTACTTTCCTACTCCGCCTACTTTCCACCCCAAACGACCACGGCCGGCGATCGTTTGCACGATGCCGGCCGTGATCTTTGAATCAAACCCCTCGCGGAAGTGCGACGGTGGAGTCGCTGCGAGAATGGTGGTAATCGGACAGTGCTAGGCACTTGTCGTTAGTTGATTACGACCAACGCAAAAAAGTAGGTCCCTCCGACGGAATTCTGCGCGAGAGGCTTGTTCGTAATAGGTGACGTTGAAGTCACCCGTAACATCGGCAGTCGCGGCCGGGTTCATTCACAATTCCCCGACGACTTCCCACCGATGTATCAGACTGCAACCCGATGCCGCAATTATAGCGTGCGATTCCTGGTTGGCTGCGGTTCGACTTGAAGAAAATCGTTAAAAATTGGCGGGGAATGTTCGGCGCGGAAATTGCACTGGGTGGGAGGATGCACCACGGAGGTCACGGAGAACACGGAGAGACGGAACCGCTTGAAACGCGGAGACGCTGAGACGCGGAGGGAGAGAGTGGAGAGGGAGTGGGATTGGAGTGATGGGCAATTCGCGTTTGCTGCGAAGTGTTCTCACAAAGCGATGTTGTGGCACGGTCTCCCGGCCGTGCGGCGGCGGGTCTGGCAACGTATTGAATTGGAGACCTTCGGTCGGGGCGGTGGCACGGTCGGGAGACCGTGCCACAACGTAGGAGTTTGTAGCGAAGGCTCCTCACTGAACACTGAACACTTCAAACTACTATCAACCGGGATCAAGCTGTAAATCGGTGAAAAGTTGATCCAGTGCGCGATTGCTTTTTCCCCAGTCGAACCATTGGCCGCCGATTTTCGTGGCGGCGTTCACTTCCGTGGAGGCGTCGCGGCGGCGGAGTGTGACCATGATGTCGCCCGCCAGAGCGAATAAATCGGAAGGCAGCTCCGCGGTCAATACGCAGCCGTCGGCGGCTTGTTGCACGTCGCGGAGGGATTGTCCGCGGCGAGCCAGGGAACAAAGAGTTCGCTGCATCACGCGTCCGATCGAGGCCTGGATCTGGACGAGACGCTGCTTGCCGGTCTGGATCCCCAGTGCTGCGTAGAGCGGCTGAATCACTGCGGCGAGCGATTCCATTGGCACGCCGATCGGCATCAACTTGTCGCAGATTTTGAGGAACTGCTCGCCGGGCATTCCCTTCCGGGCGAACGAGGCGTGGCGGGAGATCGCGTCGCGCACCTGGGGCGCGCGAATTAGGGCCTCGTAGCGGAATTCCTCTTCCCAGGGCTCGTCGACCACGGCGATGGCCAGGCCGCCTCCGTTGTCGAGCGGCTGTCCGCAATGAGCGCAAAAGCGATTGGCCGCCGGCTGGCCGCAATGAGAGCAAAACATGGCGATTCAAGTCTTCCGTGACTTTGGGTAAACCGCGGGCGAAGTCTATTTCTTGTATCGGCAGCCATGACGGCAAAAATCGCGGCCGGCAAGTTGGGCTAAATGGGCCAGGGGATTGTTCCGGATTTTTTTGTAAGGCGGCCGCCGCCGGCCCGTACCTGCCAATGAACGGAGCGACCCTCGCTCTCACCAATCAAAGCCCCACGTCAGGAGTATTTACCATGTTCCGTCGCCAGCAGCTTCGCCTGAGTCGTCACGTAGGTTCCCGTTCGCTCCGTTTCGAGCACTGCGAGGACCGGCGGTTGATGGCGGCCGATTTGCACCTAGCGGCGCCGGTTGCCGCTACGGAAGTCGCGGCGCCCGTCGCGCCGCCGTCGAACGGAATCATTGCGATCTTGATCGGCTTGTACCGCACGCCGCCATCGGCACCGGCGACCGGAGCGAACGCCATGACCGTCAAACCGTCGCAGGCGGTCAGCGTCGACGTCTGGGAACACGCGGCGCTGAGTGATCCGAATTTCGAATTCGTGAAGTAATGGGTTGGGGAGCCGATCCGGCGGGCCGGGGGTAGCGATCACCTTTGGGCCCGCCACGGCACCGCCGCGACCGTGCGGAGTTGGATGCATTGGAGGGGACACCTTGATGCTGGCAGCAAGGTCCGCTCCGCACGGGCTCGTGGCGAGTGCCGCGAATGTGTTAGTGAAAATGAGCATAGAAATACGCGAGGCCAGTCGCCCGGTCGAACGCGGCGTACACGCCGCGATCTTCAAACGACCACTCATAGTACAAACCATCGTGAATCGTCACTGAATCTGGTCCCGCCAGTTGACTGGACAGGCTGTAGTAGCGGCTCATCGTATAGTCGCCCTTGATCGGCGCGAGCTTGATGTTCGCTTGCTGCGATTCAAGTGATCCGATGCCGTCGTCCACCCATTGTCGAAAACTCTGTTCATCCGTATCGAATTCGTATGCGATTATGCCGCGATATCCGTGGCAGAGCGACACGTTGGCTGCATTCGCAGGGAGGTGAATTCCCGCCTCGCTGGCCGAGATATTCTCCGCAAACTGGGGACCTTGGCCTCGAACAAAATAGAGAGTCAGAGCTGCAAAGACGGAAACTACCGTCGTGAGCCCCAATAGCTCTCGAATCGATAGTCTGAAACGACCATTGCCGGCCAAGGATGCTGACTTGATCAACTCATGATGCCAACGGCGATTCAAAAAGCCATTCCACAAGTGCGGCACAGCAAATGCCAACAGCGGAATGATGATTTCGCGGGGAGGCAATTCCCCAGCGACCAAAACCACGATTGTCGCCCCTCCAAAAACAAATGCGATGATGCCGCCCAAGATGAATGCGCATGTGGTTGCCCTACGAGCCGAAGCGGTATGACGTCGGAAAGTCCCCGCGTATTGCACGATTCCGAGAAAACCAGGAAGCGGCGCCAAGAGGATCCCGCTGAACATCGCGCACGGATCCCAGGTCACGGTCAGACAAGCAATGCCGGCCGAAAACAAGAACAGGCATTCGCCGATGACGACAATCGACAACGCCACGTGCAGTCTACTGGGCTTCGGTTCCGGAGTGGTCACGGATGCTTCCTTGTGTTGAGCTCCGCCGCCGCTTCAATCACCGCTTGATCGCCCTGGTTCTCTTGCCAAACGCGCGCGGCCGCGACGCTTGACATCCTCGAAATAGGCGTGCAGTTCTTCGCTGGTATTGATTTCGATGCCTTCGCCGCGGTCGATCGACTCGTCGGCCTCCTTGAGCATTCTTCGCAGCTCCTCAAGGTCCTGCATTTCGCAGTCGCGGTAGTAACGCATCGCGGCTATCGCCACTTCGTCCACGGATGCAAACTGGCCTGTGGCGAGTTTTGCGGAAACGAAGTCGGCCAGGTCGTGCGGGAGTGAAACGTCCACGATAGACTCCTAAAAGGTTAACTGTCCGCTGCTGGCTACATCTTATCCCAACGCGTCGGAGCGTGAAACGTCGCCACCTTGCCATCCCAATGGGCCCAGCTAAACTGGCGGGTTGCCGGGCGGGGGATTGGGCGGCAGTCGTCGCGGGTTCCCTCCGGGCGCTGACGCTTCCGGCTCTTTTTTTATGGCCGGTCCCTGCGGCAGCGCGAGTTCTTCGTCGCAACCACACTTGTCGTACCGATACGGAGCGCGTCATGGCCAGTTCGCAGAAGGTTCGCGTCGCCATCATTGGGTTGGGATTCGGGGCGGAGTTCATTCCGCTGTACCAGAATCATCCGCACGCTGAGATGTACGCCATCTGCCAGCGGTCGCCGGAGAAACTCAAGCAGATCGGCGATTCGTTCAACGTGGCCAAGCGGTACACCAAGTTCGAGGAGGTGCTGGCCGATCCGAACGTTGACGCCATCCACATCAACACGCCGATTCCCGATCACGCCGGGCAGAGCCTGGCCGGTTTGAAGGCCGGCAAGCACGTGGCCTGCACGGTGCCGATGGCGACGACGGCCGACGAGATTAAGTTGATCGTCGAAGCGCAACGGGCCAGCAAGAAGAACTACATGATGATGGAAACCGTCGTGTATTCGCGCGAGTTTCTGTTTGTCAAGGAGATGTACGAATCGGGCAAAATGGGGCGGATTCAATTTCTGCGCGGCGCCCACCAGCAGGAGATGGGCGGTTGGCCCGGCTACTGGGAAGGGCTGCCGCCGATGCATTATGCTACGCACTGCGTGAGCCCCTGCCTGTGCCTGCCGAACAAGCTGGCCGAATCGGTCGTTTGCCACGGTTCCGGGCGGATCAGCGAAAACCTGATTCCCAAGTACGGCTCGCCGTTTGCCATTGAGACCGCCACGCTCAAGCTGAAGGACAGCGACCTCTCGGCCGAAGTGACCCGCAGTTTGTTTAACACGGCGCGGCAGTATATCGAGAGCTTCGACGTCTACTGCGAGAAGATTTCCTATGAGTGGCCGCGCGTTGAGCACGAACCGGCGGTGCTGCATCATGGCGAAACGCCGGAACGCGTCACGGTGCCGGATTACGGCCACTTGCTGCCGGAAGGCATTCGCAAGTTCACCACCAAGGGCGTGTACGACATGGACGAAACGACGCATCTGTCGTTCATCCAGGGGAGCGGCCACGGCGGCTCGCACCCGCACTTGGCGCACGAGTTCGTGATGTCGATCGTGGAAGGCCGGGCGCCGCGTCCCGACGCCGCGACGAGCGCGAACTGGACGCTGGTCGGAATCTGCGCCCATCAGTCTGCCATGAAGGGCGGGGAGAAGATTCAGATTCCGGTGTTTTAAGCGCACACGCAGTAGAAATAATGCGATGGGTGCCACTGGCGGCTTGTCCGCCAGTGCTGGAGTTGGGCCTGCTATCGAGACCAAACCAGCACTGGCGGACAAGCCGCCAGTAGCACCCCGCATCAAACTTTATGCGGCTGCACTTAGCGCGGAATTCTGGATTTGACACACCAACCCGACGCGCGTGGGCGCCTGGGGCTGAGGCAAACAAGCACGGTGACCACGTCGAATTGACTGGGGCATTGTTTCGATTCGTTGAACAGTTCAACGACGCCCCAGCAAGTTGGACCATGGCGACCGCGAAGCTAGTGCCCCTGCCCCAGGCACCCGCGCGTCGGTGATCAGGTGACGTGAACGCCCAGTCGATCTTCCGATTCGCCAACATCGTATTCGAACACAACACTACCGACTGCTTGGCGTAATCGATTTGATTGTCGCCATTGTTCTTCCCCCCTCGCTGGCGCTACGGGCTAGTGGATCAGGTGAAGTGATTTCGCCGCCTTCGTAGTTGTCGACTTCGGACAACTCCAGCGACGGCGGGGCGTCCGGCGCGGGGAGAATCCAGATCTCGCCGTGCAAGGAGTTCTGTTCGGCGCGAATGTGGTGGTGGCGCACCAATTCCAGGAGGGCGAGAAAGATTCCGATGAGCGTGGATTTGTGTTGGCCTGGTTCGAAGAGCTCGGAGAGCGTTAGACGCCCGTTGGCGTGTAGTCGCTCGTGAATCCGGCGCATGTAGACGATGATCGGCGTCTCGTCATAGACGATCGTCGTGGACGGGCTGGATTGATTGGCTTGAATGATGCGCCCGAAGGCGCTGACCAGATCCCAGATTCCCAGTTCGGCCAGCGGTTCATCCGCTCCGCCGCGCTCGCGTTCCGGTCCGTGGCGATCCAGCCTGGGAAACCGCTCCTGCCAACTGCGGCCGCGCTCCTCAAGAATGCCGGCCGCGTCCTTGTAAGTCTTGTATTCCAACAACCGCCGCACGAGTTCGTGGCGCGGGTCGTCCAACTCCTCTTGGACCTCGTCCCCTTGAGGCAATACCAACCGCGACTTGATCTCGACTAACGTGCTGGCCATCTCCAGAAAATCGCCAACGCCATTGACGTCGAGCTGCTGCAGCACGTCGAGATAGGCCAAGAATTGGCGCGTGATCGGAGCGATCGGCAAGTCGACGACATCGACCTCGTGCTTGCGCACCAGGTACAGCAGCAGGTCCAAGGGACCGCGAAAGACGTCGAGTTGAACTTTGAAAGACATGGGGGGGAGTTTGAAGTTTTCAGTGTTCCGTGAGGCGGTAGAGCGGCCTCAACTGAATACAGCAACGTCAGGCTGATGTAGACACTGATGGTCTCCCGGCCGTGCCACGGCGCGCTGGATAAAGTCCGGAAATGGAGACCTTCGGTCGGGCCGGTGGCACGGTCGGGAGACCGTGCCACAACTGCTGTGACTGTGCCACTACTGCGTTTGTCAGTCCAACTCCTCCAACCAGAGACGCAACTCGTTTTCGTACTCGCTGGCCAGGTCGCCTTTCACCAGTTGCCGGTGGAAGCTGGCGGCGCCGCGGTTGTCACCGAGGTCGGCTGCTTCCGCGTTGGCAAAGCGGAGCATCGGGTCCGGCGCGATGAGGCTCTTGCAGAGGTGCATGAGCAGTTCGTTCCGCACGACGTCGGCGGGAAGTAGCTGGTGCAGACGCTGCGGCAATGTCCGCTTGGCTTCCAATAGGTCGCGGTAGGTAGCCATGCCGGCGAACGGCTGTACGCCGGAGAGCATCTCCACCAGGACGTAGCCAAGGCTGCAAAGGTCGCTCCGCGGCGAGGTAGCGGCGGCTTCCAGCAGTTCCGGCGCGGCATAGGCCGGCGTGCAGGTGCGGCGATGCGGGGCGTTCTCCGGATCGAACGCCGAGCCGATATCGATAATCTTCGCGTTGCCGGCGCGTTTGATCATGATGTTCGACGGCTTCAAATCGCCGTGAACGATGCCCTCGCGATGCAGCGCCGCGAGCGCCGCCAAGCAGTCGCGCAAGACCGCGATCGCGATGCCGGGCTTCAATCGCGGTTGCGTCGGGCCTTCGGTGATAATGACGTTGTTCAGATAGTCCCAACGCTTCGCGCTGACCGATTCCCGCGTCTTGTCGTACATCTTGCGGGTCAGCAGTTGGCTGACGTCGAAGCCGTCGACCCACTCCATCTCCATCATGCGGATGCGATTGCGGTCGACGAAGTTATGCACGTCCAGCAAATTGTCCTGCTGAATCTGCGCCACCCGGGCCGCCACGTCCGCGATGCGGGACATGCCCTCGTCGTAGCTACGCGAATCTGGGTAGCGCAAGGGCGAAAAAATCTTCAGCGCCACGGGCAGCGTGAAATTGTCCGTCCCGCGCCGCTCCGAGAGATACACGACGCCTTGGCCGCCGGAGCCTAGCAGGCGGATCAGCCGCAAGTGCTCGGTCCAACTGAGTCGCTGGTGATCGAGGATCGCCCGGTAGCGGACCATCAGCTCATCGTCATGACGGTCCGGGGTCCGACCTCCAACTGGAAGCGTAGCGGTCCCTTCCTCGAAGGTAGTGGAAAACATGCGGAGAGGCTCTGGCGGGTCGAGATTCATGGGCGTGGATGCGTGTTCATCATAGGTGGGGGCGCGCTGTAAAGTCCAGACAAAAACCAGCCGTTTCTAGCCCACTGGAGGGGTGTGTTGGAGTGTGCAACTGGTGAGATGCGCGCTTTGGGGAGTCGCGGCGGGCGCGGGTGGAATGACGAATTTCTAAATCTGAATGTCGAATCAAATCTGAATGACGAATGTTTAAATGTCGAAGGGGTTTCCCGACCGCCTTCACTTGCCACGGCCATTCGTCGTTCGTTCGGATTTCGAGTTTCCCACCTAAGTACTCCGTCGAAGCCGTAAATTCGGGTCGCCAAGATTCGTGGGTGGCTGGGGTCGAATGTACGCATTCGCCCTCAGGCCTAGCGCGCTGGGGGCGAGCGAGTACGCTCGACCCCAGCCACCCACGCTTTCAAGCAGCCCGAAAGACAGGGTTTGACGGAGCACTATACCGCTGCCTCGATCTCTTCGGGCGAATCCTCGCGTTCCGCACGCAGGGCTGCCGAGCGTTGGTAGCGCCGTAGTTCTGGGAGTCCGACGGCGGCTAAGGCGGCGACCAGGATCGTGCCGAGGCCGCCGGTGACGACGGCGAAGATGGGGGAGGTCCAATGGGCTACCGCGCCGGATTCGAAGCCGCCGAGTTCGTTCGAGATCGAGATGAACATGCTGTTGATTGCCGAGACGCGGCCGCGCATGGCGTCTGGCGTGAGCATCTGCACGAGCGTGTGGCGCAGGACGACGCTGACGTTGTCGCAGGCGCCCATCAGGACCAACATGAAGAGTGAAAACGGTAAGCTGGTCGAGAGGCCGAAGCCGATGGTCGTCAATCCGAAGCCGACGACTGACCAGAGCAGCGCTATGCCGGCGTGATCGAATGGCCGGCGATGCGATTGCACGAACGACATGCAGAGCGCGCCCACGGGTTGCGCTGCGAGCATGGCCCCGTAGCCGATCGGGCCGGCGAACAGGATATCGTTGGCATAGACCGAGAAGAGCGCTTCGGCGCCGCCGAGCAGCACGGCGAACATATCGAGGGCGGTTGCGCCGAGCACCACTTTGGCGCTCCAGACAAACTTGGCGCCGGCGATGACTTCGCGCACGGGCGAATCGGTTTGTGCCGTTGGCGTGAAGCGATAGTTGACGGTTCCCAACAGGAGCGTAAATACGAACGCGGCGATCGCGCTGAGGAAATATGCGATGGCCGGCTCGGCGAACCACCACAGCAGGCCGCCGCAAACGGCCGGACCGGTGATCGAGGCGAATTGGTAAGTTGAGGTGCCCCAGGTGACGGCGTTGGTGAAATGCTCGCGCGGCACCAACTGCGGGAAGAGCGCCGATTTCGCCGGCTGTTGCAGGGAGCGCGCGACGCCCGTGCCGAACAGAAAGACGTACATCCAGCCGATCGGCGCGTCGAACAATGAGAACACCGCCAGGCCGAGCGAGCAGCAGCCGATGACCGCCAGCGACAAGATGACCAGGTGTTTTCGATTCAGGCGATCGGCCAGGTAGCCGGCCGGCAGCGTCAAGGCGATGACCGGAATCACTTGCACGAGACCGACGAAGGCGATCTGCAGCTTGGAGCCGGTGCGCTCGTAGATCTGCCAGAACACGGCCGCGGTCTGTACTTGCAGCCCAAAGGCCGCAAGAAAACTCCCCATCAGGTAGAGCCGCACGTCCCGCAGGCGCAAGGCCGCATAGGGATCATGCGCTTCGCGATGCGCCGGTAAGGCGCCGTGCGGGGAGCTCATTCCGTTCCGTGTAGCCTCCGAAGAACTCTGGGGGGCGTCGACCCTGCCGCTCGGCCAACGTGACGCCGACTAGCTCATTGATATCCTCGACACGCGTGGCAGACAAGGCAAGGACGCGGCCAGCTTTGGGCGATTCAAGTGTTCAGCGCGATTGGTTGTTGATCTTTCGCTTCGTATCAGCCACGGCGAGGCGTTGTGACATCCGGAACGGGAGACCTGCGGTCGGCCCGGTGGCACGGTCGGGAGACCGATGGTATCTACACATCTCGGAAGGAACCACGAAAAGCACGAAAGGCACGAAAGTTTGGGATGCTTGGCAAACTTGCGGTGGCCATTTGAAGGCAGATCGCCTAGCCGACATCCCTTTGGCACTTCCAGCGCAATCCAATACTCGACAAGTCTTTCGTGGTTACTTCCGGATGCCCGGAAAACGTTGTGTAGATACCAATGGTCGGGCGACCGTGCCACAACATCGTCGGTCCGCGAGACGAGGCAAGCGCGTGGCCAGCGTCGGGTTATCGAGGGGATGGCAATTTGTTATCGTGCCTAGGAACCGCGTGCCGAGCCGCGCCACTAGCCCGACGCGCCAGCGAGGGAGCGTGGGCGGTGCGATCTGAGTAAACGTCGTACTCCGTTCCGCAGTTGCTCCCCCTCGCTGGCGCGTCGGGCTAGTGTCCATTTCAGTCGCCGACGAAACTACAACACATGGCAACTGTCCCGCACCTTCGCATTGGCACGCGCGGCAGCGCGTTGGCGCGCTGGCAAGCGGAATGGACGGCCGCGCGGCTGGCGGAGTTGGGGACCAGCGTGGAATTGGTGTTGATCCGCACTACCGGTGATCGCCAGCAAGAGGGGCCGGTGGCGGGGCTGGGAAGCGAAGGAGTGTTCACGAAGGAGCTCCAATACGCCCTGCTGGACCATCGCATCGATCTCGCCGTGCATAGCCTCAAAGACCTGCCGACGGCCGGGCCGGAAGGACTCACCTTGGGCGCCGTGCCGGAACGGGCCCCCGTGGCGGATTGTCTGATCAGTCGCGATGGCGTGACGTTTTCTGAATTGAAATCCGGCGCCCGGATCGGCACCGGCAGCACGCGGCGGCGCTCGCAACTCTGGCACGCGCGGCGCGATCTGGAAATGCTCGACCTGCGCGGCAACGTTGATACGCGGCTCCGCAAACTGGATGACGGCGAATTCGACGCCATCGTATTGGCCGAGGCCGGCCTGCGGCGCTTGGGACTGGCCGCGCGGATTACCGAGGTGTTGCCGCTGTCGTTGATGCTGCCCGCCGTTGGGCAAGGCGCATTGGGGATTGAGATTCGCGCCGATGATCCGCAAACGGCGGAATTGCTGCGCCCGTTGAATCACGACGCCACTTTTGCGGCGGTGCGCAGCGAACGGGCGATGTTGGCGGCGCTGCACGGCGGCTGTCTTGCCCCGGTGGCCGGTTGGGGCCGCGTGGAGAGTGGCGTTTTGCACTTAACGGGCGTCGTGACGAGTCTCGATGGCGTGCGGCGTTTGGAGGCCGTGATCAGCGGAGATGCCGAGGACGCCGAACATCTCGGCGAGTTCATTGCCACGGAGCTGATCGCAAAAGGCGCCGCAAAGCTGATCGATGCGGCGCGCAAGTCGAGCTAAACACACGCCCCGTCGTTTACTCCTCGGTCTCGTCCTCGTCGCCGCCGCCACGGCACACTGGCTTGATCATGATGCCGGCGTGCTCCTTGGCGAGCTTTTTGATGAGTTTCGCCATGGTTGCCGGCGGATCTTGCTTCGTGACGAACTGATGGTCGCCGTTGGCATACGAGACCTTGCCGCGCAGCACGCGGCCGCCGCCCATGTCTTTCTTGGCCTCGGTGACATTGGTCGGCTTGACCTTCATCTTCGAGATTAACAGCTTCCCTTCGGTCGCGCCTTTGAACACGAGGGCGAAGAACATTTCTTGCGTGCGGGCGCGCTTGAGGCCAATTTTTAATTCCTTGTCCTCGCCTTCCGCTTCGGCGCTTTCGTCTTCCTCCGCCGATTTGAGCGCTTCCTTGACGCGCCGCAATTCCGCCTTGGCTTGAATCACAAAGGTATCGGCGATGGCGGCCAACTCCTTGTTTGTCTTCAGCAGTTTGCCCGCCGCGAGCGCCTTCTTCGTGGCCTCTTCCAAGGCGTCGGCCTCTTTGTTGAGATTCTTGCCGGCCACTTTGCCGTATTCCTCCAGCGCGTCCTCGAAGCCAGCGTCCTTGTCGACCTTCTGCTTCTTCAATTCGTTTTTCCAGGTCTTCGCAGTGACGGTGACGGGCATGGCTAGAACCTTGTGCAACAAGAATTATGCGCAGCTACGGCCTCCAGGGCCGTGCGAAAGTGTAGCTCAGGATTTACGGGCCTGCCAAATCTCGCGTATTCGCCAGCAGGATCAGGTGTAGATCACGTATTTGCGTAAGAACGCGTCGAGCGTTCGGTAAAAATGCTCGACGGTTTCGCTCTTGCGCCAGCCGTGCCCTTCGCCGGGGTAGAGATGATACTCGTGTGGCACGCCGTTGCGTTGCAGCGCCGCGACGATGTCGTCCGATTGTTTGCGCGGGACGACCTGGTCGATCTCGCCTTGGTAAATCAGCATCGGCCGCTTGATTTTGTCGGTATGAAAAACCGGCGAGCGCGCGCGATAGAGCGCCGACGCCTCGGGTAGCGGGCCGATTAGCGAATCGGTGTACCGCGCCTCGAACTTGTGCGTATCGGACGCGAGCTCGAATTGATTCGCCACACCGTAGAGCGACACGCCGGCCGTGAAGGCCGTGGGATGATCGATCATGGTTTGCAGCACGGTGAAGCCGCCGGCGCTGCCGCCTAGGATGACCATGCGCGCGGCGTCGACTTTGCCGGCATCCGCCAAATGCCGCGCGCCGCTGACCGAATCTTCCACGTCGCAGATACCCCAATTGCCGCGCAGCTTGAGCATGTAGGCGCGACCATAGCCGGTGCTGCCGCGGTGATTCACTTGCAGCACCGCGTAACCTCGCGAGGTGAGAAACTGCACCTGCGCCGACCAGGCCGCTCGGGCGTGGCTCGTTGGGCCACCGTGAACCAGTACGACGAGCGGCGGTAAGCCGACGCCGATGAAGCCGTCGTTCTTGGGCGGATAGTAGAGGCCGTACGCGGTTTCATTGTTTGCGGTTTTCCACTCGATGGGCTCGCATGTGGAAAGCACGGTGGGCGGCGCGGATTCGGCGGAGGAACGGGCGATAATGTAGCCGCCTTGATCGATGGGCCGATCGACGTTGAACGTCATCACGCGTGGCGGCGTAGTGGCGTTGCTGGCGACGCATGTCACGATACTTTCGTTGGCGAAACCGTCGGTGCTCGTAATGTGTTGAATGTCCGTATATTCAGAGGCGTCGCCCGCAACATGGATTTCGCCGGTCTCAACATTAATGCGCACCAATCGTGAAATGCCACGATCGTTGTGCACCGCCGCGATTTCCTCGCAGCAGTTGTCCAGTTGCGCATACGTGCGCTGTCCCTGCACCCAGGCGGGCGTGCCGAATTCCTGTTCCGGCGGCGTTAGCCAGCGAACAGTGCCGTGTTCAAGCGATCGCATTGCAAGACGTCCCCAGCCCGATTCGTCGGAGATGTAGAGCAACGATTCACGGTCACGTGAAAACTCTGGCTGAAAGATTGCTGTGTCGGGCCCGCCGGCGATTTGCAGGATTCGTTCAAGTCGTGGAGGGCGAAAGTCCTCGTATACGACATCGGCAATTTCCAGCACGGTGCCGTCCCAGGGCATTTGCGGATGGTCCCAAGCGACCCAACAGAGCCTCGTGCCGTCGGGACTCCAGGACGGCTGCATATAGAAGTCATGCCCACTGGCCAGAATGCTGGGCCAATGCCGTCCCATGTGGTCGACGACAGCGAGCCGATCGACGCCGTCCTCGTCGTGGTGAACGTAGGCAATCCACTTGCCGTTTGGCGACACGGTGGGCGCAGCGGCACATCCATGACGCGGCGTGATTGGCTTCGCCGGACCGCCGGTCAGTGACTGGCGATAGATGCGGCCGGTCTTGTGAACGACGAAAAATACTGTCTCACCGGACAAAGTAAAATCGCCGCCGCCGTAGCCGACTTCTGCTCGAACACTGAGAACAGGGTCCAAGTCGCGCGGGGCGTCGTCCCATGGTTGATAGCGTAAAACACCGCGCCCCGAACGTCCCTCCAGCCAGAGCGTGCCGAGGCTACCGTAAACGGCCACGCCGTCGAGCCGCAGGTCGTTCGCCAAGCCGCTTGGTGAGATGGGGCTGTCCCAGAGACCGTAGGGGCGCGGGATGGGGGGCATGGGAAGTGATGAGTGCGGAGTGATGAGTGATGAATGTTTGGCGACTGCGCTTAGTCCCAGGGAAGGCGGTCCCGAGACCTGGTTTTCAAATAGGTTAGGGACCGCCTTCCCTGGGCTTTTGGTGGGCGGACGTGGCGTCGAACAACGTCAGTGCTTGGCGCACTGCGGCGACGTCGTGGACGCGGATGATTTGGACGCCTTGTGTCGCGAGTGCGCAGGCCACGCCAATGGTGCCGGCGGTGCGGTCGGCGTCTTTGTCGCCGATGAGTTTGCCGATGAAGCCCTTGCGCGAGTGGCCCACCAGCAGCGGGCAGCCTAGCTCGTGGAAACGCCAGGCGTTGGCGCAGAGCGTCACGTTGTGCTCGTGCGTTTTGCCGAAGCCGATGCCGGGGTCGAGGCAGATGCGATCCGCGGTAACGCCGGCCGCCAGCAACGCGTCGCGCCGTTCGCGCAAGTAATCGAGCACTTCGGTCACCACGTTTTCGTAGCGCGGATCATCTTGCATCGTGTGCGGCGTGCCGCGCATGTGCATGGCGCACACGCCGGCGCCGCTTTCCGCGGCGACGCGCAGCATCTCCGGGTCGCTGGTGAGTGCCGTGACATCGTTGATGATCTCCGCACCGACGGCAATCGCTCGGTGGGCGACGATGGCTTTGGAGGTATCGATGGAGATGGGGACGTTCGTCCATTGCACGAGTTGCTCGATCACCGGCAGCACGCGGCGCAGTTCCGCCTCGGCGCTCACGGGCGCCGAGTAGGGCCGAGTGCTTTCGCCGCCGATATCGAGGATCTCCGCGCCGTCGCCCGCGAGACGCAACGCGTGCGCCACGGCCGCGTCGACGTCGAGATAGCTGCCGCCGTCCGAAAAGCTGTCGGGCGTGACGTTCACGATGCCCATCAACGCGGGGCGTGAACCGAACTCCAGCGTGCGCGTGCGCAACCGCCATTGCCGGGCGCGGCGGGGGATCAGTGGATCGGTTTCGGGCATAACGTAACGCATTCGCATGACGATTTAGACGCAATCAACACGCGTGGTTGACTGAGGGAAAGCCAGATGGCTTCGACGTCAATTTGCGTGACGCGACTCAGCCCCGAATGGCGCGACAGTGAATAGCCAGGGGCAAGAACCCCTGGAAGGACGCAAACGAGAGTTCTAGCCCCAAGGTGGCGACACATCAGCTGCGCGGATAACGTGTCGCCCCGATGGGGCTCAAAGCGCTTTCGATGTCTCGAGTCCAGGGGTTTGCACCCCTGGCTATTATCTGTCGCCCCGTCGGGGCTTCGCGACAGTTTGACCGAAAAGGGGCCGAGTCTCAACCACAAGACGGCGAGCCCTTCAACCGCCGCGCTACCAGGGGGCTTCCATCAAGGCGACGATTTGCTCGGCGAGTTGTTCGATCGCCTTTTGCTGTTGCGTGCTGATCGATTGGCCGACTTCCGGGACCACGCCGGCGGACTGTTGCACATCGACGAGCGAGGCCGGCACGGGAATGACTTGCGTGGCGCGGAGCACCTCGCCCCGGCTGTCGGTCCAGGTGACTGAGACGTTGAAGTTCACTTCGACTTCGCGCGGTTCGTCGGTCGGGCTTTCGACCAGGATGCGTTTGGTCTCGCCGAGGATTTCGCCCATCAGCACGCTATCGGCGTTCGCCGTGACGACCTTGAACGGCGTTTTCTCGTCGATCTCTTTGACCACGGCCTCGGTCAGCCGCTCACCTAAGAACGGGCGGAAGGACTT
>Ga0163153_10003732_pt1 | contig 20001 bp, 20 predicted proteins | sample OliLakLV19MP6IB1_FD_148629 | JGI IMG/M metagenome (GOLD analysis project Ga0163153, IMG submission 148629) | Freshwater microbial mat bacterial communities from Lake Vanda, McMurdo Dry Valleys, Antarctica - Oligotrophic Lake LV.19.MP6.IB-1 | ecosystem: Environmental > Aquatic > Freshwater >...
GAGGCTACCTGAATCGAAAGCAAGACCTTCCGCCCGGCAACATGGTCTTGTGGCGCGGCATGTCCAGGCTCACCGACATCCACCTCGGATATTGCCTGGCGAAAGATGTGGGTAATTGAAAGGTTCGCGTAACGCTTACAAACGTTACTGTTCAATGCGGTTGAAGCAACCGTGACGCCGTCGAGTGCGAAGAATCTCGACCAGATCGCGGATCTCATCCGCGGACACCGCAACGTGGTCTTGATCCGAGGGCACACGTCGACGGACGACCTGGCTGCCGACAGCAAAGAATCATCGGCCATGGAATTGTCGCTGCGGCGAGCGAGCGCAGTGCGAGACTATCTGCTGAAACGGGGCGTTGCCGCTGATACGCTCCGCGTCGTTGGAAGCGCCAGCTTTGAGCCGGTCATCTTGGGCGCTTACACGACGGATTCTCAGGCCATGAACCGGCGCGTGGAGGTGGAGTCGACCAGCACGCTGGTGGAGGATCTTCGCGCACGAAGGGCTGTGGCTGAGCCGGTTCGCGTACCTGACTCCCGCTGAAACTGAGCGCGAAGCTTGGCGCATCGCCCCGTGGGCAATATCGCCCGATACGTGAGAAGCAATTTGAAACCACGATGGTCTCGGAAACGGGCTGAGGACCACCCAGATTGACGTGGAGACTCCCCGCAGTGATTATCGGACGTCATGGGCAAAGCGCCGCGCGACGATCCAGACCCCGAGGCACCGCGTAAATTGGCGGGCGAGCCGCCGGTCGCTCCGGCGTGCCGCCCGGACCAATGGGTGGACCTCCACGGCGACGCGATGTTCAGCTACGCGCTCATGCGCTTGCGAGATCGCGACCTGGCTGAGGAGGTTGTGCAGGAAGCATTCCTGGCGGCGGTGCGCGGCATCGACCGGTTTCAAGGAAAGTCCTCGGAACGCACCTGGCTGATCGGTATTCTCAAACACAAGATCCTGGACGTGTTCGCCAAACGTCGCCGTGAAGGCCCGGTCGCAGGGCTAGACGCCGGCGGCGATTTCGTCGACGGTCTCTTCGATCCCCGGGGCATGTGGAAACAGCCGCCTGCCGACTGGCGACCTGACCCGGCCAAATTGATGGAGCAGGGCGAATTCTGGGCGGCATTCGAGCAGTGCATGGAGCATCTGCCGCAGCGGCTTGCCGAGGTGTTTTCGCTTCGTGTGGTCGACGAGAATCGGGCTGACGAAGTATGTAAGGTCTTGGGCATCACAGATACCAACCTGTGGGTACTGCTGCATCGGGCGAGGACGCGCTTGCGGCATTGTCTAGAAGCGAACTGGTTTAGGAAGAAGGGGAAGACGGCGCAAACCTGATGCTTTCCTGCAAACAAGCCACACAGCTCATCTCCGAAGCCCTCGACCGCAAGCTGTCGCTCGGTCAGCGCGTGGGGCTGCGCTTCCACGTCATGATGTGCTCGGCCTGTCGGGCTTACCGTCGGCAGCTCGTCGTACTCAACGATCTCTTCTCGCAATACTTCAGCTCCGAACGTGGGCAGTCGGGCGGACGTGGGGTATCGCTACCTGAAGAGTCCCGCCAGCGCATCAAGCGCGCCATCCGCATTCAAGCGGAATGATGCCTTAACTTAATCAGAAGTCGAATTTTACATGTAAGGGTTCGAGCGATCCTCCTGACCAACCTTCCAGCGGGCCGGTCAGTCTGGAGGCTTCGCCAACCACAGGGAATTCGGCTGATGTCTTTGATCCTCTTCACCCTCATTGCTGCCCTGGCGTTCGTAAACGGCGCGAACGATAACTGCAAAGGCGTGGCGACGCTCGTAGGACACGGAGCCGTCAAGCCGCGAACGGCGTTGCTGTGGGCAATGGTGACGACCGCCGTCGGTTCACTAGGTGCCTACTGGATCGCTGGCGGATTGCTGAGGACCTTCAGCACCGCGTTGTTTGCCAAAGACACAACACTCAATCCGAGCTTTTTCGCTGCTGTGTTGGTCGGCGCAACCGGCTGGATCTTCTTGGCCACTCGGACTGGTCTTCCCGTTTCGACGACACACGCCATCATCGGGTCGCTGGTGGGCGCTGGCATCGTCATGGTCGGCCATGCGGCGATGCAGTGGCGGCTCCTTGGTGCAACATTCGCCATTCCACTGCTGCTCAGCCCACTCCTGTCGATGCTGACCGTCTATCTGGTTGCATGGCCGTTGGGTCTTGTGCTCTCGCGAGTCGCCGGGAGATGCGTCTGCGTGACGCAACCGGCACTAGCGGCTACCAACTTCAGCGGTGCTACGGCACCCATTGGGGCGTTCGGCGTGATCGTTGATACCGAGGATGTCTGTGCAGTCCTGCCAATTACTGCGGGCATTTCGACAACGACTACGTCCAACGCGATCCATTGGCTCAGCAGCGGCTTGGTGGGATTCGCGCGCGGTTGGAACGACGCACCCAAGATTGCCGCGCTGGGACTGATTGCCCTGAGTGGCGGTCATGGCACTGCAATCTCTTTTGGCGTGGTCACGGGTGCGATGGCTCTTGGCGGCCTGGTTGCCGGACGGCGCGTGCTGGACACTCTGGCAACGAAGCTGACGCCGATGCCGCTCGTTGAGTCTCTCACAGCAAGCCTGATGACGGCAACGCTTGTCTGCTTGGCATCGTGGAATTCACTGCCGGTTTCAACCACACACGTCTCCACCGGCGCGATCATCGGCGCCGGTTTGAAGCACGACCCTCGCGGCATGCGGTGGGGGAAAGTCAGCGAGATCGTACTCGCTTGGATTGTGACCCTGCCGGTTTCGGCGCTGCTCGCGGGTGCCGCTGCGCTGGTGATACTTGGAATCTGGACACGGTAAAGGAAGAACCCTTATGGACACTGGAAATGGAAATGGCGTGACCGTCGCGACCGAAATGGAGTCGGCGGTGCGCCGGCGCTACGCGGCCGCGTCACGCAGGGCGGAGGCTTGCCTATGCGTTCCCAGCACCACGTACGACCCGAAGTACCTGGCGGTCCTTCCGAAGGAAATCATTGAGCGCGATTACGGTTGCGGCGACCCGAGTCTGTGGATTCGCGAGGGCGAAGTCGTTTTGGATCTGGGCAGTGGTGGCGGCAAGAATTGCTACATCTGCGCGCAAAAAGTTGGCCCGTCGGGCAAGGTGATCGGGGTTGACTTCAACGAACCGATGTTACATTTGGCGCGCAAGCATCGCCAGTCCATCGGCGACGCATTGGGCTATCACAACATCGACTTCCGCAAGGGCAAGATCCAGGATCTGCGACTCGACTTGGATCAGTTTGAGGCGTATCTCGCGCGCAACCCGGCCGCCAATTCCGACAGTTACCTGCTTGCGCAGGAGGAGGCCGAGCGTCTCCGTCACGAATCGCCGATGATCGCTGATTCCAGCATCGATGTCATAGTCAGCAACTGCGTGCTCAACCTCGTCAGCGTTAAAGAGAAGCATCAGCTTTTTGACGAGATGTTCCGCGTACTGAGAGTCGGTGGACGATGTGTCATCAGCGACATCGTTTCTGACGAGGACGTGCCGCTATCGCTCCAGCGAGACCGGGAGTTATGGAGTGGCTGCCTCAGCGGAGCTTTCCGCGAGGACCTGTTCCTCAAGGCGTTTCAGGACGCGGGCTTCTATGGCATTAGACTCCTGGATCGAACCGACCAGCCGTGGCAAACGCTCAACGGTATCGAGTTCCGGTCCGTCACGGTCCAGGCCTTCAAAGGAAAACAGGGCCCGCGCTTCGAGGGAAACCAAGCGGTCATTTACAAAGGCCCCTGGCGTCGCGTCATCGACGACGATGGTCATACGCTCGATCGCGGCGAGCGGATGGCGGTTTGTGATAAGACGTTCCGACTGTATCAGCGGGAGCCGTACCGGGATCAGTTCTTCTTCGTTGAGCCACTTCAGGCGATTCCTCCCGAACAGGCCAAGCCCTTCTGTCGCGCCAGTGCGAGGCGCGATCCGCGGGAGACCAAGGGCGGTGACTACGACAAGACCACCGAAAGCACCCGGCGCTGCGGCCCGGACGGGTGCTGCTGAGGATCGACGACGAACGGAGTTATCGATGACCGAAACACTAGTTCCCCTGCGTATCCGCAGCGTCGGCGGTTTTGACGAGCGCGTGATCGAAGCCGAAGGCAAGCCGCTCGGCGGTCTGTCAATCGACACGGTTCAGGTGAACATCGGCTTGCGCTGCAACCTCGCCTGCCATCACTGTCACGTTGAATCGTCGCCCACGCGCAAGGAGGAGATGAGTTGGGAAACGATGCAGATGGTGCTCGATGCCGCATGTCGCTGTGGTGCGGGCACAATCGACATCACCGGCGGCGCGCCCGAGATGCACCCACACTTCCGCGCGTTCGTCGCGGTGGCTCGCGCGCTGGGGAAGCACGTGATCGTACGGACGAACCTGACCATCATGTTGGAGAAGGGATACGATGATCTGCCGCAGTTCTTCAAGCACCAGCAGGTTCACCTGATCGCATCGCTGCCGTGCTACCTCGAAACCAAGGTCGATAAGCAGCGCGGCAAAGGTGTTTACAAGGAAAGCGTCACGGTCATCCAGTGGCTCAACATGATCGGCTACGGGACGGACCCCGATCTATCGCTGGACCTCGTTTTCAATCCTAGTGGCCCGAGCTTGCCTCCTGAGCAACATTCGCTGGAGAAGTCCTACCGTCGCGAACTCGATGAGCGATTCGGCATCCGATTCACTCGCCTGCTGACGATCACCAATGTCGCTATCGGACGGTTTCTTCACGACCTGCGTCGCCAGGGCAAGGCCGAGCAGTATCTGAAACTGTTGAGGGACTCTCTGAATCAAGCGACGCTGCCTGGGTTGATGTGCCGGCACCAAGTAAACGTGGGGTGGAACGGCACGTTGTACGACTGCGATTTCAATTTCGCGATCTCCCTTGCTGCCAAGGGACCACAGAGCCACATTCGCGACTTTGAGCGCGATAGCTTTCTCTCCCGCCGGATCGCGACCGGCGAGCATTGTTTCGCCTGCACCGCCGGATGCGGATCATCTTGCGGCGGCTCCTTAACCTGATGAGGTCAACGATGGCGCAAGCCGCACACCAGTTAGATGACGCAATGCCGCGACCCGATCTGCGGACAAAGCAAAGCAGTACACGTGGGCGTCGCGCTTCCACGTGGGTCAAGTGGATTTCCGCGCTCATCATCGTCGCTTGCGTCGTTCTCATAGTTCGACTCCTTCCAGTGGAAAATGTCGTTCGATGGCTGACGGGTTGGGTTCGCAGCCTGGGTCCGTGGGGACCCATTGCATTTGGTCTCATTTATATTGTTGCAGCGGTTCTCTTCGTTCCCGGGCTGGCTCTCACGTTGGCCGCAGGAGCGATTTTCGGGCTGACGCTGGGGACGCTGACGGTGTCGATCGCGTCCACGTTGGCCGCCTCAATCGCATTCCTCATTGCGCGCTATTTCGCCCGCGGCGCTGTCGAAAGAACGGCACACCGTTACCCGAAATTTAGTTCGATTGATAAAGCCATCGGAGCAGGAGGATGGAAAATCATCGCGCTGCTGCGGCTCTCGCCGGCGGTGCCGTTCAGCGCGGGCAACTACCTCTACGGACTCACGGCGATCCGCTTCTGGCCCTACATGCTCGCAAGTTGGCTCGCGATGCTGCCTGGGACGTTTTTGTATGTGTATCTCGGGTACCTCGGACAAACGGGGATTGCGGGCGGACATCGCACGCCTGGTCAGTGGGCGATGATGATCGTCGGGTTGTTGGCCACCATCGTTGTCACATTCTACGTCACGTCCCTGGCACGCAAGGCCATGCGCGGACGCGTTGAGGATTCGGTGAAAGAGGATGCTCCAGATCGGGACCATGACATGCAGAGCACATCATCCATCCGCGGGGCTGTCATGATGTCCGTTGTCGCGGCACTCTCAGTCATTGCGACGGCCTGCGCATACCTGAACAAAACGAAGATCAGCGGGTTGTTCGGACCACCGCGCGTGACGCTGACAGAGACGTATCAAGACAAGCCCGGTGGCGCGACATTTGATCATTCGGTGTTCAACGAATTGGTCGGTAAATACGTCGCCGCGGGCGGCTGGGTGGACTACGAGGGATTGCGCCGTGACTCAGCTCAACTCGACGCCTACATCGCTTCGCTGGCCGCCGCGCCGTTCGCCGACCTCGGCCGCAATGAGAAGTTCGCGCTGCTGATCAACGGATACAACGCCTTCACGCTTCGCCTTATCCTCGACCATTACCCGCTCAAGTCCATCAAGGACATCCCCGCGGACAAGCGATGGGACGAGAAGCGGTGGATCATTTCCGGCCGCACCTGGTCTCTGACCCAGATCGAGCATGAACAGGTCCGGCCGAACTTCAAGGAGCCGCGGGCGCATTTCGCGCTTGTCTGCGCGGCGATCGGGTGCCCACCCCTTCGGAGTGAAGCCTACGTTGGCAATCGGGTCGATGAACAACTGGAGGATCAGGCGCGCTATGTCCATGGCCACAAGCAATGGTTCTGGCACGAGCCCGAGAAGCAGATGGTACATCTGACCAGTCTCTACAAGTGGTACGGCAACGACTTTGAGCAGGTCGCCGACGGATCGGTGCTGAATTTCGCGGCGCGCTATTCAGCGACTCTGAAGGCGGCACTCGATTCTGGACGCAAGCCGACGAATGACTGGCTCGACTACGACTGGACGCTCAACAGTGTGGCGAACAAGGAGAAGGTCGAATGACTGCATCACTCGCGTCCGCACCGTTCGTCCCCGAATCGCCGCTGATTCGGCCGATGGATGAACACAACCGTGAATTGCTCAGCAATGTTCATCCGCCGGATTGGACGAACCCCGATCCCGCGCGTCGCTACAACCTCGTCGTGATCGGCGCCGGCGCGGGCGGACTTGTAACTTCACTCGGTGCAGCCGGGCTGGGGGCCAAAGTTGCCTTGGTCGAAAAGTATCTGCTCGGCGGCGACTGCCTGAATGTCGGGTGCGTGCCGTCCAAGTCGCTTCTTCGCTGCGGACGTGCATACGCGGACGTGCGCGACGCGGGCGATTTCGGAGTGCGCGTCCCCGCAGGCGTGGAGGTGGATTTTCCCGCCGTGATGGAAAGAATGCGCCGACTCCGCACGAGGATCAGCCCGAACGATGGCGTAAAGCGACTGCGCGATGCGGGAGTGGATGTGTTCCTCGGCGAAGGCCGATTTGTCGGACCCGACGCGATCGAGGTCGCTGGAAAGACGCTGCGCTTCAGTCGCGCGGTGATCGCCGCCGGCGCGCGAGCTTCGGCGCCGCCGGTGCCTGGACTGAACGAAGCAGGCTATCTCACGAACGAAACAGTTTTCTGGCTGACCGAACTGCCCCGGAGATTGGCGGTCATCGGGGCGGGCCCCATCGGTTGTGAACTCTCACAAGCATTCGCCCGCCTGGGTTCGGAAGTGCATCTTCTGGAGGCCGAGCATCAAATCCTCGGCCGCGAAGACCGCGACGCTTCAGAGATCGTTCAAAGATCACTGCTTCGCGACGGGATTCATGTCGGCTGCCAGTGCAAGATCGTCCGCGTTCACCGAGATGGCGCCGAAAAAATCCTCCAGCTGGAACGCGGTTCTGATCACATGGAACTGCGTGTGGATGAAATTCTCGTCGGCGTCGGACGAAAGCCGAATGTCGAGCGCCTCGGCCTGGAACAAGCTCAAGTGAGTTTTGACGCCCGCAGTGGGATCGTCGTCAACGATCGACTGCAAACAAGCAACCGTAAGATCTACGCCGTCGGGGACATCTGCTCGCAATACAAGTTCACGCATATGGCTGACGCCATGGCTCGCATCGCGCTGCAGAACGCTCTGTTCTTCGGGCGCGCCAAAGTAAGCGCGCTCACGATTCCGTGGTGTACCTACACTGACCCCGAGATTGCCCACGTCGGCATGTACGAGAAAGATGCGCGCGACCGCGGCCTCGAAGTTGACACGATTCGACTGGAACTCTCGGAGCTGGACCGCGCACTTCTCGACGGCGAAGAAGAAGGGTTTCTCAAGGTGCATGTGAAGAAAGGAACGGACCGCATCCTCGGCGCTACGCTCGTCTCGCGGCACGCAGGCGAGATGATCTCTGAACTGACGCTCGCAATGGTCGGCGGGCTCGGCCTGAAGACCCTTTCGCGCACGATCCATTCCTACCCCACGCAAGCGGAGATCATGCGCAGAGCCGGCGACGCGTACAACCGAACGCGGCTCACGCCGTTCGTCAAGGGGCTGTTCCACAGACTGATGAGTTGGCGAAGGTGAATGCCATCGATCAAATTTTCACTCGGATCAACACGCTCACGCATTGGCGCACAGTCGATCCGACTTCGCGTTCCTCGCGATCGCGTACTGCCTGCATGGTGGGCGCGACGCTGCTTCTGACGATGGCAATCTTGCTTTCTGTGCGTTCGCAATTTCTATGGCACTGGGCCTTGACCTCTGAACCGGTGCTTTACTTGTTCGTGGCGCTCTACGTTGCCGCGGGTGGGATCTACCTGGCCGTCATCGGATCATTGCGCCGCATCGTTGTCGGGCGGAAAGGCGTCCTGTGCATTCTGCTGGTTGGCCTTCTCATGCGACTCGCACTGCTTCCGTCGGCCCCGGTGCTGGAGACCGACTCATTCCGTTACATGTGGGACGCGGCGCTGACAGCGCGTGGCGCCAGTCCCTATTTGCATACTCCTGAAAAAGGCAAGAGTGCTCTAACTGATCTTGACGGTGATTCGCGAATTCGCGCCGTCGCCCGCGAGGCGGGATCGCATCTGAAGCAGATCAATCACCCAGACGTCAAGACGATCTACCCGCCGGTTGCCCAGGCAGCATTCCTCCTTGCGTACTGGATCAGTCCCTGGAACGGAGCGGCGTGGCGCGCAATTCTACTGGTTGCCGATGCCGCGACCGTGCTGCTGCTGCTGGTCCTGATGCGCCATCTCCGGCTACCACTGGCCTGGATCGCGATCTACTGGTGGAATCCGCTGCTGGTCAAGGAGTTCTATTGCGCCGGCCACATGGACGCGATTGTATTGCCCTTTGTAACCGGCGCCGTGATGCTGGCCGTGATGCAGCGAACGGCCCTGGCGGCGGCGGCCTTGGCTGCTGCCGTCGCCGCCAAGTTCTGGCCCGTCGTTCTGCTTCCACTGCTGCTTCGATCGGTGGTTCGCCAGCCCCGCCGGGTCGCGCTCTCTCTTGCCGCGTTCACCGTGACGGCCGCGATCCTGCTGTCACCGATGCTCGTGGCCGGGCACAGCGGCATCGCTGGGAGCGTGGACTACTCGCGTTCGTGGCAGTCCAACGACGGACTGTTTCAGCTCGTCGTACTGTTATGCCGGCACACGTTGCCGTTGGTGGGAGTTCACGCCTGGGCGGAGCAGATGGCGGCTCGTTTGACCGTGACACTCGTGCTGGTCGCATGGGTGCTTTGGTTGGCGCGCCGACCGCTGAACGATCCGCTTGAGTTGTGCGAAGCGTCGCTGCTGGCGGTCGCCGGACTTTTCCTGCTAAGTCCGACACAATTTCCCTGGTACTACACATGGATGTTGCCGCTGTTGGCACTTCGTCCGCGGTGGTCGCTTCTCCTCTACACGGCGTTGTTGCCGCTTTACCACCTGCATTACAGCCGACCCGCGTGGGTGTGGGTAGAGCATTTACCGGTCTGGGCGTTCTTGTCCCTCGAATCGTTCGCGCGCGTTCGGTCTCGCAACTTGTCTAGTCGCGTTCAAGTGAGTTTTCATGATCCCGCTCCCATCACAACATCGATCCCGTGAGTCACCGAGGTTCGAAAGGACAGCCGTGGTGATTCCCGTACTCAACGAGGAGCGCGCCATCGGCCACGTATTGGCGGCAGTTCCGACTTGGGTCCAGAGTGTCATCGTCGTCGATAACGGATCGACCGACCGAACGGCGGACGTTGCGCGGGCACACGGCGCAAAGGTTATCACGGAGGTCCGTCGAGGGTACGGATCGGCGTGTCTTGCCGGCCTGGCGGAGATCGGCGACGCCGAAATAGTCGTCTTTCTCGACGGAGATTTCAGCGATCACCCCGAGGAGATGCAGCAACTGATCGCGCCAATCGTGGAGAACCGCGCAGATCTCGTCATCGGCTCTCGAATCACGGGGCGCTGCGCTCCCGGCGCACTCACGGTGGCGCAGCGGTTCGGCAACACCGTCGCGTGCAGGCTCATGCGGTTCTGCTGGAACGCCAGCTTTACGGACCTGGGTCCCTTCCGCGCGATCCGCCGAGCCAGTTTGGAGCAACTGCACATGGACGATCGCGGGTTCGGCTGGACGGTACAGATGCAGACGCGGGCAGCCAGGCTCGGGTTGCGAGCAGTCGAAGTTCCGGTGAGTTACCGCTGCCGCATCGGTCGTTCGAAAATCTCCGGCACGCTGCGAGGGGTCGTGCAGGCGGGCAGCAAGATTCTCTACACGATTTGGAACGAATCGCGCCAATCCAGGAGGACGTCGACGAGTGATCGACCGGAGGACTTTGCTGCATTGCACCGCCAAACCACGGAACGCCGTCGCCACACACCGTCGATCTCGGTCGTGATTCCAGCACTGAATGAGCAGGAGTACGTTGGCCGAGCAATCCGCTCGGCGATCACGGCGGACGCTGGTGAAGTCGAGATAATCGTCGTGGACGGCGGCAGCAGTGATAGGACGGTGCAGCTTGCGCGCGAATGCGGCGCGACCGTGCTCCGATCGGAGCGCGGCCGCGCACAGCAAATGAACAAGGGCGCGGCGGCGGGGCGCGGCGAGATCCTCCTGTTCCTTCATGCCGATTCGCAGCTACCCGCCGACTTTACAACTCAGGTCCGTCGCATGCTCGCGGCGCCCGATACGATCGCGGGGGCGTTCGCGATAGCTATTGAACCATCGAGTGCGGTGATGCGGCTATACGCGGCCTTGACTCATCTGCGTTCGCGGGTGGTGCAGATTCCCTATGGTGACCAAGCCATTTTTCTGACGAAAGCCGCGTTCGATCGCGTTGGCGGCTATCCCGATGTCCCGATCATGGAGGACCTCGAACTCGCCCGGCGGCTTCAGCGGCTAGGTCGTGTGCGCGTCGTTAATGACATCGTTAGTACATCCGGCAGGCGATGGCACCGACACGGGGTCTTCAAGACCAGCCTGCTCAACCAACTCTTGATTATTGCATATTACGCCGGCGTCTCACCTGCGACGCTACACCGGTGGCGTGAATCGGGAATAATCCTGCGCGATGCGTTCACTCCTAAGGCGGGTCGCGACAGCAACTGCGGCCCGGCCACGACGGAATGGATTGGGCGCGTGCGGGAGGTCGGGCATTGACGCGGGCTGACAGCAAACGCGCGCTCTACGCGTCGTGGGTCCGAGATTTCTCGGCCGACATCTACCGTTGCGGCTATCGCCTCTGCGGTTCTGGCGATATCGCCGAAGAACTTTCGCAGGAAGTGTTCTTCGAAGCATGGCGGTCGATGAGTTCCCTGCGCGATACGCAGAAAGCAAGGTGCTGGTTGCTCAGCATCTTGCGTCATCGCTACATGCATTGGTTGCGCGACCGCAAACGCGGGAGAACCATCCGTGGCGGTGATCGGATCGCAGCTGATCGTTTGGTAAGCAACGAGAGTTCGCCGCATGAAGTGCTGGCCCGGCAAGAATCGCTCCAGCTGGCGCTGGATGCATTGGAAGACCATTACAAGGTACCGTTCCTGCTCGTCTTCCTAGAGGGACTTACCTGCCAGGAAACTGCCGAGCTTCTGGAAATCCCGCTCGGCACCGTCCTGTCTCGCATCTACCGGGCGAGGAGACTGTTGCGACGCGAGTTGGAAGACAAACCGTCAGCGAGCCCGCACTTAAGGATTCGCAGCGGGGAACCCGACCGACATCAGCCGCGAAACCGCGTGGGAGAAGCACCATGAATTCGGAAGAGATCGAGGAGTTCCGCCGGCGAATGGAGGAGGTTGCGGTGCTTCCGCATGGGGCACCGGAGCGCCAGGCGGTGTTACGTCACGTGAGCCAAGCTGACAGCACGATCGAGCAAGAGTGGCTGAAGCTAGTCCGCGAGGATGAACAGTTGCGACTGGACTTGGCACGCGCAGCCCTGCCGTCCGATTTAGAGTATCGGCTGCTGGCGATCCCCGGGCAAACACGAATGCCGGGCCGCTGGCTTCTTCCGAGGTCGCTGTGGCTCTCGGCTGCGGCCGCGGTACTTGTGCTGGCATTCTCGCTCTGGGGCATCGTGGCAGCGAGAAGCCATCGGCAGGCGCGGACGCTCGACGGCATTGCGATTTTGACAATGGCGAGCCACGAAAGCCAACCGCAATTGGCCGTCACATCCGCCGACTGGGAAGTGGTGAAGACTGCGGTGCAGAATTCGGTCTCGTTTCCTGTCGACCGGCCGAAGCTGGACCCGACGTTCAAGTTGATCGGCGGCCGCGTCATAAAGCTCGCCGGAACCTCCATGATCTACACGCGTTGGGAGAGCCGCGGGAAAACTTACTCTCTGTACCAGTTCTGCGGGAAGGATTTTAGCCTGCGTGCACCCGTGTCGCGACAGTTGATCGATCGCCAACTCACCCCCACGACGCGATGCAACGTTCTGGTGTGGACCGAAGCCCACTGCGACTATGCGCTGTTGGTCGACGGCGAGACAGCACCGCAACACGGTCCCAACTCAATTTGATCTCACCAGCCCGACTTAGCCAGCCTAAAGGTGTCAAATGACAGTAAAGATAGCAATCGTATTATTAGCGGACATCTCCACCGGCGGGGACATGGGTCGCATGGCGAATGCGCTCACGACCGCTCTGGAGTTCAAGCAGGCCGGTGATCAGGTGAAATTGATCTTCGATGGTGCCGCAACCAAGTGGATCGGGCAGCTCGCCAAGCCGGAGCACAAGTATCACGGGCTCTTCGAGTCGGTTCGAGGATCGGTCTCAGGCGTGTGTCGATACTGCGCGACCGCATATGGCGTGGCGGACGAAGTACGCGCCTGCGGGCTCACGTTAACCGATGAGTACCAAGGGCACCCAAGCCTGCGCTCGCTGGTTGCCGCAGGGTATCAAATCATCACGTTTTGAGCGGCTGTCCTGCCTGGTCCCACATGCACGCGGTGGCGTGCAACATACCTCGCATCCCATGGACGCGCGAGGTCCGGAACAAACAACCGCCGAGATCGCACTTCATTTGAGTTGATCCAATTCCCGCACAACTGTTGTTGCCGCAACGCGTCCACCGTGGGTCTTGCTTATATCGGCGAACTTAACGATACCGTCGCGGTCAATCACGAACGATGAGGGATAGGCAGTTTCGCGAGGCGCATCCCAGCGCAACCCGTATTCGTTTGTGAATTTGTAGTCCGGGTCGATCACGAAATAGAAGCTCTCAGGAATTCCCTTGCCGCGACGAAACTCCTCGGCGTGCTCCTGCAGCTTTTCACTTGGCCCCGGGTAGACAAGCAGCACGCGCGCTCCGGTTTTCTCAATTTCCTTTGCATGTGCGATCAGATCCGCCACTTGCCGTGTGCAGATAGGACACTGATACCCTGGCCAACCTCGCAACACGATCAGCACGACAGGACCGTCGTGAACGAGTTTCGCGAGAGATACCGACTCGCCGTCCAATGTCGCCAGCGAGAATTCCGCGGCTCTCTCGCCCTTGCCCGGCGGCGCCTTTCCTGCGGGTTGCGTGGTTGGCTCTGCTGCGGCGGCTCCAAGACGGGCCAGTGCCGTGAGCGCGATGAGAATCGTGAGAGCAGCAACGTATCGCATGAACCTCACTCCTCGACTATGTCATCCCCTCGGCCAGATCAATCGGGATTTTGCGGCCGAACGCAGAAACTCTACGAGCTCGTCACCCGACATGAAAGCGCCTTAGCGCCGGACAGTCAAAAATAAAACTTCACGATGCCGCTTGACTCGATACTTAGGTACAGAGTGTAGAATCGAGATGAAAGAGACCATCGCCCGGAGAGAGCGCCGGAGGCCTTGTCGAAGAACCGGATCGCAACGATGGCTCGTCAGTACGCCGACCGCCCCAAATGACGTGCGACATGAAACCATTGTGGAGCAACGAAGTCGCCAAACAAAGCGGCGTGAATCTTCAAACGCTGCGGTACTACGAGCGGCAGGGGCTGTTGCCTCCGCCGCGGCGCACGGATTCGGGCTATCGCGCGTTTACGCCGCAGACGGTGGGCTTGATCCGTTTCATCAAACGGGCGCAAGGACTCGGCTTCACCTTGCGAGAGATCAAGCAGCTCATCGCGCTCAACGAGCATCCCGACACGGCGTGCGCCGAAGTGCGCGTGCAAACGGAAGCGAAGATTGCCGACGTGACCGAGAAGATCAAGAGTCTGCGGGCGATCAAGCGTGAGCTGACCCGCTTGGCCCATGCGTGCGCCGGTGCGAACCGCCCGCACGCGTGCGCCGTTCTCACCCGCCTGGACGGAGCGAACGGCAAAGTTGCAGTCAAAGGAATCAAACGAGGAGTCAAACGATGAATTCGCAAGATCATTCACAAACCCGATGGAGTCTGGCCGGTGCATTGACGGCAGCAATTGCCGCGTCGGTCTGTTGTCTTGGGCCGCTCGTATTGGTGGGGCTGGGCGTCGGCGGTGCGTGGACTAGCAGTCTAAGAGTTCTGGAACCGTATCGGCCGATCTTCATCGCCGTCACGCTTGGCTTCTTGGGCTTCGCCTTCTACCGGGCCTACCGGACGCCCGCAGCGGCCTCGTGTGAACCGGGGAGTTCCTGCGCGGTCCCGCGTGCCGCCCGCGTGGGCAGGATCGCGCTCTGGATCGTGGCGCCGATCTTACTCGCCTTGCTCGCCTTCCCGCAGCTTGCGCCACACCTCTTTGGGACAAACAGCACCAAAGGAGCGACCAACGTGCCGATCCAACAAGTCGTGTTGAAGGTGGACGGGATGACCTGCGGCTCATGCACCCTCCATGTGCGCGAAAGCCTGATGCACGTGGATGGCACGCAGGATGCGAAGGTGACGCTCGACCCGCCCGAGGCGGTCGTGAGGTACGACCCCGCCAGGACTTCGGTGCAGTCGCTTGAGCAGGCGACGGCGAAGGCGGGATACTCGTCGTCGGTGAAACAGGAGAAGTGAACATGGCTGACCCATTTGACCTCGTGATCCTCGGCTCCGGTTCCACCGCGTTCGCCGCCGCACTGACGGCGCAAGAGTTGGGCAAGACTTCGGTGATGATCGAAGAACGGCTTATAGGCGGCACTTGCGTCAACCGCGGGTGCCTTCCATCCAAAAACCTGATCGAGGCGGCGAAGCTGATTCACGACGCGGGCAACTCCCGCTATCCCGGCCTGCGCGCCTGTCGGATGGAATTGGATTTCGCGGCCTTGGTCAACCAGAAGGATGAGGTTGTCCACGAGTATCGCAAGAAGAAATACGAGAGCCTCGTCGATGGTCAAATCCGCATCGAGAACGGTCACGCTCAATTCGTGGACCCGCATACGGTCGTAGTCGGCGGCAAGCGGCTGACCGGTGACAAGGTACTCATCGCTACCGGCTCGCGGCCCGTCCTGCCCGAGATTGACGGACTGAACCGGGTGCCGTACCTCACCAGCGACTTGCTCACGGTGGATGAGCCGATGGAACTGCGGGAGCTTCCCAAGTCTCTGCTGATCGTCGGTGGCGGGTACATCGCGCTGGAGTTGGGGCAGATGTTCAGTCGCTTCGGCACCGAAGTGACCATCCTCGAACGCAACGCCCAGTTGTTGGCACACGGTTACGAGCCGGAGGTAGGACGAAACGTCGGCGAGATCTTTGCCCAGGAGGGGATTCAGGTCGTCTTCAACGCCCGCGCCAAAATTGTTCGGCAGGATGGAACAAACGTTGTCACCACCGCGATCGTCGGGGGACGGGAGCGAGAGTATCGCACCAGCAAGCTGCTGATTGCCACCGGGCGACGGCCTAACACAGATAACATCGCCGTCGAGCGCTCGGGCGCTGCGGTCAACGAACGCGGCGAAGTGGCCGTTGATCAATTCCTGCGAACCAACGTCCCGCACATCTTCGCCGCCGGCGACGTGATCGGGCGGCAGCACGGCAGCCAAATGGCTACGCCGGTGGGCAGTCGTCACGGGGGAATTGCCGCGCGCAACGCGCTATCCGGCGATCCGATGCGGGCGGCAGACCATCGGGTTATTCCCCGCGTCATCTTCACCGATCCGCAAGTAGCCGTCGTTGGCATGACCGATACCGAAGCCGTCGGCACCGGGCATCGCTGCTGGTGCAACACGCTGCCGATGTCACTGGTGCCGCGCGCCGGCGCTATTCGCGACACGCGCGGGATTATCAAGATGGTGGCGGATAAGGATTCCAACGAAGTGCTGGGCGTCTCGATGGTCGGTCATAACGCGGGCGAGGTCATTCACGAGGCAGCGATGGCGATGCGGTTCCGCGCCAAGATTCAAGACTTCATCGACCTGCTGCATGCCTACCCGACGATGGCCGAGGCGTTGAAGATCGTCGCCATATCTCGACACAAGGACCCGGCGAAGCTGTCGTGCTGCGCGGAGTGAACTGACCGAATCAAAGCACGAGGTCTACCTGATTGATCTGGAACGCGTCAATCTGATTGCTGCGCCGTGCTGGCTTCGCAAGAGAGGAGCAAGTAACGTGGTGTCCAATTGCTGCAATACTCGCACAGATGAGGATGTCTGCCCCCGTTGCCGTCGCAATGCCAAGGCGGTTGAAGTCGTCACGCTGAAGAGCTTGCTCGTCCCGGAAGCGATGAAACGATTAGATCCGCACGCGGCGTATCACTTCTGCCGGACTGTCGATTGCCCCGTCGTGTACTTCAACGGCACGCTGGTCTTTGCCAAAGATGAAGTGACAGTGCGCATGCTGCAAAAGGAAAGCACCGGCCCGCTGCCGGTCTGTTACTGCTTCGGCTTCACGAGGGAAAGCATCGCCGACGAAATGGAGCGGACGGGAACGAGCACCGCCGTCGAGCAGGTCACACGGTATGTCAAGGACGGCAAGTGCGCCTGCGAGCTTCGCAACCCGCAGGGTAGCTGCTGCCTTGGAAACGTCCCACAAGCCGTGGAGCAGGCTCGCCGCGCCGCTGGAGTTCAAAGATGAGGGGCGATTGACCCGCTGGCGTCTGCCAGGATTCGATCCTTTGTCTTGGCAGAAAGAGACGCGATGGTAAACCAACTGGTTGGCGCTCTGGCGCCCGCTCCGAAGCTTCCCAATGCGGCAATCGCGATCAGCATAGGCAGAGTCGAAGCCGTTCGCATTCAACGCCGCCCCGGCAGCGTCGTCAGCCGAATGAGCCAGACTTGGCGGCCGAAAGCAGAAACTCTACGAGCGCGTCACGCGACATGAAAGCGGCTCGCCGCAAGACGCGGCCTTCACTATCCAGGACGAGAATCGTGGGGACGAATTCCACGCCGTACCGCCGGCCTGCATTCTGGCCCTCTGATTGGTCAACATCTAGAAGCACGGGGATGAATGGGAATGGGCAAGCAAAACGCCTGCACGGGGGCAGGTTGAGGGGCGCGGAAAATGCCTGCACTGAAGTAACGGGTTTGCGTGATTTGGTTGCGTTGTGCAGCCGGGTTGTGACAAACCGAGGATGCTTACAGTGCTGGATTATCTTGAGATTCGCAAAGCTCACGCGGCTGGTGAATCGATCCGTTCGATTGCCGGTCGGCTGGGGCACTGCCAGAAGTCGGTGAGTCGTGCCATCAAGTCGCAGACCGGCGAGCCGCTGCCTTACGCACGGACCAAACCGGTGGGGTATCCCAAACTGGGCGCGTTCGTTGCGATCATCGATCAGATTCTTCGCGATGATGAATCGGCCCCGAAGAAGCAGCGTCATCATGCCAAACGCATCTATGAACGGTTACAAGCCGAGCATGGCTACAGCGGGAGCTATTATCCCGTCCGGCGTTACATCGCCTCGCTTCGGCAGGGCGACCGTGAGACGTTCATGCGGATTGACCATGTTCCGGGCCGCCGGATGGAGTTCGACTTCGGTCAGGTTTGGGTCGATTACCCACACGGGCGCCAGAAGACCGATGTGCTCAGCGGCGTGTGGACCTACAGCAACTGCCCGTTCCTGATCGCGCTGCCAAACCAGCGAGCCGAATCCATTCTCGAAGGCATGAAGTCGGCGTTTGAGTTCTTCGCCTGCGTTCCGCGCGAGGTCTGGTGGGACAATCCCAAGGCGGTGGCGACTGAGATTCTTCGCGGGCGGGATCGGACATTGAACCCGGCGTATGCGAGTCTGGCATCCCATTACCGCTTTGACCCGCTGTTCTGCATGCCTGCCAAGGGACAGGAGAAGAGTGATGTCGAACAAAGTGTGTTTGCGTTGGAACGCCGGGCCTGCACGCCGGTTCCCAAGGCGGATGATCGCACCGATCTGAACCGGCAGTTGCTGGCATTCTCCCTGGCAGAGCGGGAGCGGACCGTGGCGCACCAGACACGAACGATCGGGCAGAACTTTGAGTTGGAAAAGGCGGCGGCGATGTCGCTGCCGATGCATCCATTTGATGCGTGCATCCGGCGAATCGGCCTGGTGGACAAGTATCAGACGGTGATGTTTGAGACCAACCGTTACAGCGTGCCGCACACCGCAGCCTTCGCCAAGGTGACGCTGAAGGCGTACGTCGATCGCGTGGCGATCGTGCATCGGGGCCAGGTCGTTGCCGAGCACCGGCGCGGATACGGCCGGCACGAATCATTCATCGACCCGGTTCACTTCGTGGCCGCGTTGTTGCGCAAGCCGGCGTGGCTGACTCACGTGCCGGCGCTGCGTGATTGGGAACTGCCCGCTTCGTTTGAACACCTGCGGCAGAGCTTCAAGCAATGCCACGGCCCGCGGACCGGTGAGCGGCACTACATCCGCGTCCTGCAACTATTGATGCGTCACCCGATGGCACGCCTGGACCGCGTCATCGGCATGCTGATCCACCGGCCCACGATCACGGCCGAACAGATCACCCAACTCGTTGAGCGCGTCGCTTCAGGCGACGACAACCCATCCATCGATCTGAATCAGCAGAACGAAACGGTTCGCCGTGTACAGGTTCCGATGCCGGACCTGCGGCAATTCGATCGTCTGCTCTATGCAACCTCTTTTGAAGGAGAAGAATCCGATGAGTGCAACACCCCAGGACCCGCAGACACTTTTGCTGCGGCATCATCTCAAAACCCTTCGCCTGCCGACGATGCTGAGCGAGTTTGCCAGGCTCAGCCGTGAGGCGGCGGAAAAGGATGAAAGCTATGAATCGTATCTGCTTCAACTCAGCGCGATGGAAGTGAATCAGCGCAGCGCCAACGCGATCACGGCCCGGATCAGAAACGCCGTTTTCCCGGTGCTCAAGGATCTGGAGACCTTCGACTTCACGCTCGCGCCGCAGGTGAACAAGCAGATGGCGCTGGAACTCACCCGGTGCAAGTGGATCGACGAACACAGCAATCTTTGCTGTATAGGGAACAGCGGAACCGGGAAAACGCACCTGGCGGTATCGCTTGGCCAAGCAGCGTGCCGTGCCGGAAAGCGTGTGAAGTTCTACACCGCACAGACGCTGGTGAATCAGCTCGAAGAAGCCCAGAAGAACTACCGGCTGGAGCGGATGCTCACGGCGCTGGGCAAACTCGATCTCTTGATCGTGGACGAACTGGGCTACATCAGCTTCAGCCGCAGCGGTGCCGAACTGCTGTTTCAGGTGTTTGCCGACCGGTATGAACGCGGCAGCATCCTGATCACCAGCAACCTGCCCTTCGGCGAGTGGGGCAGCATCTTCCAGGGTGACCGCATGACCGCAGCCCTGCTGGACCGCCTGACCCATCGCTGCACCATCTTCGAGATGAACGGCCAGAGCTACCGCTTCCGAGAATCCGTCAAAGCCGCCAAACCGGCAAAGGAGAAGAAAACACAGGAAAGCTGATGCGGCAGAACGAATGATTTGCCGTCGCCGCGACGACGGCTATTTTACTGTCCCCAGTGCAGGCGAATCACGCGCCCCCGTGCAGGCATTTTGCTTGCCCATTCCCA
>Ga0163153_10003734_pt1 | contig 20000 bp, 8 predicted proteins | sample OliLakLV19MP6IB1_FD_148629 | JGI IMG/M metagenome (GOLD analysis project Ga0163153, IMG submission 148629) | Freshwater microbial mat bacterial communities from Lake Vanda, McMurdo Dry Valleys, Antarctica - Oligotrophic Lake LV.19.MP6.IB-1 | ecosystem: Environmental > Aquatic > Freshwater > Lake...
GGATGCAACAAGTGTTGGTCTTGATCTGCACTGATACGATTCCTACTGGATTGTGCGCTCGCTCGTCGTCCGGGCACCACTACTTGACTCTCAGGTCAATGCTTGTGAGGCCAATACACCGTTTGTTTCAAAAGGGTGCTTGCCGCACAGACTTATGTCGATTTCACCATCGCCAACGGTGATTCGGTCGGTAAGGGTTTCGACGATCTTGCGTTTCTCTTCATAGTCCAAGGTGAGCCAGCGGGCGCTTAGGTCGCGAGTCTCTGACACGATGAAATCGGTGCTCAAGTGGTCAACCTGCAAGACATCCACCGCTGCCTGACGGCGTGGCAGTTCGTCGTCGAGTTGGCGGGATCGCTCCCGCAGGGGCTTATACAACTCTTCAAAGTCAGCGGCTTCAATGTGTTTGCCGGTGTACAACTGATACGCCCGCGTCATCTCTTCCCGCACCTTGGATTGTTCCGTTTCAAGGGCGGAGAGGAGTGCCCGTTGTTCAGTTACCGCTTCGTTCGCGTGCGCAAGCTCCGCAGATACCTTCTCCGGGGAAAGGAAGAAGCCAGTCAACTGATCCATGTAGCACGCCTCCAAGTCCATGCCCGGGATACGCCGGCGGCACGGAACGCATTGGTATTTGCCTGTTTTATGAAACACATACATTTTCTTGCCACAGGAGCAGTACGTCAGTCCTGCGAACAGGTGCTTTACTACCTTCGCTGGCCGTAGTTTTCGGTTCTTCAAGCGTTCGTCGAGATGCTGATTGCAGGTGTTCCACACTTCCTCAGACACGATGGGATCAACCTTCGTCCACACCCACTCACTTTCAGGCTTGATCGCCCGAAACTTCCCGCCGGCGGCGTGGGCGGTGTAGTTGGCACGGTGCATTCCCTTGGCGGTGGGATCGCGCAGGGTACGTTCCACAAACTGCCCGGTGAACTTGCGGCCTTCACGGGTTCGGCAGCCCCGTTCGTTGAGCATTCGTGCAACCGCACGATTCCGCCGGTACTCCAGAAACAACTCGTACATGAGCTTGCGAATCGGCCCTTCAGTCGGGTGCAGCGTGATTCGTTTGTCCTTCCACTGGTATCCAAAGGGAATCTTGCCGTTCAGGGGTTTTCCAAGCTTTGCCCGAACAATGACCGAGGCGCTAACCCTGTCGGCAATCTCTTCCCGCTCCCACTGGGCCATGGCGGCGATCATGGTGTAGAAGAGCCGTCCAGCCGGCGTGGACGTGTCGATCGATTCCTGGAGCGAAATCAAGTCCGCATCAGCGGCTCGAAACAGGTCCGCAAATTCCAGCAGTTCCTTGGTATTGCGGGCCAGGCGGGCCAGCTTCGAGAAGATTAGTCCACCGATTTTCTTACCGCGAATGTCCTTGAGCATTCGCTTGGTTTCCGGATGCTCCATGACGGTTTTCCCGCTTACCGCTTCCAGGTGGTACACTTCGCCCACTGTCCAGCCACGCGCTTCGGCGTAGTAGCGGGCACGCTGCTCGTGATGCTCCGGACTTTCGCCTTTGGCCTGATCTTCAGTCGAAACCCGAATCCAAATGCCGACGGTCCGTTGTTCCTGCTGTTTCGATAAAATACTCATAGAGTCTCCTTTATCAGCGGAGCCATTTTACCCACGACTGCTCAGTTTTGCTCCACAATAGACCGACGCTTAACAGGGATTTGTTTTGTGAGTTTGAAACTGCGTTGTTGAATCGCACTTGGCTGCCGCCGGGGGAGCGAACAAGCCGCCGGCAATGCAGCTAAATTCTATTCGATGACTTCCCTGCTCCCAAGCGCCTGATCGAGCCCGCCACCACTTGGGCGACACGCTGCTCTACCGCCCGCTGCTCGTCGGTGCTCAATCGCTTGTGGGTTGTCTTGACCCGATAGCCCCGCACTGTGGAGTTCTCTTGCTTGACGGCGGCCGTCTCAAGTTCGCGCAGAAACGTGCATAGTTCATCGGGCGTCGCGAAGCGGAGGTTCTTTGGTGCGTTGGCCGAAAACTCAGCCTCCACCCGGCTGCGAATGCGATTGAGCTTGGCGGCGTCGGGGCTGACTACGATGACATGGGTGTAGGTCGCCGCCACGCACTTGCGGATGTTTTTAAGCTCGTCGGTGGTCGGCGTGCTGATCGAAATCTCACAAGCAATGGAGACGTCGTCGCGATCGAGCGTCACGTCCACGAAGCCGCCATCGGCCAACGCGAACTCAATCGCGGCCCGATACCCCAACCCTTCCCCGAAGCATTTGATGAATTCCTGAAGATACTTGTGTTCGCGCCCGCCGCGTCCGGGGGTTGGTGGGGGCCGCGGTACCACCGGCGGTGCCGGTGGCGGTAGAGCGCGTACGTCAATCGCCGGTTTCAGCGGTGGTGAGGTTGGTATTGGAACTTCACCGGTTGCGGCCTCAGTTGCTGGAGGTTTGCGGTCTGTCGTACACGGTTCTATGACGGCTGCAGGCTCCCGCGCGATCGCCGCGTGCTCGACCGGCTTCGCATATTGTGCACGCGATCGCTCGATGATGTTGGAGCGGCTCCATTCCGCAACCTTCTCGTCAATCGCCGGCATGAGCGACGTGGTGAGATTGAAGTCACCGTCCGCCCGCTCGACACGGCAAATGGCTTCGCCGATGCGCAGATTCTGCAGGTCGTCGGCCCCAAAGGATCCGAAGCCATCCGCGAGTTTCCGTGCATCGGCGTCGCCGACACGAAAACAAATCCTTGTATAGGCGTTGGTCAACGCGGCACTGGCCACGTCGGCATCGCGGACTTCCAGTTGCCGAAACTCCTGATGCGCGAGCACCAACCCCATGCGGTATTTGCGCGCGCCGCTGAGCATGTGAGCGACCGACGGCGTCACAAAATGATGAAACTCATCGGCGTACAGCCAGTAATTGCGGCGCTCCGATTCCGCCAGGGCTTGCCGCGCCGTCGCCACCTGATGGAACTTGCTCATGAGGAGCGCGCCCAGCAGACTGGCATTCTCCTCGCCGATGGCGCCGATCGACAGCCGGGCCAGGAATATCTTCCCTTCATTGACGACCCGCGTGAGGTCCAGGCACGAGTCGCGCTGGCTGACCATGCGGCGGATTGGTTTGGGCCGAAGCAGTGCGTCCAAACGCGTCAACAGCGGTGCCTGCGGGCGGCCCACCAGCAACGGGAACTGCTTGTGCCAGTAGTAGACGACTTCGGAATCGCGAACGCTTTTCAGAAAATCGGTGCGGAAGGGCGGCTCAATCAGAAACTGCCGCAAATCGGCAAGTGTGCCGCCGCGGTCACTTTCAAGGATGGCCAACACAGCGTTGCCAAGCACCGAACTCATTTGATCGCCCCAGCTTGTGCTCAGGCGACGAAAGATGCCGACCAAATCTGAGGCGAGCAGCGTTTTTTCGAGTTCCGAGTGCGCGCCGAGTACGTTGAAGCCGATCGTGTGCGTTTCGTCGGCGGGATCGAACACAATGACGTCATTCCACCGCGATACAGGAATCCGTCCGAGCACCTGGTCGAGTAGGTCACCGTGCGGATCAAGCAACGCGACGCCTTCACCGGCTTCGATGTCGGCGATCAGCATCCGCAACAGCAAACTCGACTTGCCAGTGCCGGAGGCTCCAACAATATGCATATGCCGAACGCGCTGTTCAGAGGAGAGCCGCACCGGAACCGTGTGGCCCTGGTGGACGTTGACACCGATCTCAAGACCCGCGCCGGTGGCAATGGCCAGTGGAGCTTTCGTCTTGCGCGAGTCACGCACGAGCGCCGGTGAGCGTATCTCTCCCGACGGAGGTTGCGCGAACAGAGCGGCTTCGCCGCAATTGAGGATCATGCCCGAACGGTGCGTTTGACGGCGAAGCAGGTCGGCTTCGTGAAGTTCGTCGTCATACCCATCGTTGAGAAGCGGAATCAATTCGTTTCCCGTAGGTTCACTGACAACGGCGAGCGCGGTCGCCACCCCTCGCACCAAGGCCCGGGTGCGATCGAAATCCGAGGCTTTCCCAGCGACGCGAATGACGACCGCGAGAAGTGGCCGCGACAGCTTGTCGCGAACTTGTGCCGCCGAGGCCACACTTTCGCCCGCCAGTTCGAGCTCATCGGCCAACATGGCTGAGCGAAGCATCCCAGACGCCCACGGTGCGTGCATGGACTGCAGAAGCACTTGGACGACGATCCGTTCATCGTCGCGAGCGATGCCCGCAGCGGCGACCAGTGCAGAAAGCAAACCAGTCGAGTTCGATGGGTCACATGCAAGCGGTCGCATGAAGCTGCGCGATAATCCGAACTCCACAATGAGAGCATGATGTTGGTGATCGTCGCCCCAGTGTGTTTTTAACACGTCCGACTCGCGAACAAGCCCGACGTCGGGCAGATGACTCGACCACTGCTGCTGGAACAGTTCGGCATCGTCGGGATCGGTTACCCACTGGACGGTTACTTTTCCCGCCGCTCCGAGGAACTCTACTGCCAACGGCGCCGATGAATGGGACAGGCTGAGCAAGAGTTGCTGCGTGGCAACGTACGATTCCGGAAGTGTTGGCGACAAATTCAATCGCCACTCAATGCACGCACGATCGCGTCGAAAGCCATTCGGCAGGGCGTCCGAGGCGCCGGGTGGATCGACCGACAGCGATTGCGCCGCCTGACTCGGTCCACCGGCCAGCAATTGCTGCAACGAACTGACAGCACGGCTCAAGAACGTGGAGATGCGACCATCATCGGCAACTTCGGACTTCGCAACCTGCGGTGCGAAATGCTCATAGGCCGGCTCCAGTGCAACCGGCTCGTCCCACATCTGCCAGCCGCGGCCGCGAATCTCCCACCGGCAATAGGCTTCGGCCAGTTGTTCTTCGACCGTGATGGACACGTCAGCCACCTTGCCTCGTCGTCAAACCGGGCCAGTCAAACCGTTACCGACGATACAGGTCGTTGAAGATCGGTTTGCGTTCATCGGCGGTCAAGAGCGGCAGTCCCTTCGCCGAGGTGATTTGGTCAACAACCTCAGTCACCGCGGCGTGCACCGCTTGCTGAAACATGAGCGCAATGTCAACACGGTAGTAGGTCATCTGCCGAACGAACCGCTCGTACAGCGGGCCAATGAGGGGAATTTGCAGTATCGCGCCATCAACGTCTCTCAAAGCAAACGCAATCAACTTGCGTAGTACGAGGGCGATAACAATCAGCATTGCAGTTAAAACGGTGAGCGAATAGGCGACTTGCCACACGTTAACTGGCGGCCCCATCCGGTCAAATCTGCTTGACCGCCCGAACGATGGTTGGCCCGATGTCATGAACAACCATGCAGCGTAAAGGCAGGCAACAGTAATGGCGATCAGGGCAAACCAATTGATTCGCAACGGGACTTCGAGCAGTCGCCACGATACAAAAAATCCAGTGCCAAATGGCGCGGCACAGATATCGATGACGATCCGCTCGCGTTTGAGTCGCAGGTAGAGGCGTTTGGTTGAGAGCAATCCACCTTCATTAATCCGCACGCGTTGTTCCTTGAGCTTGGGGATTTCCCGCGCCACCAATCCCGCGGTGGTCCGGTCGTAGAACTCTTCCGGCGAAAAGGACAGGTTCTCGATGAGTTTGCACCAATGCGACCACAACACCAATGGCGGCTGTCGCTTTCCAAAACCTAACATGGTGACACCCTTTGCGCAGAAGGAATGATTGTTGTTGCCTGCCGCGAAAATAGACCGATCGTTGAAACCAAACAACTTTACGTTTGGCATTCGACAGGTCTGCCAACGTCGCCCAGCGCTAAGTCTAAGGGCGGCGGTTTTCACGCCCCGCAATTGCGCATCGGCGAATGCTGTGCCATGCTGCTTCTAGAACAGTTCGTCCCCACCCCTTCATCCTCCTCCCGCGAACGCGTTGCCGGCCGGCACGGAGTTCACACCTGCGATTGTCGCAAGTGCGGATTGCTCCCCGTCCGTCAACACCCACCGCCGGTGGGAGGAGTTCGATCATGAGTGCTCAATCGCAACTGTCCGTTCCGTTGTCCCGTCTTTTGCCAAGCAAGCGTAACCCGCGCCGGGTCAAACCCGATCGCGAAGCCCATCGCCGACTTGTGGCATTGATCAACGCACATGGATTGCTCCAGCCGTTGGTTGTCCGACCCTGCGAAGGCAAGCCCAAAGACTATCTGGTCATCGCCGGCAACCGGCGATTAGGGGCGTTGCGGGAAATTTATCGCAACAACGGCGACCCGAAGATTCCCTGCGTGCTGCGCAACGTGGATGACGATACCGCCGACGCGCTGTCCCTGGGTGAGAATTTCGGCCGCGAGCCGATGCACCCGCTGGATGAAGCCGAGGCGTTCGCCAAGCTGGCCAGCCAGGATGGTAAAGGTGCCGAAGTGATTGCATCCGAGTTCGGTGTCACCGACCGTTATGTCCGCCAGCGCATGAAGCTTTCGACGCTGGCGGCGCCGATCAAGAATGCGTACCGCGACGGTGAGATCGACACCGGCACCGCCGAGGCGTTCGCTGCGGTGCCTTCAGATCGTCAACTTGCCGTGTGGAAGGAACTCGACGGCCGTCCGCGGCACGCCGAGCATGTGAAGAACGTCATCGCCCACGAGTGGATCGATGCCGGGCTTGCTCAGTTCGACCGAAGTCTCATCCCCGAATCTGCCATCACCCAGGACCTGTTCGCCGAGCGCGTGCTCGTCGAACGTCAGGCGTTTCTGGATGCCCAAGCCAACGCACTGCTGACCGAGAAGCAGGCGTTGACCGAGGACGGTTGGTCGGAGGTCATCGTCTCTAAGCGTCAGGATGTTCAGGATCGGTTGTACGCGATGGATCCGCTGCCGAAGGAATTCGACAGCGCGACCACGAAGAAGCTGGCGAAGCTCGACGCGGATCAGAAGAAGCTCGATAAAGTCGCCGAAACGATCGACGATGGTGATGAAGTTCGCATCGAGCGGATACAGTCGCGTTACGACGCCTTGGATGAAAAGGCCCGGCAGATCGAGGCGGCGGCACCTGTCTGTTATTCCGAACCGACCAAAGCGCGGGCGACGGTGTTTCTGCTGATGGACCCGGACGGCCGGGTGCATCGGGAGTACCGTCTTCCCCGGCGCAAGTCACAGCCGTCGGGTCGTTCCAACGGTGATGCCGCCGACGACAATGGCGCCGCGGAATCCGCCAAGCCACCGACGTCGGACGATGTCAGCGATCGCCAACGATCGACGACGTTCACCCATCAGGCTTTGTGCGTTCGTGAAGCAGTCTTGAAGAACGCCGCGGTGCGAAAGCGACTGCTCGCCCTCATGCTCCACGACAAGGTGCGCAGCGAAGCCATCGCGATCCGCCACGATGTGAACGGCACGAACCTGCACGCCGACAACGGCGAGGAGTTTAAGAGTCCGGCGCACGATCGAGTCAAGGCGGTTCGTGCCAAGCTCGATCCACTCATCGGCAACCAGCATGTTAATGACGTTGAGGCGTTCGAGTCGTTGGGAAAACTCTCCGACAAGAAGCTCGACGGATTGATTGATGTATTGCTCGTCGGATTGCTTGTTGCTCATCCGCAGCGAGCCACTCCGTTGATTGCTTATCTGGCTGCTGAACTAAACGTCAACGTCCGCGACGACTGGACGCCCGATGCCGCGTGGCTGGGCAGCTACCAGAAGATCCAGCTCGCCCACTTATGCACAGAATTTGCCGGAACGATGGCTGCCCCGCCAGCAAATCGCAAGAAGAGCGAGCTGGTCAAGCAGCTCAGCCAGTTGTTTGTCGACGCCCGCAACGGCGAGATCGGCGACAAGGCGTTGGCCGACAGTGTCAACACCTGGCTGCCGGCGAATTTTCGACCCGATGCCACCAACCAGTGACGGTCACCAACCCTCACTACCCGGGAACCGTCCGACCGACGGTTCCTTTTTTCCGCAAGCTTCCGGACTTTAATGCTTTACTAACTTCATGACTCTCACTGACGACGCCAATTTGACCTCAAGCGACCCGTTAAACGTGCTCGTCAAAATTTCAAACCCGTGATACATTGAATGTTTATGAAGACGTACGCGTACACAATTCTCATTCACCCCGCCGAACTTGATGGAGGTGGTTTTTGGGTCGAAGTTCCAGCGCTTCCCGGCTGCATCACGCAGGGCGAAACGGTCGAAGTCTGTGTTGAGCGCGCGCACGAGGCAATCGCGTGCTACATCGAAGGCTTGCTCAAAGACGGCGAACCGGTCCCGCTTGAGCCGCAGCCTACGATCCAGCCAACAACCTCGCTCCGCATTAGCGTGCCTGTTGCAACTCCATGAGCAAGCTCCCGTCCGTCACGGCGCGGGAAGCTGTTGCCGCACTCCAGAGAGCAGGATTCGTAGAACATCATCAGCATGGCAGCCATCGCCACTTGAAGCACCCGCTGAAAAGACTCCGCGTCATCATCCCCATGCACGCCGGCGACCTGAAACCCGGCACACTCCGCGCAATCATGAAGCAGGCTGGTATGACAGTCGACGAGTTCTTATTGATTTTATAACCATTGACCAAATCGTAGATCGGGTGAAATAAGGAATTAAGCAGGTTACTCGGCGTAAGCTGACAAGATTCCAAGCTCAATCCGCTCGCGTTTTTTTAATCGTTCGATAGGCTTTCGATGTCGCTCGTGGACGTCAGCCACATCGAACAAGAATCTGAGAACAAGGAGGCAGTTTGAAATTTGAAATTGAGATCACCGGCGAGTCTGAGGCGAAGCTTGTTGAGTTGGCCAATGGACGGAACCAGGCGATTCCTGATGTGGCTACAGAATTGGTGACTGCTTCGCTCGGAAACCCGTTGGAGATGCCGAAAACCACTGACGGCGAAACATGCTGGTATCGTTCCCCAATACCGTTTGACAGAGACGCGCGTCAACGATTGATTGCAATCAAGGCGAAATACGGCCAGCATGGGAAGGCAACTAAAATTGTGCCGGATTCGTCAGAGACCTCTGTTTCTAATCCCTCTGCGACGTCATGCGGCGCGGACAGCAACAATTACGAGCTTGTTGGCGGTTTGGAGAATGATGGTTGGCGGATTTATCGCAGGGTATGAGAATTCTTTGGACTAAGATGGCGATGTGGCGAATTCAGGTATTGCCGTTTTGCAGTGGTGATCAACATCCGGCGCGGCGCTGGGTCTGGACAGTGACACTTCACCGCGGGCGCTTGTGCGGCTGATGCGAACTGGAGAATAACCCGCTCAGCAACAACAATGTAACACGGAAGAGGGCGACCATGCCCATTACCGCAATCGCGGTGACAACCATCCAATACACTTGCCTCGCTCCAGGCCAGGCACTATGCAACCTTACTGACTCAACGAACTCGGCGATAAACTCGACGACTCCGGCAAAAATCGCAATGGTCAAACCATCAACACAAAGCCGTCGCCCCGACGTGCCCCCGGCGCGCATTGCTCGACTAGAAATCAAGTTTACGATCCCCGAACATATTGCAACGAGCGCCGCAACGACGAGAAGCGAGTGAAGAAACCAGAACAGCAGCAAGGGTTCCGCCACGTAGTAGATGGTCCTTAGACGGCCTGGTGGTAAATGAATCATGGACGGTTTGGCTGCCCGCCGTGGTGTATCTGGTCGACCAAAGGCGTGCGGTCCTTTCTAGGAAACATGCGTCGGACGTCCTCTAACTCCTTCTGCGTTTCGGGCGTATCGAACGCTCCGCCGCCAATGCGCGAGTGCTGGTACTCCCCAAAAATCACAAGCGCCAACGCGGCAGTATCTTTTGCGTCGATGATGTTTTGTCCAATGTAAATGTCATTAGTGCCCTGCGTTGTGGTGCCTTCCCCGGTACTCTTGTACTTGTCCGTCGGCATCGCGAAAATGCTCAACTCGTTGCTCTTCCATGCTTGGATAAGGTTTTTCACTCTGCGGTGGTTGCCTGCATGCGCTCGCAGATAGTCGATCGCCGACTGCGCCTCCGACGCCTGCACCGGTATCGACGCCGATTTAGCACGTCCGAGATTGATTATCCCGTTCAGCTTGAAGCCAAGAAAGATCACCCCACTGAGCAGGAGTGTCCCAAGGGTGAGTCTTACGGCGTTTTGTGAAGCAAATTCCGCTAAGCCAACCTGCCCGCTCGGATCAATTCCAAACACCGGATTATGCGACACGAACAATGACAGATTTGCATCTGTTATTTCTCCCGGGCCGAAGATCATCGGATCGGTGCTGACCCAGCGCCCGGTTTTGCGGTTGCTGTAGCGGGCGAGTTGATAGGTGTATCCCGTCTCGCTGTCGTTGCGGCCATCGGAGCTAAGCCAAGTCGTTTTGGCCGTGGCAGCGTCGAAGCCCACGGGGTTCTGGAATGCGTCGAAGTTGTATCGCTCCTGCACGCCGGCGGTGTTGGCCAGCGCTCGTGTCGCGCCGCGGCCATCTTTAATCAACGTGAGCGTACCGTTGGTGCTGTCAGCTTGGGCGATGATGGAATGGCCGAACACGTAGCTGCGGCTCAACTGCCCACTGGCGTTGCGTTCTTCGATCGCTTTGTTGTAGCCGGTGAAGTTCTGTGGATCGTTGACGAACTTCGTGACCGTCCCGCTGACGTTGCTGCCGACGCGCACGTCATCGTTGTCATAACTGTAGGTGCTGGTGACGCCATGCACCACCGCTGACGCCATGCGGTTGCGCAGGTCCCAGGTAAACGTCTGATCCGGCCCGTCGCCGGTCTTAAGCGTCTGCGAGCCGCTGGCGTCGTAGGTGTACGCGTGGCTGTGCGGCGAAGCGCCGGTGCGAACGTCAGTCTGCAACTGATCGCGATCGTTGTAGGTATAGCTCCACGCGCCGGCATCGAAGCCAGTTTGTGTCTTGGCGATGCGATTGCCAGTTAACCCCATCGCATAGGTCGTGATAAAGTCTTTCGTGTTGTCGCTGGCGTTGTGGCCTTCGCCGATCAGCCGTCCGCCGGCGTCGTAGGTCCAGTCGATATCGAGCGTCGAACTGTCGTCACGCAACTCGGTAACACCCTCGCGCTGGCCGTCGGCAGCGAAGACGTAATCTTGCGAGAAAATCGCCGTGCCACCGGCGACCACGTTGTTTGCCGCTAACGTCGCGCCGCGCAGGATTGTTACCTGATCGAGCCGATTGAGTGTGTCGAATACGTTGTCGGTCACTACATCATCATTGGTGGCAACAGTGCCCATATCGCTGACGACCACGTCGACATCGCCAAGTTCGTCGTAAAAGTAATTCGTCGTCCGATTGACCGTCTGCCCGTTCAGTTTGCTCGTCACGATTGCCTTCAACCTGCCAAACGCATCGTATTGATAGCCGCTGTCGTTGTCGGCGGTCCATGTTCTTACAAGCCGTCCCGTTTTCGGGTCATACGCGTAGTTGATCGTGCCTTCCGCCGAGGCAATCGCCGTCACGCTTTGCGTAATCGCGTCGGTGAAGGCATAGGTGGTCGTTCGCGCCGGCGTACCGCTAGCGGTTCCAAGATATTCCAGGACCGCCGTCGTTCGGCCGAGGGAATCGAAGTTGTAATGCGTCACCTCCGCCGGCGTGCCCGGGGTGTTGGTGTAGGCGGCGACATTCGCGTAACGACGTTCTTCCACAATTCGCCCGCGGCCCCTGCGCTCATTGACGGCGACCGATGCGTGATCGTCGTAAACATTCCACGATACCTGCCCCTTGAAATCAGTGTGCGTTTTAACTCGACCGAATGAATCGTAATTCCAGAATTCCGAGTCGTTATTAAGATAGCCGTCACTGTCTGCCGGCAACGTGCGACTGGTTTTTCTACCGAACTCATCGTAGCCAAAACTCGTCACACGCCCGTTGGGGTCGATCTGGCTCGTCTGATTGCCGTTGGCGTCGTAGCTGTATAGCCACTGCGGGCGGACAAGCTCCGCCGAAGCCGTGGTCGCGTCGTCCACCGCCGGCTGCCAGACGCGGACCAGCTTGCTGGTGATGTCATAAAGCTGATGTGTCGCCACCACCACCGTATCGTACGCGCTCGCGCCTGCGGTGCCGACCGCGACACGCTGGCGAAGCTGCACCATGTGCCGCCCGCCGGCAAATGCGCCGCCACTCCCGATGAGCGTGGTGATATCACCGGGCGTATCGAAATCGACGCGCGTCACCGCCTGGCCGTCATTGCCGGTGAGAGATTCGTTGAAGCTGCCGTCATGGAAAACCGTGCGAACGACGCGGCCCTGCGAATCTTTGTACGTGCGGGTGGTGTGACTCAGCGCGTCGGTGACCACATCGTAACTGGCCGCGCCCGCCGGCATCGACGCATCGATCTTGTCGTAATCGTACGAGGTGGTTGCGCTGAGAAACGTTTGGGCGTTCGAGAGTGTCCACCATTGCGCCGGCGCGGCGTTTGCGCCTGAGGTGATCAGCCGGCCAGTGTACTTCACCTGCCCGCCGTCGTAGTACAGCGTGCCTGTGCGGTGGCCCTCAACATCAACCGATTCTACAACTCGGCCGCGCGGGTCGAACACTGTCTGTGTCTTGCCGACGAACTTGCCCAGCGCCGCCAACTCATCCGCCCGTGGCGGCGTGGTGGCGAGCTGGGTCGGGTAAACAGAATCTGCAGCGATGGAGATCATCGCCCCTTGATAACGTTCGACCGCGACGACGCGGCCAAGCGAATCGTAAACGTTTCGCGTAACGACCGCAGATTTTGAGTTATCGTTGCTGGCCCATTGCGGGGCACCGGTGACTGAATTGTAAACGATCGATTCACCCGACATCTGAACCTGCGAACCGCTGGCGAAACGTTCGGTCGACCAGAGGAGCTTACCCATCGGGTCAAACGCTGATCGAGTTTCGGTGCCGTCGGGGAACAGCGTGCGGATGAGGTTCCCGGAAGGATCGTAGGTGTTGATGGTATTCTTGCCATACTGATCGGTGGTGACGACGGCACGCCCGTTTTTGTCGTATGTAGTTTCGCTTGACGCGCGATCGGAAACCAGTGTTTCGCTAACCGAGACGTTGCCATTGCTGTCGAGCGACCATGTAAACTCGCCGGCAGTGCCGGTGTCGGTGTAGACAACCTCCTCCGACTTCGTCACACGGTCGACGGCGTCGTATGTGGATTTCTGGGCCACCCAGCGGTCCGGCTGAGTCGTGCTCGGATTATCCCACAGCCGTGCGGTGATGATTGTGCGACCTTGTTTGTCGTAAGCTAATGCCGTGCGGATACCGTTGGCATCGGCGGTCCACTTGAGTTTGCCTTTGCTCCCTTGACTTGAATCCATGGAGTAATAAGCGATTTCGGCAAGTGGTGACGACCCCAACTGAACAACAGCAGCTGGCAGCGCGGCGCCGCTTGGCGGGCTGGCCGAAGTCACCTTGAAACTTCGCAACAGCAGCCCCGCCGGCGGAGCACTCGCGTTGGCCGGGGCGGGCGTATACTCATGACGAGTGCCGATGCCGTTGCCATCGAGTGACCAGAGCAGGTTGCCCGCATCGTCATACTTGAAGTATGCGTAGCTGGTTACCGACTGACTACCCGAATGCGAGACGGTCTTGATGACCTGCGGTTTGCCCAGCTTGTAATCAGTGTATTCAATGTCACGATAGACCAGCGTTGGCAGCTGTGTTCCATTCTGTATCACGCGATCAAGCACGCGTTCACTCGCCGGCAGCCAAACGTTTGGGTCACTAGTGTTTGGTGCGGTCAGGTCGAAGAACTTAAATGTTAGCTCGCGCGATAAACGAGAGTCGTCGGATGCGCTGCCATCATTAAGCGATGGATCGACCACATACCGAGAACCCGCAGCATCGGGTCCAGCGATTTCAAAATCCTGCCAGTCACGCGACCACGCCAGGTGGTTGAACGGCGTAACGCCATACTGCTCGGCGATGTCCTGAGGAAATATCGCATTGAACCCGTCGCGGTGAACGGTGATCACATATTTCTGTACAGTGCCCGAGGCATTCTTAACCATGCGGATCGTGCGTGTTTCGGCAGTCCTAATCCCTCCGTTCGTCGTTTCGGAATAGTACGTTTCCGTTTCGTTTCCAGAAAGGTCCGTGAGTTTTGACGTCGTGCCCTCTCCGGAAAAACCGCCTTGCACCAGCTTCGCCGACCGACCGTATGCATCCTTAAGCGTCTTTAGCTGGCCAAGAACACCGTCATATTCTGCGGTCAAGGCCGGCACGCTCTGCGGATCGATTACGTTGGTCAGGTATCGTGGGTTGGCGGTGCTGGCGTACTGATACTGAGTGATCTTGCCGTCGCGATCGGTGACCGCGACGAGGTTATCGCTGGCAACACCATCCACAGCAGCCTGGTAAGCGTAAATTAACGCTCCGCCGATCTGAACGCCGCCTGCATCCGCGACGTAAGCGCGGTTGATACGATTGCGACCATCGCGCTCAAGCTTCAGTTGGTAGCCGTTCGAAGAAAGCGTATTCGGGTCGGGATAGATCGTTACATTTCCGTTCGCATCGGTCTTTTTCAGAGTCCGCCCAGTGGATGCTTTGATTTCGTATCGAGTGCCCTCGATAGAACTGACGAAGAACTTATCACCGAAGGACCCGGCGGATGCTCCCGTGCCCGATGGATTGTAGTATTTCCCATCAACTAGATAGCCAGCGGCGCCATCACGCGTAAGTACAATCGGCGTACCATTCGCGAAAGTTGCATTTACTTCTAGCTTAGCGCGGCTGCCGTCTACGGCAACAAACTGAGGGTAATATTGAAACTGTCCGTACCCACTAGCGTTCACCGGCTTGGGAACAAATGTGAACGCGTGCCGTCCCCCGTCGGGCAACGTGATCGTGACACGGTCGCCGGCCCGCATTGGCGCGTTCAGAAAACTGGCGCTTGGTGTTGGATCGACCGTCGTTCGGACGGCGGTGTCCGTGGCTTCCAACCTCCAACCGTTACCGAAGTCTAGTTTCTCATTCGCGGTCGTTGAATCATAAATCCGCTGAACTCGAATCGTTTCACCAGTTGGCGTCTGTACTTCCAGATCGGTGACCGGAAGGGTCAGGTTCCCAACTTTCACGTCCGATCGGATCTCGATCTGCTCGGTATCAAGCTTTGCGAAACTCATCCCTGCGCCGGTTCCTAACTCCAAGATATATGCGCCGTTGGCGATCAGCGTAGGCTGAAGCGTAAAGACACTTCGCCCTTCAGCGGGCGCTTGTCCGACTTCGTTGGAGCCGGAGGCCAACACCGACACGTTCCCCTCGCCGTCCTTCAAATAAAGTGTCCAGTTGACTGAATCTCCGGGATTCGGATCGTCGACGACGATCGAAATGGGAGTATCTTTGTCGATCAAGGCCGGCCCATTGCCTGTCGCCGGGCTGATGATTTGAAGGACAGGCGCTCGCTGGCCGATCACGGGGACTTCAAGAGTCTTGGTCTTCGTGACGCTGTTCACTGTCGCTGTCGCCGTGACGAGCAATGTCTTGTCAGGACTTCCCGACGCGATTGTAGGCGCAACAACATCAATACCCTTGTCGGCTCGCGAAGTGTAACTCTGAGGCGTGATGGTGCCGTTGGCATCTCGAACCTGAACCGTCCAGATAATCGCCGGCTGCGGACTCAAAAACTGGTCAAACTGATCACTCGAAAACGCATCAAAGATTACCGCCGCACCGCCGTTAACAACCGTTTCAACCGGTGCGCCGGTTACTGCCGGCCGCTGCTGCACGGCAATTCGTTCAAAGGTGCGATCGTCGGTGAGAACGATGTTATCTTCGGTTTCACCGCCGCGCTTATCGCGAACCGTGACGACGAACATCGCGTTGAATGTCATGTTAGGCGGGAATGTCGCGATCATCGTTTTGGCGGAATTCGTGCCATTGTCACTAAAAGTAACGCCGCTGATTGGCGCACTGGTCGTCGGGTCGAGCACCCTCCAGTCATAAGTCAGATCGCTTGCGGGACCGTCGTCGGTTGCAGCGACAGTGAGCTGAAGTTGCGTGAAATTTAACGGAACAGCGTCGGGGTTGTTAATTCCGGGTGTTTGCGGAATTAGCGGGTCCGCGTTCGGCTCGCGATAAACACGAATGCCGGCTGCCCCAACAATGGCATATGTACCGAGGATCTCGTTCTCGTTATTTCGTAACGTGACGGTCGATTGTGCCGAGACAACGGTATCGACGTACGGGTCTGAACCTGGTAACGAGTCCGGCGCAGCGTAGAACCTGTCTCGCGAATCTGTTACTCCGTCGCTTGAAATTTCACCCACAACCGGCTGCCCCGAGGCAAAATTCCAGACCGGCGCGGAAATTTCCGTGCGTACAGGCAAGACAGCAAAAGGATTGTCAAACTGGTCATGCCACTCAAGGTCGAGCAGTTCGACGCTTGAGTTGGTCAGAGATGCCAAGCCTAACACCGTGGATTCCGGCCTGATGCCAAGACTTGTAGCCTTTGCCACCAATTGCTCTGAGTATAACCCTGTTCCAGTCCACTCGGTTCCATCGCTGACAGTCACCTTTACCCGATAAAAGCCGACTTTGTCGAACGACAAGTTGATCACTTCGCCCGTAACCGTGCCGTTGTTTGTTGCAAATGTCGGTGAGGCACCGTTCGGCCTTTTTTCAACAGTCCACGTGTATGTCAGGTCATCCAGGTTTCCGTCATCAGTCGCGTTCGCAGTAAGTGACCAAGATCTTCCATCGGAGCTTGCCGATCGCGTAATAGACGTAACTTTTGGGATGGTCGCAAGCGGTGGTGCGACGGTTATGGAAAACGTTCTTACGGTAAAAGCGCCATCTGAATCTGACACCTTAACCCGCACCTGATGGGTGGTGTTCTCCAGAGAAGCATCCGTCGGACGCCAAACAAGCGTGCCGTTGGAGCTAATCCCACCCGCGTTCGCGTCCTCAAACCCCAAACCAGCTGGTCCCGAAACAATCTGGTAGCTGAGGGGCGCATTGGCATCCTCGGCGTCGTTGGCAAGAACTTCAAACGTCCAGTCGGGATCGGTAGCCACGACTGCGCGGTTTACAACTTGCGGCGGGATGCCCCCAATTAGGGGCGGGAGATTCACCAAAACCCCGTAAACTTCATTCGAGTACGGCGAATTCCCAAATGTGTTGCTGGAGCGAATGCGGTATCGGTAGTCCTGATTCAGCGATACAAGTGGGTCAACGTATTCCGTCAGGCCTACCGGCAGGTTGGCAATCTGCACATACGGCCCGTCGCCCGTTGCACGTTCGACGAGAGTGCGAGCGCCAGCGGCTCTGTTGAACCATTTCAATTTGAAGGATTCATCGGACCGTTGGGATTCAACTTGCAGCGAACCTGGTGCGGACGGCAGTGACCGATAAACTTCAACCCGCATCTTGTAGACGTTGGGCGTACCGTAGCCTTGGTTGTCAGCGTAAATGCTGTCGTGGTAGTTCAACCGCAGCCTGCCCGGGACGTTCGGCCGAGACGGCTCCCCCGACTGGAGGTTCAGGGGCGTGTACCAAGTTGAGTACCGATGATCAGGGTCGCCAGACGCCGGAGATCCCCAATTGGGATATCGCGGATCCTGGTTCGGGGTTTCGTCGTTGATGCCGACGCCGACGTACACATCACCGGGCCGCAAGTATCCCGTATTCCCTACCCAGGTGAGCGTTGTCTGGCGAGGTCCGTCCGCTTCCCATGCAGCGTATTGAGCGTCAGCAAACCGCGCCGGAAGATACGGATTGTTGTGGCGGAAATACCCTGTGACACTGATCTGATACGACTGCCCGTGCAACAGATTGGTGACAGATTCGACCACCGAGCCGTCGACCGGAACCCAAATCGTCTCTGCCAGCTGAAATCCGACATCGGTCGGGCGCGTCGATGCAACCGCGACATTACTATCCCCGCCTCGCGTCATAACTCCGGTCGAGCTTTGTTGAAATGCAAACACTCGGTAGTAATACGTCCTCCCAGGAATTACGGCTTCATCGACGTACGTCGTGACATTTCGACCCAGTGTGGCAATAACCGTTGCTATCTGCGAAACGCCAGGGCCGAAGGGTGTTTCTGATCGTTCCACCGCGAACCCATCCTCGCCCGTGCCTTGATCCTGCCAGACTAAGCTGATGTGATTTTCCACATCGTTGTTTGCGACAAGACTTGCAGCAATCGCATCGCCATTGAGGCGTACTCGATGGATTAAAAAGTCGCTGTTCGTGTTAATCGGGGCTGCGTCAGTGATTCCTCCAACCAAGATAACAGAATCACCATCGGGGTCCTCCAAAACGATTGATGTTGCGTAGCTCGCGGCCGAGACGGATGGTGTTTCGGCCACCAAAAACCCTTCGTCGCCAAAACTCGTATCGATGGCCCCGTACGGAAGGTAACGAGTAATTCCCATCGCACTGAGCAACTGGGAACCATTTGCATCAGCCGCCGTGATTGAAGTTGCTGTGAGAATGCTGCCATCGGGCAGCACAGCACTGCTAAGGTCATTCCCGGCGATCGGAAATTCAAATTGCGAGTATCCGGTTACGAACCTGTCTCCGAGGTCGTGCACAGCAAATCCAGTTTGGTCGGGGCCAAAGCTAAGATCTGGCGATCCGTTGGTCGTTAATGAGACGAGCAGAACATGGTGATTATATGGCGGTGGAGGTGCCGCAGGATCTACATTGCTAGGTTGGTAATTCCCCACACCGAGTATGCTGCCGTCGTCTCGCACGTGCAGCGACCGGATCGATGCAACCCATGGATCTCCCGGCAGATTTATTGCCACTGTTCCGTTGAGAGTTGCGCCTTGCCCAAAGCTGCTATCCAGCAAGCCGTCTGGATTGTATCGATGGACTCGAACTAAGCTGTGCGGTACGCCAGCGCCAGCCGCGCCTCCATTGTCAGCCCAATTAGGACCCTGTCCCCATCCCCCCGCCAATATTTTACCGTCAGGAGCTAACGCGAGAGTTCGCAGTTCCCCCACATCGTTAGTAAACATAGTTGCGTCTCCAATTGGCGAGACGGTCCTGCCACTATGTGCTCCGAACTGTGCGATCAATGAGCCATCATTACCACTGAGTTTTGCCAAAGCGAAGTATCCGAGATCATTCGTTCGCACAGTACCGCCGACAATGATTTCTCCCGTTGGCAAAAGCAAGATGCTCTGAGCTTTTGCGGCAATCGGATTGGGTTTTAGGAAGGCAAAATCGATCAGTGCGTAGCCGTCGTCGTTGAACGAGGTATCAAGCGCTCCATCTGGAAGCAAGCGGACAACCGCGAAAGAGGGTTGGCCCGGAGAACCATTCTCTCCCCATGTGCCGGCAATGACAATCTTCCCATCAGGCTGAATCGCAACATCAAACGCTCTCTCTTCTGCATCGCTCGGCAATGGCGCGTCGAGTAGTGCCTTACCAGTACCTCCGGCGAAAGTCGAATCCAATGTTAGGTCGGTGTTGTAGCGCGCGACCGCAATCTGGGAATATGTTGCCCAGTCGTACCACTCGTGTGTGTCGTGCACGTTGAATTCCGCGGATCCAACGACGATCAATTTCCCATCACGCTGAAGAGCTGCGCTTCTGCCGATATCGTGACTAAGTACGTCACCAACCCCATTATCAAAGTCCGGGAAATCTGTTCTTGCGCGATCATTGCCCCCTCCGCCAGCACGCGTGCTGACTGCGCTACTCAGTTCCGTCACTCCACCATCCCCATCAGAAACTACAAGTCTGACAGTGTATTCGGGTGTACCTACGCTATCGGCAAGCGTGAAAGTGAAGGTCGGACGACCGGTCGGAATAGTGGCCGGGAGTGTCCACGAAGGATTAGAACTTGTGACTGACCACGTGTAGGCGAGTGGATCAGCGCCACCGGCTCCGTCCATGACTCGCGCGGAAAAACTTACCGTTTCGCCCCGCGAAGCCATGTTGGGACCAACGATCGTCTGAATTTGTGGAGCAGCATTCAGCACGGGAACGTCTTGCGAGACAGTTTGGGCCGAGCTTCCTTGAAGCGCGGTGACGGAGACGCGATAGCCACCATTATCTCCGGCTCGCCACGAGAGACGGCTACCGCTGCTGTCCTGCTCCCCTAAATTGTCCCACTGCGGAAGTATAGAATCGGGGCCCTGAGAGGGCCGAGCGATGAAGAAGCGATT
>Ga0163153_10003737_pt1 | contig 19970 bp, 17 predicted proteins | sample OliLakLV19MP6IB1_FD_148629 | JGI IMG/M metagenome (GOLD analysis project Ga0163153, IMG submission 148629) | Freshwater microbial mat bacterial communities from Lake Vanda, McMurdo Dry Valleys, Antarctica - Oligotrophic Lake LV.19.MP6.IB-1 | ecosystem: Environmental > Aquatic > Freshwater >...
GTGGTGGCGGCCGCGGCGGCTTCGGTGGCGGCGGCGGTGGCGGCAGCGGCCGTGGTGGCCGTGGCGGCGATCGCGGCGGCTGGTAAGCCAAACTCAAAGAGAGTGCGCGGGCACGCGGTTCTGCGGCAATTGCTGCGGGCCGCGTGCCCGCTTTCTTTTGTGCCGCGCGACGCATCGATAGCGCACCTCCGTCTCCCGTTGCATGGCGCGACAACTCACTTCCGCTGCTGACTAGGATCGACGCACCGTGACCTCGACGCCGAACACGCCTGGCTCCCGCACAAAAGTCGTCGTCGCCATGAGTGGCGGCGTCGACAGTTCCGTGGCGGCGGCGCTGCTCCTGCGCCAGGGCTACGAGGTCGTCGGCTGCTTCATGCGTCTCGGCTCCGTTGAAGAGCGCGACGAGACGGCATGCGAAACCGACTCCGGGACGGCCGGTGCGACGGGCGCCAAGCCAGGTGTGCGATCGAATGCGCTGCCGCAGGCGCCACGAGTCCCGCGCGCGAACAAGCAGGGTTGCTGCAGCGTGAACGACGCGGCCGATGCGCGCCTTGTGGCGGCGCATCTTGGTGTGCCGTTCTACGCGGTCAACTTCGAGCGCGATTTCGATCGCGTGATCGACTACTTCGTGGATGAGTACAACGCCGGTCGCACGCCGAACCCGTGCGTGCGCTGCAACGACTGGCTCAAGTTCGGCCGACTGCATGCGCTGGCGAAGGACCTCGGCGCTGCGTTCGTCGCCAGTGGTCACTACGCGCGCGTGGAGCGCGATGCTTCAGGTCGAGCGCGCCTGCTGCGCGGCGTGGATCACACCAAGGACCAGAGCTATGTGCTCTTCGGCACGCCGCGCGATCGAGTCGAGGAGATGCTGCTCCCGATCGGCGGCATGCAGAAGAGTCGCGTGCGCGAATTGGCGCGCGAGTTCGGATTGCCTGTCTTCGACAAGCCGGACTCGCAGGAGATCTGCTTCGTGCCGGACAACGACTACGCCGGTCTCGTTGCACGCCGTCGACCTGACGCGATGCAGCGCGGCGCGATTCTCGACGAGCAGGGCCGTGAGATCGGCACGCACGATGGACACCAGCATTTCACCATCGGACAACGACGCGGTGTTCCGATCGCGCTCGGCACGCCTGTGCATGTGATCGACCGCGATCCGCGCGCGAACACGATCACGGTCGGCCCGCGCGAGCGACTGCTTCGCACCCATTGCAAGGCGTCGCGCACCAATTGGTTGATGGCGCCTCCGGCGGAATTCATCGCGTGCACTGCGAAGGTGCGATCGACCGCGACGCCGACGCCCGCGCGCGTGCGAGCGTTCGATGCGGTGCATGCGGCGCCTGCGGCACTTGCTGCGGAGGCCGGGCATGCGGACAACAGCGGCGCGAGTGCGCGCAGCGACGCGCTCGAGGTCATCTTCGACGAGCCTGTCGAAGCGATCGCGCCGGGCCAGGCGGTGGTCTGTTACCGCGACGACGAGCTCATCGGCGGCGGCTGGATCGACTCCGCGCGCTGAGGGCCTGCGCGCAGCGTCGTGTAGGATTCGCAACCTTCAAGGAGATGCCGCCAATGCCCGCCACTGCTGTGAGCAAGACCGCTGAAGTGCTCGGCGCCGAAGCCGAGAAGCTCCTCACCCACAAGGCCAAGGTTGATCGCAAGCTGCTGCAGCTGCCTGGGCCCGACTTCATCGATCGCGTCTGGGTGCAGAGCGATCGTTCGCCGCAGGTGCTGCGCAATCTGCAGTCGCTCTTCAACCACGGGCGACTCGCCGGCACCGGCTACATGAGCATTCTGCCGGTCGATCAGGGCATCGAACACTCAGCCGGCGCGAGCTTCGCGAAGAACCCGCTCTACTTCGACGGCGAGAACATCGTGAAGCTGGCTGTCGAAGGCGGTTGCAACGCCGTCGCGACGACCTTCGGCGTGCTCGGCTCCGTCAGCCGCAAGTACGCGCACAAGATCCCGTTCATCTGCAAGTTGAACCACAACGAGCTGCTGACCTATCCGAACAAGTTCGATCAGATTCTCTTCGGTACCGTCGAAGAAGCGTGGAATCTTGGAGCGACCGCAGTCGGAGCCACCATCTACTTCGGCTCCGACAACGCTGATCGGCAGATCGTCGAGATCGCGAATGCGTTCCAACTGGCGCACGAGCTCGGCATGGGCACCGTGCTCTGGTGCTATCTGCGGAACAACGCGTTCAAGAAGGACGGCAAGGACTACCACACGAGCGCCGATCTCACGGGACAGGCGAATCATCTCGGCGTGACGATCCAGGCCGACATCATCAAGCAGAAGCAACCCGAGTTGAACGGTGGCTACGAGGCTCTCAACATGGGCGGCTCCAGCTACGGCAAGTTCGACAAGCGGATCTACACCGATCTCTGCAGTGATCATCCGATCGATCTCACGCGCTACCAGGTGCTCAACTGCTACTGCGGTCGCTCGGGTCTCATCAACTCCGGCGGCGCGAGCAGCGGGGCGACCGATCTCGTCGATGCGGTGAAGACCGCGGTCATCAACAAGCGCGCAGGAGGAACGGGACTCATCTCGGGTCGCAAGGCGTTCCAGCGGCCGATGCCCGAGGGCGTGAAGCTGCTCAACGCGATCCAGGATGTCTACCTCGATGCCGAAGTGACGATCGCTTGAGGCGGCGCGCGGGAGCATCGGTCAAGTCGCGGTCAGTCGCGCATCAGGTGCGCCGGTGCCGCGCGGTGGCGGTGAGCAGTGCAATGGTGTTGCTGCTCGCATGTACGGGCTGTCGCACTTCGCCGCGCATCGACGGCTCGCCGCCGAAGGTGGAATTCCGGCTTGCGGATTTCGAAGCGAGAGAAGGCTTCGCGCCGATGCGCTCGCGACAGGGTGAGACGCTCTTCGTTGCGAGCGAAACGATCATCGACCTTGAGGACATTCACACGAGCCTGCTGCGCCGACAGGGAGACGACGACTTCCTGCTGCTCAATGTGAAGGCCGGCTCGCGCATGCGGCTCGACGCCGCCACGATGGCGCATCTTGAACACCCGGTCGTGGTGATGGTGGACGACGAGGTCGTCTATGCGCCGATCCTGCGCACCAGCGTGTCGAGGCAGGTGCCGGTGCGCGTCGGCGCCAACGGCATCACACTCGATGAAGCGAAGCTGATTCTCGAGGCGGTGGCGGACCAGCGCGACTTCGGTCCGTGGTCGATTCGCTCCGACTCACCTGAAGTCTCTCGCGCGGGGCGCTCGCGCGCCGCGCGAGCAGCGCCACCGGCAGCGGCGGCGCCTGATCCCGGGAGATGACGGGTTCCGTGGCGCGCACGGCGAGCAACTCGAGCAATTCGAGCGGCCTGAACTACGCGCGCTCGGCGAGATGCAGCTCCACGCGATAGCGCAGCGCCACGAAGCCGTCGACGGCGCTCTTCGCAAAGAGCGCGTGCAGTTTCGCGTCGGCGGTCTGTCGATCGGGACCGGTGCGCGGGTAGTAGCTGGCGCTGCCCGCACGGTTGAGCAGGCCGCGAAGATCGAGGCGCTGCTCGTTCGTGAACTCGACCCTGCAGTAGTCGCGAAAGCACGATGACGACGCAAGCGGAAGCCCCGTGTCCGACCGCGCGGCGAGGCTCGTCGCATCGAGATTCCGCTTCGCCTCCGGCACCGTGATCGCGGAGTACTCGCGCGTGACGAGATCGCTGTCGTCGCGCAGGTTCCACAGGAGCGCCACGCGCCCACCGGGCACGAGCACGCGCGCGAATTCGTCGAGCGCAGGTGCGGGATCGAACCAGTGGAACGCCTGCGCGGCGAGTACGAGTTCGAACGCGCCGCCGGGCAACTCAGTTGCTTCAGCCGGCGCGCAGTGCCAGACGATCGTCGGGTGCGACTCAGCGCTCGCGCGCCGCGCGGCTTCGAGCATCTCGCGATTCGGATCGACGCCGGTCGTGGCGTCGGCGAATCCAGCGAGGCGCCGTGTGGAGATGCCTGTGCCGCATCCGATGTCGACGGCGCGCAGCGGCCGTGCCAATCCGTCGATCATGCGCTCGAATGCGACGGCGGGGTAGTCAGGGCGCCCGCGCCCGTACGCATCGGCCAGTCCTGAGAATCGCGTTTCGTTCGCCATGGGAACCGTCTCCGGGTCGAAGCCCGGCAAGGCGACTGCTGAACCAGTCCGCGCGAGCGTTCTCCGGCAGTAGCGTTCCGACGCAGGCGCCCTCAACGGGCGCTATCCGGCCGCGGCGATCCGCCGAGTCTGTCGCGCCGGCTTCGACGCGACAAGCGCCTCGGTGGCGCGACGCGCGTCTTCGTTTCCGATGAAGTCCTCGCCGAAGCGCACCAGTCGCAGACTGTTCGCGATGACGAAGACATAGCTCACGGCGTAGAAGAACGGTGTCGCCCAGATGTTGATGTTGCCGGTCGCCGCAAGCGCCAATCCGATGATCGCGAGCAGCAGACTCACGCCGATGTTCTGCGCAATGATCAATCGTGTTCGCCGCGCCAGTTCCAGCAGGAACGGCACATGGCGCAGATCGTCGTTCATGAGCGCCACACCCGCCGAGTTGGTGGCGATGTCGGAGCCGGAGAGACCCATGGCCACGCCGACTTCCGCGCTCGCCAGGATCGGACCGTCGTTGATGCCGTCGCCGACGACGAGCGTGCGATGGCCGCGTCGAATGAGGTACTTGAGTTCCTCGTGCTTCTCTTCCGGCAGGCACTCCGCTTCGATCGTGTCGACGCCGACCGCCTGTCCGACGCGCTTGGCCACACTGAGCCGATCGCCCGTGAACATCGCGACGCGACGCACACCGAGTTCGCGCAACTTCGTGACGACATCGGCGGCGTTGCGGCGCAACTTGTCTTCGAGTCCGACGGCACCGAGATAGCGACCATCGCGCATCACATGCACACCGGACATGCCCTCGATCATCGTTTCGACCGCGGGAATCGTCGATTCGATCGCGGGGTTCACCTGCAGCAGCCACTCGATGCGACCCGCGTGCACGGTGCTGCCACCATTGGTCTTCGCCACGACGCCGCGACCATGCAGCTCCTCGTACTTCGCGAGTGCTTCGGGCTGCAGGCGCGCCTTCGTCGCCGTCTCGATGATGCTGCGCGCGAGCGGATGGTTCGAGCTCTGTTCCGCGTCGGCGGCTGCCTGCAAGAGTGACGCAGGATCGACGCCTTCGGCGGGCGCGAGTCGACTCACGCTGAATCGCCCGGTCGTGAGCGTGCCCGTCTTGTCGAGCACCACCGTGTCGATGTTCGACGCGGACTCGAGCACGCGCGTCGTCTTGATCATGATGCCGAGGCGCGCGGCGGCGGCGAACGCGGCGACCATCGCCGTCGGGTAGGAGATGAGCAGTGCACCGGGGCAGGTGACGACCAGCACCGTGATGGCGCGCTCCGCGGCGGCGGCCTTGACGAGCGCGTTCTCGCTCTTGCTCGCGAAGAACCAGACGAGACCCGCGACCATGAGCACGACCGGCACGTAGTAGCTCGCCAGGCGCTCGATGAGTTCCTGGCGCTGACCGCGTGAGTTTTCCGCTTCGCGAATGAGTGTCTCGACCTTGCCGATCGTCGTTTCGCCCGCGACCGCGGTGATGCGCACATCGATCTGGCCGGTGAGATTGCTCGTGCCCGCGTAGACATCGGAGCCGGGTTCGACTTCGATCGGCACCGCTTCGCCGGTCAACGACGCCTGATTGATGTTTGAAGTGCCGGTGACGACTTTGCCGTCGACGGGGAAGTTCTCGCCGGGGCGCACGCGCACGGTCAGACCGACGCGGAGTTCCGCCAGGCTGACTTCGCGCTCGTTCTCACCGTCGACGAGGCGCGCCACATCGGGTGTGAGCTCGACCAGATCGCGAATGGCGCGCTGCGCGCCCCAGGCAGTCCGGCTCAGCACCAACTCCGCGAGCCAGAGGAAGAACGCAAGGAACCCTGCGGCGAGAAAGAGATTGCTCATGAGCGCGGCGAAGACCGCGAGCGATGCGAGCGTGTCGCTCGACGGTCGGCCCGCGATGAACTCGCGAATGGCGCCCCACGCGAGCGGGATGAAGAGGATGATCGCGCCGAGTGCGGCGGGAATGTTGGCGACCTGCCCGTCGATGCCGACGAGCGTGGCGATCCAGGCCGAGAGCAGCAGCATGCCGCCGACGAGCGCCAGGAAGAGCTGGCGTTCGAGACGGCGCCCCCCATCGGCGCCGGGATCGACGGCACCGCGTTGGGCGAGCGAGGGTGACTTGCCGGAGGCGCCGGGGCCGCCGACGGAGGCTGGAAGACTGGTCATGCGTGTCATGCCCGTGATGGGTGCGCGACTCGAGAGACGCGAATGGAAATGGCCGACGCGAAGGTTAGCAGCGTGACCCGGATGAGGTGAGCCGACTGATACGGCGGGCTGCTTCCTGCGGTTCGCGCGGCGGCGATCGCGCTTTGTCGGTCACTGAAGATCGTTGCCGATCTTCGCAGAGCATCGCAATCCTGCGTCCGCCCGCTCAGGTGATGCGCTCGGCCTTGGCTTCGCGGGTCATCAGCGCACGGATGGCATCGGCAGGGGGCAGTCCCTCGAAGAGGATGCGGCAGACAGCGTCCGTGATCGGGATCTCCACGCCGCGCTCATGAGCAAGTTGGCGCACGCTTCGCGCGGTCTCGACGCCTTCAACCACCGAGCGTGTCTGCGCCAGATGCGCCTCGAGTGTCACGCCGCGACCGATGGCTTCTCCGCACGCGCGATTACGCCCCTCGGGGCTGAAGCAGGTTGTCGCCAGATCACCGACGCCGGCGATGCCGAAGAAGGTCTCCGCTTTCGCGCCGAGCGCGGCGCCGATGCGCACCATCTCGACCAGGCCGCGCGCGAGCAGCGCGCTCTTCGCGTTGTAGCCGAGAGCGAGTCCATCGATCATGCCGGCGGCGAGTGCGATCACATTCTTGAGCGCACCGGCGACCTCGGCGCCGATCGGGTCATCGTGGGTGTAGATGCGAAGCCATGGCGTTGAGAACGCGCGCTGCACGCGCTCGGCTGCGTCGGCGTCGAGACTTGCTGCAAGCATCGTCGCCGGCAGGCGCCGCGCCAATTCCGCGGCGATCGTCGGTCCGGTGAGCGCCACTGTCGAGGTCACGGCGCGCGGGCCGATCGCTTCGCGCAGGATCTCCGACGGCAGTCGATGCGATCCGCTCTCGAAGCCCTTCGCCACACTCACGATCGGCGCACCCGGCGGCAGCGCCGAAGCGAAGTTCGCCCACACGGTACGGATGAACTGCGTTGGAATGGCGCTGACGACGATGGTGGCGCCGCGCAGTGCCGCCGCAGGATCCGGCTCGACGCTCACTTGCGCGGGAAGCGTGAGCCCGGGCATTCGCGCCGAGATTCGCGTGACCGCCAACTCCGTGATCTCCGCCGGAAATGGGCCGCTCAGCGAGCAGGAGACGCCGCGCTCTGCCAACACCGACGCGAGCACGAGGCCCATCTGGCCGTCGCCAACGATTGCGACGCGTTCACTCATGCTTCATTCTTCATCGAATCGACGATCGACGAGCGCGATGAGCGCCTTGAGCGCCGCGCCCTCGTCGCTGCCGTCGGCGCAGATCTCGATCTCAGTGCCCTGCGTCCCGGCGAGCAGCAACATCTGCATGATGCTCTTGCCGTCGACGCGCTCCTCGGAGTCGCAGCGTCGCACGGTGACGGAGGCCGTGAAGGTCGAGGCCACTTCAGTGAACGACATCGCCGGCCGCGCGTGCAGGCCGAGTCTGTTGGGAATGACGATCCGAGCAGTGACCAAAGGCGCTCACATGCTCTCATGTGCGGACTTGTCGGCGTCGACTTCCTCGAGCAGCGTCATCACATCTTCGATGCTCTTGGCTTGCCGAAGGAAGCGACGGAACTGGTCCTTGCCCAGACATCCCACGATGGTCTCCATGGCGGCGATGTGATCTTCGGGGCGCTCTTCCGGGGAGACGAGCAGGAAGATCGCGTGCACCGGCTGGCGATCGAGCGAGTTGAATTCCACGCCACGGTCGCTGAGACCGATGGCGACCGCAACCTGTGTTGCATCGAGCGACTTGACATGCGGAACGGCGACACCGTGGCCGATGCCGGTCGAGCCGCGCTTCTCGCGCTTGATGACCGCCTTCACGAACTCGTCGCGCCGAGACGCAGTCACGCTGCCAGCGCTAACCAGCGAGTCGAGCAACTCGCCGATGGAGTCATCGCGCTTGGCCGACTTGAGCTTGAGGACGACGGCGTCCTTGACGACGATGCTGAGCAGCTTCATGGCGTGTGCACGCGATCATCCCTGTGGATGATGATGGTTGCGGACCTTTTCCTTGTGGTCGGTCAGTTGGCGAACGCCGCGGTCGACGACGAGGTCGATCGCCGCATAGAGGTCCTCATCGCGCCCGTTCGCAACGAAGTCCTTGTGGTGTTCCAGATCGGTGATGAGCTCCACATGGAAGCCATGGCGCGGTTCCTTTTCCACGACCACGGAGACCTGCTGAATCCGATCGAAGTGCCGTGTGATCTTCTCCGCCTTCTTGCGGATGTAGGTCTCGATCGGCTCGGTCAAGTCCATGTGCTTGGCGGTGATGTTCACCTGCATGAATGCAACCTCTGATTGATCCGGTACTTGAGTGGGGGATCGTGCCGCGAAGGCGGGCCACGATCCCGATTCGCGGGCGATCATCGTACACGCGACCGACAGGCGCGTGGCGCGAGCGCCAGCGCGAACGATCGCTGGTCACGGCGCCAGCGCCGGGCGTCCCCGCGATGCGACGAGTGTGGCGGTGCGGTACTCCCCGCGCCGACGGTAGCCGACATCGACAGGTTCGCCACGCGGGCGACGACCGAGCGCCATCACCATCTCTTCGAGCGAGCGCACCGACTCATTGTTGATCGAGACGATGACATCGGCGATGCGCAGTCCCGCGTTCGCGGCCGGTGTGCGGCGCAGCACGCGCGTGATCTTCACGCCGTCGTTCGAGTTGCTCACTTCGATGCCGAGGATGATCGGATCGATCGAGTTGTGATCCTTGATGGCGCCGCGCGAAGCGACCCAGCGGCGCCACTCTTTCTCGACTTCCGCCACCGGACGCTCGAAGGCCTGCTCCATCGCCTTGAGTCCGGTCGGATCCTGCTCGAATCCGGCGGTGTAGGCGCGATACCAGACATCCAGCTTCGCGCGATCCGCAAGAAACTCGAAGATGGAACGCGCGAGCGCGTAGTTCAGCTCCGCCTTCTGCATGAACTGCGGGCCATTCAAAGCGAAGAAGCGAGGCCACGGCGGTGCGTTGCCGTGCATCGACGCGTTGCGCGCCAGGTTGTGACGGATGTTCGGTCGGAAACGCGGCGCGCCGTCATTGGCCCATTCGTAGTCCTCGAAGAGGCTCGCGAGTCCCTCCTGCACCCACATGGGATGGACCTGGCGCAGGCGATCCATGTGGCCCCAATGCAGCAGGTGCACGAACTCATGGCGCAGACTGGCGCCGGTGTCGCGACTCACGAGTCGACGGTTGCGATGCTCGTAGACGCCGGCAGTGTTCGCGTCGGGGAAGTGATCCTTGAAGTCGAGCGGATGCGGAATCGCGATGAGCACCGGATCGTTCTGCACGCTGCCGAAGAGCACGCGCACCGTCCAGTCGCCTTGCTTGTGCAGCATCTCCAGCATCTGCGTGCGACTCGTCTCGTCGATCGCAAGTGCGAGGCGCAGTTGGCGCGCTTCGTCCTCGAAGTAGGTGTAGCGCCGATCGCCGTACTTCTTCTTCCACGCTTCGAAGGCGCCCTCGCCCGAGCGGTCGCGGCGTTCGCCGGCTGGAAGTTTCTTGCGCAGACGATCGCGGAACTCGGGCCAACGCGGATCGTCGCGCAGTGGTGCAAGGTCCGGGTCGCCGAGCGCGGTGCCGAGATCGCCGAAACCGTTGTCGAGCGAGCGACGCAGCGAGTCGAAGGCGCCGTCGAGCTCGCCGAGTTGCGCCCGCGCGCAGGCGGCGTTGTAGAGCATGAGCGCGTCGTCGGGGTGCCTGACGAGGAAGCCGTCGATCACCAAGAGCGCCGCTCGCCAATCACCCTTGGCAACGGCCGGCTCCATCTGCGATTCGGCGGATTGCCGCTCCTGGTCGATCGAACGGCGCTCTTGCGGCGCGGCGGCCGCGAGCATCGCAGTGAGCAGCAGCAGTGCAAGTCGACGCGTCACGACTTCGAGGATAGGCCCGCGCGCGCGTGGCGCGAAGCGATCGCCGCGAGATCGATCTCGCCGGTGGCGATTCGTCGCAGGACTTCGGGAAGCAGTTCGAACTCCGCCATCCGCACGCGCGCTTCGAGAGATTCGGGCGTATCGGCGGGCAGAACCATCACCGCGCGATCGGCGATGAGCGGACCGCGGTCGTACGCGTCATCGACCAGGTGCACGCAACAGCGTGTCTCGGAGAGTCCCGCGTCGAGCACCGCGCGATGAACATGCTGGCCGAACATGCCCTTGCCGCCGAAGCGGGGGAGCGGACCGGGATGAATGTTGATCGCGCGGCCCGCCCATGGGCCCACGCGAAAGAGGCGCAGGTAGCCGCAGAGGCAGATGAGATCTGGGCGTGCGGCTTCGAGTGCGCGATCGACGGCGTCGTCGATCGCACCGCTCGTCGTTGTGGCCGAGCGCGCGCCGGAGCGTGTTGGTGCGCGCATCGCTTCCGTTGCGATCACCATCGTCGGCAACCCGCGCTGCGCAGCGGCGTCGATCGCAGGCACGCCCGCCTTCGTCGCGGCCACGAGCACGATCTCGATCGGCAGCGCGTCGCGCACGATGCGATCGGCCAGGTTCATGACCGTGGTGCCGCGCCCGCTGACCATGCACGCAATGCGAAGCGGCGGCACTGCGCCCGCGCCCTGTCCCGACGCCTCTTTGCTCGTCCCACTCATGATCCGCTCAAGTCCCACTCGTCGAAGGTGAACGGAAGTCGATGCTCTTGCAATCGGCGTCGACGGCGACCATCGTGAGCACCGCTTCGGTGACCCTCACGGTCTCGCCGCCGCGCCATCGCTCCGCGTCGACCGCGACACGCACACGCACACTGCTGCGCCCGGTCTTCTCCGTGCGCGTCCCCAGCGCCAGAATGTCGCCGGTGAAGACGGGTGCAATGAAGTCGACGCGATCGATGGAAACCGTGACCCACCGGTGCAAGCCGTGGCGCCTCGCTTCGACATAGCCCGCCTGATCGATGAGGCTGAGGATCACACCGCCGAACACCGTGCCCTGATGGTTCTGATCGGCAAGCGAAGTGATGCTTCGCAGGGCCGGATGGAACGCCGCGCCGTCGGTCATGCGTGCGAGCGTAGCGATCGCCGCGCTCAACGGTCGCTGCGGCCGTCGGCAGTCGCTGCGGCCGTCGGCAGTCGCTGCGGCCGTCGGCAGTCGCTGCGGCCGTCGGCAGTCGCTGCCGCCGTCAGCAGTCGCCGCCCCAATTGCCGAGCACGATGGCGAGATCCGCGCCGTTGACGATTCCGTCGTCGTTGAGATCGGCGCCGGTGGCGCCGCCATCGGTCCCCCAGTTGCCGAGCACGATTGCAAGGTCGGCGCCGTTGACGGAGCCGTCGCCGTTCAGATCCGCAAGCGAAAGCGTCGACACGGCGTCGAGCTGCACATCGTCAAAGTCCACTTCGATATCGGCGCCCGGGAAGGCAGGGTCGACCACATTGAGATTGACGAGCCTGATCGACATGTTCGCGCCAAGCGCAGGGTGAGTGGCGCATGTCGTGAAGGTGACGGTGCTCGTCGCCCACTGCCCCTCAGGGATCGAACCCGCAAGCGTGTTGTTGTCTTGCGCAAGAACGACACCACCAGCGCGGAACTCGACCCGATAGCCGGGGAAGCCGTCGAGATTGAAGAACTGGCCGTTCATGGCCGTGCCCGATGCGATGTTGCCGATCTCGACCGTGAGCGTGTACTGCGTGAACGACTGAAGCACGGTCGAGAGTGTCTGCTGAATGCCGTATTCGCCCTGACCTCCGCTGCCGGCGAAGTTGAAGGCGATGCCCAAGCGTTGCCCTTCTGCGGCGCCGCCGGGGAAGTTGACATAGACGCCAGGATTGCCGATCGGATCGGCCTCGAAGGGCGTGAGCGTGCCGAGGTAGTAGGTTGGGCCCGCGCCGCCGTTCGTCACACCGTTGGGATCGTGAAGACTCCATCCCGCCGGTGGACCGAAGGTGAACTCGTTGAACGGCACACCGACCGAGTTGTCCTCGAAGCCGGCATTCACGATGGCAACCGATGATGCCCGGACCGGAGCCGTCAGCACCGCAAGCATGAGGAACGCGGTTGCCGTGCCATGGATGCGAAGTCTCCGACGCAGTGCGATTCGAGTGTGCATGACTCGTACTCTGCCAACTTGTGTCCGCGATTGCAAGAGGCTGCGGACGCATCTCCTCGGCGTGGCTGGAAATCCTGCGTTGACCCTCGCTGGATCGGGAGTAGTCTCGGTCCAGTGCCCGATCGCGTCCGGGACCATGTCGCGAGCGGCATTCGGGCGTTCAGCGAACCGAACCGGCACCGGTGCCATGTTCGCACGCTCGATCGGAGCAACGATGATGCGACGAACGAAGTCGATGCGGTCAATGCGACTCAAGGGCCGGGTGCCCACCGCACCCACAGCATGCACCGCGAACGGCGTGCGTTCGGTGCGCACGCTTGCACTGAGTTCACCGATCGCGGCAGCAGCTCTCGTGGCGATCGCGTCACTTGCGCCAAGCGCCGCAGCGCAATGCACCTACAGCGTGCAATCGACACCGAACTGGCAATGTGTTTGGGAGTTCAGCCGGCTCTAAACAGGCGCAGGCCTCAACAATCTCGGCGCGTGGTGTGGCCACAGAAGCATGTGCTATCCGGAAGAGGGCGAGGGCTCGTTCGCCATCTACTGCCCAGCCAATGGAACACCGCAAGTGCTGCCGATGCCTCCAGGTGCAGGGCCGAAGGGCGCGAAGGCGACGGCGATCAACGACTCAGGCGTCGTCGTCGGCTTCTCCTACCAAGGCACGAGCGGAAGTCAGCTAGTCGGTTGCATCTGGTGGCCAGATGGCTCCTTGATGACCATTCCACCAGAGCCCGGCGGCTACCACAGCCTCCCCAAGGCAATCAACAACAGCAACATGATCGCGGGAGTCAGCGCGGGCGCGTTCGTCTTGCAGGATGGAGAGTTGATCAGCATTCCGCCGCCGCGCGGTCTTGTGAATGCCGCGGTTGACGCGCTGTCGGACTCCGGCTTCGTCGTCGGAACATTCGGAAACCAGAATCTGAATGCACGCGCCTTCCGCTGGAGAGATGGCGAGCTGACGCTCCTTGAACCGTTGCCGGGCCACCCGATCTCCGTAAGCCGAGATGTCAACAACAGCGGCATGGTCGTGGGCTACTCGAGGATCAACCTCTTCCCCTTGCCTTCTGTCTTTACGCCAACACTTTGGCTGAGTGACGGCACTCCGATTGAACTGCCAATGCTCGCGGGATTCACTCTCGGTGGCGCTTCGAAGATCAACGAACAGGGAATCATCACTGGTGAGATTGGCGAAGCGGGCCCCCCATACACGGCCGTGGCTTGGATCGACGGCGCGTGCTACAAGCTCAACAGTCTGACGGTCCCCGGGAGTCCCTTGGTGAGCAACCCCGTTGGACTCAGCGACTCAAACCTGATGCTGACCGGGGGATCGGCCAGGCTGCTCACGCCGCTCGGTCAGTCGTTTGCGGATGTGAACGGCGACTGCGCGGTTGACGGCGCGGACATCGCGAAGTTGCTCGGTGAGTGGGGGCCACGCGAATGGTCGGTCGCCGACCTCGACGGCGACGGCGTCGTCGATGGCCGCGACCTCGGGCTCATGCTCGGCGAGTGGAGCGCTGCATCGAAGCAGTGAGCCTCGGCGGCGTTGACCGCGGGCCGACGATGCCCGCCTCGCAATGTGCGACGGCGAGCCGACGACGGGGCCTCGCGCCGCGAGCACGAGCGAGAGGTTGCGCTTCGCAACCCGAAGCGGGCAGGGCGCAGCAAGCGAGGCCCCGCGCGGCTCGCTGCACGGTCCCGCGCGGCGCGGCCAGCGCGGCTCGCGGATGTGACTCGCGCGGCTCGCTGCACGGTCCCGCGCGGCGCGGCCTATACGACTCGCGGATGTGACCCGCGCGGCTCGCAGATGTGTCCCGCGCGGCGCGGCCACGCGCGGCTCGCGGATGTGGCCCGCGCGGCGCGGCCTACACGACTCGCGGAGGCGATCAGCGAGAGCGGACGAGCGTGCGCTTCTTGGCCTTGCCGAGCATCGGCTTCAGGTAGCGACCGGTGTGGCTCTTGCCATCGCGCGCGACGGATTCCGGTGTGCCTTGCGCCACGATCTGGCCGCCGCGCTCTCCGCCCTCGGGACCCAGGTCGATAAGCCAATCCGCGCACTTGATGACATCGAGATTGTGCTCGATCACGATCAGCGTGTTGCCGGCATCGGCGAGACGCGCCAGCACATGCAGCAGTCGTTCCACATCGGCAAAGTGCAGACCTGTCGTCGGTTCGTCCAGCACATAGAGCGCATGTCCTGTTGAAGTCGTGCCAAGTTCCGTGGCGAGTTTCACGCGCTGCGCTTCGCCGCCCGAGAGTGTGGTGCTTGCTTGGCCGAGTTGGATGTAGCCGAGGCCGACTTCCTTGAGGCAGGTGAGCATCCGCGCGATCTTCGGGTGCGCTTCGAAGTGAGCGACCGCATCCTCGACGGTCATGTCGAGCAGCTCCGCGATGTTCTTGCCGCGATAGCGCACTTCGAGCGTTTCGCGGTTGTAGCGCGCACCCTTGCACACTTCGCAGGTCACAAAGACATCGGGCAGGAAGTGCATCTCGATGACGCGCACGCCTTGGCCGGTGCAGGCTTCGCATCGCCCACCCTTCACATTGAAGCTGAAACGGCCGGGCTCGTAGCCGCGGATCTTCGATTCGGGCACGCCCGCGTAGAGCTTGCGAATCGAGTCGAAGACGCCCGTGTAGGTCGCGGGATTCGAGCGCGGCGTGCGACCGATCGGTGACTGATCGACCTCGACCACGCGATCGATCGCAGAGAGCCCGTTCACGCGTTCATGCGCGCCGGCGATCACGCGCGTCGCATGCACCGCGCGCTTGGCCGCCTTGAGCAGCACTTCGTTGACGAGCGAGCTCTTGCCGCTGCCCGAAACGCCGGTCACGCAGATGAAACCGCCAAGCGGGAACGCGACATCAATGCCCTTCAAGTTGTTGGCGCGAGCGCCCTTCACGGTGACCGCGCGCGAAGGGTCGAGGGCGCGGCGCTTCGAGGGCGTTTCGATGCGCCGTCGGCCCGAAAGGAAGGCGCCGGTGAGACTCTCCTTCGTTTGCTCCACCTGGCGGACCGAGCCCTGCGCGACGATCGTGCCACCATGTCGCCCCGGGCCCGGCCCGATGTCGATGACATGGTCCGACGATCGAATCGTGTCCTCATCGTGTTCAACGACGAGCACGGTGTTGCCGATGTCGCGCAGATGCTTGAGCGTGGCGATCAGTCGATCGTTGTCGCGCTGGTGCAGACCGATCGTCGGTTCGTCGAGCACATAGCAGACGCCGACGAGACCGCTGCCGACCTGCGTGGCCAGACGAATGCGCTGCGCTTCGCCGCCCGAGAGCGTCGAGCTCTGGCGATCGAGCGTGAGATAGTCGAGTCCGACATTGGCGAGAAAGCCGAGCCGCGCGCGAACCTCCTTCAGGATCGGCTGTGCGATCGTCGCCGCGGATTCGGGCAGATCGAGCGACTCGAAGAACGCGAGTGCGCGTTCCACATTCATGGCCGTCGTCTCCGAGATCGAGAGCGCCAGCGATCCCGAGCGCACCTTCACCGCGAGCGTCTCCGGCTTGAGCCGCGCACCGTGACACGAGTTGCACGGCGCGCTCGACATGTACTGACGCAGCCGCTCCTTGACGAAGTCGCTCTCCGATTCCTCGAAGCGCCGTTTGAGATTCGGCAGCACGCCTTCGAAGCTGGCGCCGAGTTCCTCCGCTTCCGCTGCGGGAATGCCCTCAAAGAGGTAGCGGCGCACTTTCGCGGGCAGCTTCGCGGGGCTCGTGCCCGGCGCCACCTTGAAGAAAGTCGCGAATTTCCGCAGCAGCCGCGCGTAGTAGGTGTTCGTGCGTGGGCCCCAGCGCCGCCACGCTTCGATGGCGCCGGCGTTGATCGCCACCGTCGGATCGGGCGTCACGAGTTCGGGATCGAAGTCACTCACGGTGCCGAGACCGGCGCACGCCGGACACGCGCCTTGCGGTGCATTGAACGAGAAGAGACGCGGCTCGAGTTCCTCCAGCGCGCACTCGGGGTGCTCCGCGCACGCGAACTTCTCGCTGTACGCATGTTCGCTCCATGATCGTCCGGCGCCGTCGAGGTCTCTGGTGCCGCTGCTCCCACCCGTGCCTCCGGCGGCGCCGCCGCTCGCGCCCGAATCCGCCGTCTCCTCCGCGAGAATCGTGACCGCGCCCGACGCGAGCTTGAGCGCCGTCTCGACGCTCTCGGCGAGTCGCTGACGATCGGCCTCGCTCACTTCAAGTCGATCGACGATCGCTTCGACCGTGTGCGTTTCGTATCGACCGAGCCGCAGCGGATTCTCGCCGCCCTCCTTGAGCGCCTCGCGGACATCGATCACGCGACCGTCGACGCGCGCCCGCACCAGACCTTGGCGCTGGATCGCTTCGAGTACCTCCTTGTGGAAGCCCTTGCGTGCGCGAACGAGCGGCGCGGCGACCATGACGCGGCGCCCACGGAACTGCTCGACGAGACCCGCGACGATCTGACTGGCGCTGGTGGCGCTGATCGGGCGTCCGCAGACCTTCGCGGTCGGTCCCGCCTCGGGATCGCGATGCCAGCAGGTCGGCGTGCCACACCGCGCAAAGAGAAGTCGCAGGTAGTCGTAGATCTCCGTCGTCGTCGCGACTGTCGAGCGCGGCGTATGTCCGCCGGAACGCTGCTCGATGGCGATCGTTGGAGGCAGTCCTTCGACCGACTCCACATTCGGCTTCTGCATCTGATCGAGGAACTGTCGCGCGTACGCGGAGAGGCTCTCCATGTACTTGCGCTGTCCCTCGGCGAAGATCGTTTCGAATGCGAGCGAGCTTTTGCCGCTGCCCGAAACACCCGTCAGCACCACGAGTTGATCGCGCGGGATCTCGAGCGAAACGCCCTTCAGGTTGTGCTCGCGGGCACCGGTGACGCGAATGAAGCGGTCGACTGAGGTCATGCGCAAGTGTGATCAGACGACATTATTGGAACGGCCGCAGGCGGAACGTCGATCGTAGACGACAGGGATTGGCGCACGCTGCGTGAGTTTCGCGGAGCGCGGAGTGGCACTTGGGTGCCGAGAAGCGAGATTCGCTGAACGATCGAACGGAATTCTGCCACCGCTCGCCTTACGATGCCGAACCCTGTTGTGCTCTTGACGAAGGACCCCCACGATGAACGCCGCCGCCAATCTTGATTCCTGTACGAACTCGCCGGGTGCGGCGGCGCCGACGCCATTGCCGCGATCGAATGCGGCGGTGCAGCCCGATCGCGGCGACTGGGAGTTTCTGATGTGCTCCGTCGGGCGCATGCACGTGCGTCCGCTCGAGGTGCCGCACTCGACGCTCGCCAGCGCGATGGCCGCGGCCTCCCCGCCCGCGCGTCCTTCCAACTGAACATCTTGATCATGCTGATCATGTTGATCAGCCGCGTCGGCCCTTGCGGCCAGCGCGCGTTCCGGGCATTCCAGCTTTTGCCTTTCGCTTCGGTGGATCGGTGTCGAGCACCGACACGCTCAGTTTGCCGCCCGAAGTCGGCAGCGCGCGAAGCTTCGTCGCCTGATCGCGCAGTTGCGCGGCCTTTTCGAACTCCAGGTTCTTCGCCGCTTCGAGCATCTCTTCTTCGAGCTTGGCGATGAACTCGTCGCGATCGAAGCTCTCGGTGTTGCGGCGTTTGCCTGCGCCGTCGCGCGCAGTCTTGTTGGCCGCCAATTCCTGCTCCATGCCGCGGCGGATCGCCTTCTGAATCGTCTTCGGGTCGATGCCGTGCTTCGCGTTGTGGGCGAGTTGCTTTTCGCGCCGTCGCTCCACTTCGTCGATCGCCCTCTGCATTTCCGGCGTGACCCTGTCGGCGTACATGACGGCCTGTGAATTCGCGTTGCGCGCCGCGCGGCCCATCGTCTGGATCAGACTCGATTGACTGCGCAGAAAGCCCTGCTTGTCCGCGTCAAGAATGCAGACGAGGCTGACCTCGGGAAGATCGAGTCCTTCGCGCAGCAGGTTGACGCCGACCAGGACATCGAACTGTCCTTCGCGCAGATCACGCAGCAGTTCGATGCGCTCGAGCGTCTCGATCTCCGAGTGCAGATAGCGCACGCGCAGGCCTTCCTTGTGCAGGAAGGTGGTGAGGTCTTCGCAGAGTCGCTTCGTCAGCGCGGTGACGAGCACGCGCTCCTTGCGCGCCACGCGCTCGCGGCAGCGCTCGACGAGATCGGGCACCTGCCCGCGCGCGGGCATGATCGAAATCGGCGGGTCGACGAGGCCCGTTGGGCGGATCACCTGCTCCGCGACGATGCCTTCGCACTGCTCGAGTTCCCATGGCCCGGGCGTGGCAGAGACGAAGATGCACTGCGGCGTGAGCTCGAGAAACTCCTCGAACTTGAGCGGTCGATTATCGAGTGCCGCGGGCAGGCGAAAGCCGTGGTCGACGAGCGTCTGCTTGCGGCTGCGATCGCCGAAGTACATGCCGCGAATCTGTGGCAGCGTGACATGACTCTCATCGATCACGACGAGCCAGTCGCCGACGGCGCGCTCCGGCACGCGGTTGAAATAGTCGAGCAGGCAGTAGCTGCGCGCGCCCGGCGGTCGCCCGTCGAAGTAGCGCGAGTAGTTCTCGATGCCGTTGCAGAAACCCGTCTCTTCGATCATCTCCAGGTCGTAGCGCGTGCGTCCGAGCAGGCGCTGCGCTTCGAGCACCTTGCCTTCACTGCGCAGTTGCAGCACGCGCGCATCGAGATCGGTGCGGATCTGCTCGATGGCGGTGCGCCGCTGCTCTTCCGGCATGACATAGTGCACGGCGGGAAAGATGAAGACCTGTCGCTCATCCGCCAGCACCTCGCCGCTCGTGGCGTCGAAGAGCTGGATGGACTCGACGGTCTCGCCGAAGCAATCGATGCGAATGCCGTACTGCTCGTACGCGGGAAAGACCTCGAAGCAATCGCCGCGCACGCGGAACTGACCGCGCGTCGGCGCGACTTCGTTGCGCGCGTACTGCATCGCGGAGAGGCCGAGCAGGAAATCGCGGCGCGCCAGTTTCTGCCCGCGCGCCACCGGGATCACGCGCTTGGCATACTCGTCCGGTGAACCAAGGCCGTAGAGGCAACTCACACTCGCAACCACGATCGTGTCCGCGCGCGACAGCAGATGACTCGTGGACGCCAGACGCAGTCGATCGAGATCCTGATTGCGACTTGCGTCCTTCTCGATGTAGATGTCCCGCTGCGGGATGTACGCCTCGGGCTGATAGTAGTCGTAGTAGCTGACGAAGTAACTGACTGCGTTCTTCGGGAAGAGTTCGCGAAGCTCCTCGTAGAGTTGCGCTGCAAGCGTCTTGTTGTGACTGATGACGAGCGTCGGCTTCTGCACCTCCTGAATTACATTCGCGATCGTGAAGGTCTTGCCGGTGCCGGTCGCGCCGAGCAGCGTCTGCCATCGACGCGGTGCGCGCACGCCCTCCGTCAGCGCGCGGATCGCGTCGGGCTGATCGCCCGTCGGCTCAAACGGTTTCTGCAATTCGAAGCGACGACTCACGCCGCCACTCTACGCCGCTGCGGAAGCGGAGCCTGTTCGAGCGCTGCCACGATCCTTGAACAGCATGAGTGCGCTCGCTAGTGGTGTGTTTCACCCAGATGACGCCTTATCGAGTGCTGCCCTCGCGCGCCTGATCTTCGCGAGGATCGCGTCGGCCGTCGCGGTCCAGGCGTAGGCCCGGGGCGCCGCGTTGTGCGCCTCGAC
>Ga0163153_10003739_pt1 | contig 19955 bp, 15 predicted proteins | sample OliLakLV19MP6IB1_FD_148629 | JGI IMG/M metagenome (GOLD analysis project Ga0163153, IMG submission 148629) | Freshwater microbial mat bacterial communities from Lake Vanda, McMurdo Dry Valleys, Antarctica - Oligotrophic Lake LV.19.MP6.IB-1 | ecosystem: Environmental > Aquatic > Freshwater >...
GTTCCATTGCCAGAACGGGTCAAGCGAGAACAGGCGGCTCGGCGGCGAGAAGCTCATGGCGGCTCCGGGTCGCCTCGCTGCCGACATCAGCGTGTTGTCGGCGCTCTGGTAGAAGAGCTCGTTCCCCGCGTGGCTCCAGCGCGGACTCGCGCCGCCATCCGTGGACACCTGCGTGCGAGACGAGTCCACCGATGGGAACGGTCTGACGTAGACCTCCGAGCGCCCGCTCTCGTCGGACGCATACGCGAGCCAATGCCCATCCGGCGAGATCGACGGCGTCCGCTCCAGCGCCGGACTGGGCATCAGTGGCGTCGGCACACTGTCCGACCCGATCCGGAACAGGAACAAATCGCCGTTGCCCTGCGCGCGGTTGATCCGCAGCACCATCGTGAGGTCGTCGCGAGCCAACATGAACTCGGAGGCTACATCCATGCCCTCAAGCACCCGAGTCGCGGCGCCGCTACCGTCGGCGCGCTGGCGGTGCAGCCTGACCATGCTGTCACGATCGGAGAGGAACAGTAGATCGCGCCCACCCGGAGCCCACGCCGGCCCCCAATTTCTACCCCGCCCCTGCGTCACCATAGTCATCACCCCGCCGCCGAGTTGCTTGACCCAGATGTCCTCGCCGCTCACGGCCCCGACCACGCCGAGTGCGATCTGCGACCCATCCGGCGAGAGCGCCAGCGATGTGATCAGTCCATCAACCGCCGCCGTGTCGACCGGGGCGATCGTTCCGCTGCGGGTCGCCCAGACGACGCTCCGATCGATGTCCGTCGCCGCGCCGGCCGCATACAGCAGGTCGCCGGACGGTGCGAGGGCGATATCGCTGGCGCCGAACGAGGCGATACTCAAGCCATCCCACAGCTGCAGCGGCGCGCCGGACAGCTCGAGGCGATCCTGGTCGAAGCGCTGAGCGAACAGCGACCCGTCGCTAGACACGTACAGCAGGTATCCGCCGGGGGCGTAGCGCGCGACCAAAGCCCGGACCAGGGGCTTACGCGTTCCGGTCCGCACATCCACGGCCTCGATACCGTACTCCTGCGCGGACTGGCCTGCTCGCCGCACACGCGCGAGCAGCGCTCTGCCGTTGGGCAGCACGGTCGGCCAGGCGACAGCCTCCAGGCTGTCGAGGGCAACCACCGACTGGCGGCCCGTGCCGTCGGGCCGCATCCGCGAAATCTCCGCTCCGGCATCGAAGTAGATGAAACCGTCCGATGCCCAATCCAACCCGCCCCCGCTCACCCGATCGGACATGACGGTCCGGGGCTGCCCCCCGGTTCTCGGAATCGTCCTGATGGTGAACGGCCCGAGCGTCACGTACGCGATGGTCTCGCCATCGGGTGAGAAAGCCGGATTGGTCGCTCCTTCGCTGCCTGGAATCGGGCTCGCCTCGAGTGCCCCGAGCGTGCGGAGCCAGAGCTGACCGCCACGATTGCCCGGTCCGACGTAGACGAACTCTCGGCCGCTGGGCGCGAACGCCACCCGACGGCCCGGGGCAGAGCGTAGGGCCTCGGAATCCGCCGCCGCGATGACAAACCGGGTCAGCGGCTCGTCGGCCGGCGTGCTACGACTGGGCAGCAGGCTCCACACGGCCACCACCGTGGCCACCGCGGCGACGCCGGCGAACGCGAGCGCGGGACGATTACGGCGCAGCGGGGGAGACGTCGCGACCGGACCGACGGTCGGACGGTAGTGCACGTCCGCGAGCGCCGCCGCGAAGCCCGCCGCGCTGGCAAACCGATCGGCGGGGAGCTTTTCCAGTGCCCGCGCCACCGCAGCAGCGACGTTGGGCGGCACCGCCTTCCGGAGCTTCGTGACCGGTGCGGCTTCCTCGGTGACGATCTTCATGATGATCTGCTGCGTCGAGGCGCCGGTGTGCGGCGGGCTCCCGGTCAGCATCTCGTACAGCACGCTGGCCAGCGAGTACACATCACTCCGGGCCGAGATCTCCTTCTCGGCGGTGGCCTGCTCGGGACTCATGTAGTGCGGCGTGCCGAGACTTAGACCGGTTTCGGTCATCCGTCCGCCGGCGGCTGCGCTCACCGCCAGCGCGATGCCGAAATCCATCACCATCGCACGGCCGTCGTGCAGCAGAATATTCTCCGGCTTGATGTCGCGGTGAATCACGCCGTGTCGATGCGCGTAGTCGAGTGCGTCGGCCACTTCGCGCGCAATGCGCACGGCTTCGTCCACACCAAATTGCGTTTCGCGATTCAGCTTGTCGCGAATAGTTTCGCCCTGGATGTAGGGCATGACGTAGAACAGGAATCCATCCGCGGTGCCAGAATCAAAGAGCGGCAGAATGTGCGGATGACTCATGGCGGCGGTGGTCTTGATCTCCACGACAAAGCGCTCGGCGCCGAGCACGGCCGCGAGTTCGCTTGAGCACCTTGATCGCCACCTTGCGGTCGTGCTTGAGGTCCTCGGCCAGGTAGACGGTGGCCATGCCGCCCTGGCCGAGCTCGCGCTCGATCCGGTAGCGGTCCTCGAGCGCAGCCCTCAGACGGGCCGGGGCATCAGGCAAGGGGACTCCGGTGGTGGGAACTCCCTAAGATGGCCCCAAACAAGGGGTTTGGCGAGGGGCGAGTGGCCACCACGGGCAATCGTGGATCAGGCGCCGACCACCTGGAATCCCTCACGCTCAGCGGCGGCGGCCAGTCGGGCATCGAGCGTGACGAAGGGAAGGGTCTTCGGGTCGAAATCCGCCAGGACCAGCGCCGCGGCGAGTTGGAGGGCATCGGCAGCCCGGAGCGTATGCAGGCGGAGCAGTCGCATCGCCTGGTCCCGAACACGGTCGGTGGGCGCCACTTCAGTCCACGCCAGCGCCGCCGCCGAAAGCCGATTCGTGGCACGGGCCGCGTCGTCTCGCGACATTCCGGCCTCCCGCTCGAGTCGGGCCACTGCCGAGGCGCACTCTACCGGCGCGGACCACCAGACGGCGGCGGCGGGATCCTGCCGCATCAGGGCCGTGAGCCGCTCGCTGCTTGGCTCGGGAACGAGGAGTGGAACGAGGGCGGATGAGTCCCAGAATCTCATCGGCCGTGGCGCCGTTCTTCCAGGAGGAGTTCGGAGGCGGTGGGTCCGGCGACCGGAGCCGGCAACGGAAGGTCAAGCCAGGAGGTGTCAGGGTCGTGCCGAGGCAGCCGCACGAGTCCAGACTGCGCCAGCGCCACTATGCGCGGGGGGACCCCGGCGCCGAGCTGCACCGATTCGAGTCGAGCCACCGGAACGCCTCGATCGGTAATGAGGACGGGGTCGCCTCCCTGCACCTGCTTGATGAGGGCGGAGAGGTTGTTCTTGGCGGATGAAATGGACTCGTGACTCATATGGCTATAATAGCCATCTTGTTTAAGTCGATCAAGCCCTTACCATGTTCAGCCAGATAACTGATTGTCATATTGAGACTTACCGCCACCGCCGAGACCCGCCGGTGATTCTGGATTGCCGTTTCCCCAGCGGCATTCCCCGACCCAGCTAGCCCTGCTGCTCCCCAACCCCGGGGGCTGCGCCTACTTCAAGTACGCCTCCCACCAGCTCAGCTCGTTCAGCATCCGGTGGACCGCGTTCCAGTGCCCGGCAATACCATGGGACTGCCCCTCGTAGATGATCATCTTGGTCGGCACGCCGATCTTCTTGAGGCAGGTATACAGCTGGATCGCCCCCTCGAGTGGCACCCGGTAGTCCACCGCTCCGTGGATGAACAAGGTGGCGGCCTTGGTATTGCCGCACCGGAAGAACGGCGACTGGGCGATCATCACCTGCAGGGCACGCGGGTCCCAGGGAGGGCCGAAGAACTCCATGTCCTTGGTGCGCGAGATGTCTGACAGGGCGTAGTTGGCGGTCCAGTTCGACTCCCCCGCCCCGGGTACCGCAGCCTTGAAGCGATCGGGATACCGGGTAATGAGCCAGTTGGTCAGGATGCCGCCATAGGAATGGCCCGTGGTGCCAACCCGCGCGAGGTCAATAGCGTGGCGCGCCGCCAGGAAGTCGATCCCCGAAATGACATCCTCGCCATCCTTGTTGCCCCAGCCGCCCCAGGTGCCCCATTTGAACGCGTCGCCGTAGCCCGTTGAGCTCCGGAAGTTGGGCAGGAACACGAAATAGCCTCGTGCCGCGAACAGCACCTCCTTGAAGGAAAAACCATACCCGGACGCGGCATGCGGCCCGCCGTGATTCATGACGATCAACGGGTAGGGCCCCGCCGCAGGATCGTAGCCATGCGGAAACCGCAGGAATCCCTCGATCATGGTGCCGTCGGTGCTCGGCCACCGCACCGTCTCGGTCCGCCTGGTGGCGATCGACACCCCGACCACGAACTCGCGGTGGATATCGGTGAGCCGGCGCTCATTGCGACCATCGATGTCCGCCACGTACACCTCCGGCAGCCGGTCGAACTCACCCACCGTGTAGGTAATGCGCCGAAACGCCCGATCGAAGTCCAGCCCGTTGATCCGGCGTTCTCCCTGGGTGACCTGCTCGACCGCGCCGCCCGAAGTCGCGACCCGGAAGAGGTGGGTCGCGCCGCCGACCTGGGCGGTGAAGTACAGGTGCCGGCTGTCCGGCGACCAGCGGGGTGAGCCGGGATCGAGATCCCAGTTGGCGGTCAGATTCTGCACCGGGCCGCCCGCAGCGGGCTGGAGGTAGATGTCCTGCGAGCCGCCGTGATCGAGCTTCCGGTCTACGATCATCTGGGTGCCAAAGGACCGGGTGAATACCATCCACCGTCCATCGGGCGAGAAAGTGGCGCCGCCGTCGGTCATCCCCGGTTCGGTCAGTTTGGTGACCTGGCCGTCCAAGCTGACGCGGTACAGCTCCGAGGCGCCATACGCCCCCTCCTCCTGTACGGCCCCGGCGTTGAGCGAGAACTGCAGACCTGAGCCGTCGGGCAGCCACTGCAGCCCACCGATGCCCGGCAGTCCCAGCGCGGTCAGGGTGCGGGGCTCGCCACCACCGGCCGGCTGGACAGCCACCTCGGTGACCGGCTGGCTCCGCCGGTCGGGGAGCGGGAACCGCTGGCCATCCTGACGGAACGGGTACCAGTCGAACGCATCACCCTTGAATCGCTCTTCGTGACGTTGCTCGAATTCCGATACCGTCGGTCGGGGCGCGGCGGGCGTCGGGGTCTGCTGCACCCGCGCCAGCCAGCGCCCATCGGGACTCGACAGGGGAGTTGGTCCGGGGGTCGCGGCGGGCTCCCGCCGAGCCGCCACGCCGGGTGCTGCAGGGTCCCAGGTCCAGGTGGCGTTGACCGCCGAGAACCGCAGCCGGTTGTCGTTGTCCCAGCGGGGATTGGTGACATCGCCGGACTCGTGCACCACCCTGGTCGGGGCGGGCGCGCCATCGGTCGCAACGATCCAGGTCTCAGTGGTGGTGCCGTTGGTGGCCTCGACCGGCTGCGACACGGTGTACGCCACCCACCGGGCATCGGGCGATATGCGCGGCGCCCCGACGCTCCTGATCTGGTAGTAGTCCTCCGCCATCAGGGCGCGCGGGGCAGCGGCCTGCTGGCTCGCGACCCGAGCGGGAAGCGACACTCCACCAACCAGGAAAAGGGCCACCACAGAAACGTTGAGCCTGGGGACCGGGCGGGACCGCGACATGGGGAGTTCCTCTTTCTGGAAGACGTCGATTGGTACCAGCTACCGTTCCACTCCGGCACCACCACTCGCCGAGCCGAACTCGATCGAGATCCGCTCGAGGAGAGAACGGTCGGCGAGGGCTTCCGTGAGGCGTGGGCTCAATTCGACCCAGCCTCCCGAGAGGGGGTGGGCGATGGCGTGCGACACGCCGCGACCGGGATCATGGCAGCAACGTGAAGGCGCCTGGGTGCCGTGGTCGAACCACGCCGAAGTGCCGCCGGTCGGTGGTGAGGATCTGGCGGATATCGAGGCGCTCGGCGATGGCCGCGATCGTCGCATCCACGAAGCCGAGGGGCAGGTCGGTGTACTCCTGCATCAACTCTGCGGCGCGGGCCAGATCGCCTGGCTCCAGCGGTTCGGTGCTGAACTCGCCCTCAACAACCGCCTGCACGAAGGCCTGCTCGGCCACAGTCCCGATCCGGGTCTGCAGGAGGTGGCTCACCTCGGGCAGCACCGTAGCCGGGATCAGCACCTGCCGCGGCTCCTGTCCCCACCACGCCGTGACCCGTTGGTGCCACGCATCGCTCCGGTCCACCAGGGCGTAGAGGGGCCCGGTGTCCGCCAGCACCGTCATCGGTGCGGATCGCGCCAGAGCAGCGCATCCACCGCATCGGCGGTGTCGTCGTGGGAACTGGCAAATCGGCCAGCGACCGAGGGCAACCCGACGGCGCCGCGGGGGGCTTCGAGGTACCGATTCACCGCCTCGCGCACGAGAGTAGCCGCGCTGACACCCTGTCGCAGCGCGACTCGGCGAAGCTCCTGGAGGGTACGTTCCTCGAGAAAGACACTGGTGCGCTTCATGACATATATATGCCGCATATATATGCCGCAGTCAAGTTCACGCGGTCAGGGCCTCGCATCGGCTCCTCACGCGCACCCGTCCCTCCCGGGGTCCGGGGTCCACGGCACCGGGGTAACAAGAATCCCTGCAATGCTCCCACCCGGTGGAAGAATTGCAGGGTTGAACTGTGAACGTGACGCACCCCCGACCCACACCTTGCCGGGGATGCGCTCCTGCAATCGTGTTACGGCGTCAGCACCTGCTTCGGCTGCAGCCGCGCCGCCCAGAGCCCGCTGTTGAAATCGCTGAACAGCACGTGTCCTTTCCACGGCATCGCGTTCATCACGAACGAGGTGTTCGGCGTAAAGCCTTTGGGGTCGTACGGCTTGAAGACCGCAATCTCCCGGTTCTGGTCGGCCAGGTTGCCGAGCAACTCGCCGGAGACGTCCACCAGCCGGACCCCGCCCTCGTAGTAGGCATGGTAGAGCACATCGTCTTCCACGATGATGTCGTGGGCACCGAAGTCCTCCAGGTGGTACCGACCCACCGGGAGGGGGTGCATCGGATCGGTAAAGTCCACGATGTGCACGTACCCGCCGGATGTCTGCGGCACGCCACCCGGCGTGGTCATCTCGCCGCGGTAGTTGGTGCCCTCCCAGGCGCGGCCGGCCCGGTTCATCTCCTCGTCACCAATAAACAGGTAGGTCTTGCCGGTGGCCTGCTGAAAGTAGGGGTAGATCTCGTGGCCGCTGGCCACCTCGTAAACGGTAATCAGCTTCGGGTTCTCGATGGTGCCGCCGTACTTGCCGTTGCCGACGTCCACCACCACCGTCCCTGCCCCACCCTGGGCCGAGTAGGCAATGCCATCACGGACCCAGAGGTCGTGGATCCGGGCATTCGGGTGCCGGTATTCGCTGACATACTTCGGGGCGTAGATGTCCTTGACGTCGATGATGACATACTTGGCGCCACCCGACACCGCAAAGAGGTGATCGTTGGTGGCGAACATGTTGTGGACGCCGCCGGTCAGCTCCTGGTCAAAGGTGCTGGCCACCTTGGGATGGGCCGGGTTGGCCAGATCCAGGATGACGACGCCGTTGACCCGGTTCGAGGCGCCCTCGCGCGAGAGCACACCGTACCGGCCGTCGGGGCTGACGGTCACGTCGTTGATGGTCCGGGCATCGACCCGGATCGAGTCGGTCTTGACGATGTTGTTCAGGTCGGTAATGTCGAACACCAGGGCATAGCCATCAGCGCCCCAGGTCCCCACCAGCGCGTAGTCACGACCGTCCTTGCCGGTCCATGGCCAGAGGTCGGAGGTATGGGTATTGGTGATGTTGCCGCGGCTGGTGACGGCAATCTTCCGCCGCACATCGCGCAGGGTCACCTCCAGCGTCTGCTCGGCGAACTGGTTGCCGGACCGTGCCATCAGGGTGTAGCGGCCGGCGTAGTTCCCGGCAAAGCGGTCGAACTGGATGATCCCGGCACCGCCCTGGACCCCCGCCGAGGCGTTGGCCTCGAGGGGGACGAAGGTGTAGCTCCAGGTGATCGGGGCATCGGCCACTACCGAGCCGTCGGCGCGCTTGGCCGTCGCCTTGAGCGGCAGGACATCGCCGGTGCGGAGCGCCGGCTCGCCAATGTTGAGCTCCAGGGACGCCACCGGATTGGCCACCACGGTGTGGACTTGGCGCGCGGTGGCGCCGTCCGCCGCCGCAGTGATCGTTACCGAGCCAGCCCGGAGGCCGCGCACGTTGCCAAACCGGTCCACCGTGGCAACACGATCATCGGAACTGCGCCATGTCGACTCCAACCCAGGCCGGGCACTGCCATCGGGGTGGGTGCCCCGAATGGCATGGGCCAGGGTCACCCCAGTATAGAGGTTGCCGCGGGCCGGGATAATCTCGAGCTTGGCCAGCGCCGGCCAGGTCACGGTGACCGGGATTTCCAGCATGATCGGGGCGCCACCCGCCCCGGCCGCCGTGGCGGTCAGGAGGTGCGACCCGGCCCGAAACGCTGAAACCACCCCATCGGCCCAACCGACCGTGCCACGGCCGCCGAAGACCCGCACCTCGGCGTTGGCAATGGGGCGGCCATTGGCATCGAGCGCCCGAACCACCATCGGGGCGGTGGTACCGGCCACCATGGTCAGGGAGGCCGGTTCAGCCACCAGTCGGGCCACCGGCACGGCATCCTGTGCCGCAGCGGGGGCCACCATGAAGAAGAGACCTGAAAGCGCCACCAACTGCGTGGCGGGACGGAACAAACGGGTTAGCTTCATGGGAAATGACCCCCGGTGGGAAACGGTCGACGAAGGCGAGCGGCCGACAGCCAAGCCCGCGAACAACTGGATGGAGAACCCTGCAATGATGCCGGCCCCGAAGAGCTTCCGCAAGGCGATGCCAGTCACCACCTTGGCCCTGATCCTGACCGCCCCGCTGCTGGCCCAGACGGCCGCCGCTCCCGCCCCGCCCACCGCCAACTACTGGATCTATGTCGGCGCCGAGTCGGCCGACCTGATCCACCGGGTCCGGTTCGGGCCGGGGGGTACCGTCGTGGAGAAGACGATCGGGGTGGGCGAATTCTCCGCCGAAATGGAGGGGCCGCATGGCCTGGTCATCTCCAGAGACGGCACGACGCTGCACATGACGACCGGCCACGGCTTCCCCGACGGCAAGTACTGGCGCTATGCCCTGGGGCCCGACACCCTGCTGGGCCCTGGTACCCTGCTCGGCAACTTCCCCGCCTCGATCGATATCTCGCCCGACGGGCTCTACGCCATCGCCGCCAATTTCAACCTTCATGGCGACATGGTCCCCTCATCGCAGTCGGTGATCTACACCCCGACCGGCATCGAGGTGACCCGGATCGTCACCTGCATCATGCCGCACGGCAGCCGGATTTCGCCGGATGGCCGGTTTCACTATTCCAGCTGCATGATGGATGACCAACTGGTGGAGATCGATACCCGCACCTTCGAGGTGTCACGCCGGTTCTCCCTGGCCAAGGGCAAGGAAGGCCCGATCGCGGTGGGTGGCGATATGGCGGGGCACCAGGGGCACAACATGCCGGACGCCGCGCCGGCCCGCCCAGTGCGGCCGGTGGTGGACCCGGCGGACATCGGCTACCAGGGCGAGCGCCACCAGATGGAACCCAACAGCTGCTCTCCCACCTGGGCCGCCCCCTCCGCCACTGGCGCCAAGATCTATGTCGCCTGCAACAAGGCCGACGAGATCATCGAGGTGGACCAGAAATCGTGGAGCATCACTCGGCGGTTTACCACCGGCCGCGGCCCCTACAACCTGAACACCACACCGGATGGCAAGCTGCTGGTGGCCACCCTCAAGCAGGGTGGCGGGTTCCAGGTCTTTGACCTGGCCACCGGCCAGAGCGTGGCGAACCTCAAGAGCTCCACCAATGTCACCCACGGCGTGGTGATCAGCCCCGACAGCCGCTACGCCTTCGTGAGCAACGAGGGTGTGGGGGCAGCGCCTGGCAAGGTGGATGTCTACGACCTGCGGGCGCTGGTGCGGGTGGGGTCGGTGGAGGTGGGGCTGCAGACCGGCGGGATTGCCTTCTGGAAGATGGAGCCGGTGCGGTAAGGCGCCACCACCGCCTTCGACAGGCGGGACATCCTCTGGCGGATCGGCACCCCCGGCATGCCGGCGAGGATATTCCAGGCGTTGAGCTCCATCACCATCGCCTGACCGAGCCACGCAATTTCATGCGAACTCGACCCGCCCTTGAGTCTACCGATCCTCGGCGAGGGAAATCAGGCGCACCGGCATCGTGGCGCGCGAATACTCGGGCACCGGGCGACCCGTCAGCGCCCAACCCGCTTCGCTGAGCCGGATCTGGAGCGCGAGGCGCTCCTCGGCCGTGCCAGCCACGATCGCCTCCTCGGCCTCTCGGCTGTGGAGGGGCACAATCCGGACAGTGGTTGCCCGCGTCGGCTTTGTCACACCAGAAATCTAGTGCCATTGTGCTGCCCGGGCTGCTCTCGAGAGTGGCTTTCACTCACCGCGGCACCCGGGCCTTGAGTTCCGTGAAGAAGTTCTCCACCACGAACCGCTCGGCACCGAGCACGGCGGCGAGCTCGGGTTTGAGGACCTTGAGCGCCACGTGGCGCTTGTGCTTGAGGTCTTCGGCCAGGTAGACGGTGGCCATGCCGCCCTGGCCGAGCTCGCGCTCGATCCGGTAGCTACGGCTAAGGGCGGTGGCGAGACGTTCGGGGATCTCGCTCATGGAGACGGCGGCAATTCGCCGAGGGCTTCCAGGTCCGCCAGATCCTTGCGGCGTCCGGCGGCCCTCTTGTTCGCCACCAGGGTGGCCCGCCCGAGGAACGGCACGCTGAGCCCGCCAAACGAATGCTCTACTCGTTCCTGCCATGCCGCCTGGAATTCGGGAATCCCCTCAATGCCAGTCAGGATGTCCACCCGATTGGGTGGCAGTCCAAGCTGAACCACCGTCCCCGGGCGATGGAAGTCCTCTGGCGCGATCCCCAGCGTGGTCAGGGGCGCGCCGAATTCCGCCAGCGCCTCCCAGACCCGGTGCGCGTTGCTCGCGGTGGCCTCGACCCAGAGATCAAGGTCCTGGGTGCCCCGCGGAACACCATGGACCGCCAGCGCATGCGCGCCGACGACCAGAAACCTGGCCTCGGCGCCAGCCAGCGCCCGGAGCAGGTCAATCCAGTCGGGACTCATCCGGTCCGCAGGACTCGTCCCGGCATTTCCGCCCGCGAGTACTCGGGCGTCGGAAGCCCGGTCAAGGCCCACATCCGAGCGGAGAGGACGGTGACCATCTCGAGGCGCGCTTCCGGACTGGTCGTGGCCGAGAGGTCATCCCCGGGTTCCTCACCGAGCCGATGGACGCGAGCGGTGAGGTTTTTCCGGACGCGGTGGCGGTTCAGCTCGGTCATGCGGTCGAATCTACGGTCAGGGGTCGACTGGCAGTGGTCCCGCCATGATGCAGACGCCAACCTGTCGAAGGCTGTGCAGGGGTCATCGGGGCTCCAGCGGGGGAATCCATGAAAGATGACCCCGGCACGGGGGTTTGGCGAGGGGGGGGGAGCGCTTGATCCGCCCGCTGTCCGTGCGGCCTAGATCTTCTCGTAGGTACAGCCCCGCTCCTGCACCAGGCCCAGCAGCATCGTGTGGGCCGGGACCATCTTGACGTGCGGAAGGAGCCCCGCCTTGAGTTCCTCGTACATGGCCTGGGGTGAGGCGTTCGCCTGGGCGGCGAACCTTTCGCTGATTCCCATCAGCGCGTTGTGGCATTGCCAGAAGATCGTCCCCTGCGCCACGAGTCGAGTCACGGCATCGTCCGGGCGAAACCCTCGCGGGGCGGGATCGGCGTCAAAGATGTTCCGGGTGGCCCATGCACCGGTATCCGGATCCCGGACCTCCCACTTTTCGCCGAGCTGGTACTTGGCCACCGGCATTCATGGGGGAGACACTGCTGGCAATGCCCACGACCGCGATCACGTCGGGATATCCCAAGTCCATCACTTCCCGGAACGCCTTGAGATAATTGGTGGTGACGTGGGTGCCCCAATCGAGGGTGCCCATGTCAAAGACCTGTTTGTGCTTGGCGCGATCAAGATTCGCAACCCAGGAGAGGTCCCAATCCTGTCTGGCGGCACCGTCGCGAATCGGGGTTGCTTGAACCTGCCGCACAAAGGGCGGCAGGGATGTTGCGCCTGCCGCGACGCCAAGACCAGCAAGGAAGGTGCGACGATCGTGTGAATGGGACATGGGCCTGGCTCCTGAAGGGGACCAGAGCAAGGTTTCGGTTCGAGGAGGGGAAAGTCAACCCTGGAGCGCTCGCTCACACCCAGGAGGCCAGGTCAAGCCGGGCCAGCTCCGCCCCGAACCGAATCTTGTGGGTCGGAGTCCGCTCCAGGGATTTGGTCAGCAGGTAGATCCGCTCCACATCCAACCGTGCGCTGATCCCCGACACCGACTGCGCCCACTCGATCGCCTCCGCCAGGCGGGAGCGGAGCGCCTGTTCTGCCGGGATGCCAGCCGCAACTTCGTTGCGGTACCCCGCATCGCGCTCGATCCGACCCCGATCAGGGAGCACAAAGACGCTCAGGCAGGATGCCTCGCCCAGTCGGGTCACCAGTGCATCCTTGATCCAGATGGAGCGGACCAGGAGGTTGGAGAGGTGCATCCGGTCCACCAGCGACCCATCGCTCCAGGGCACCAGTTCCTTTTCGCGACCGACCAGGTACACCCAGCCGTCTGCATCGACGCGCGCCAGGTCTCCGGAGCGATACCAGCCATCGGCATCGAGATGGGCGCCGTCAGGCTGCCCCACATACCCGCGTGACAGCGTCGGCCCGCGCAGGGCAAGCTCCCCCACCGGTTCAGCGACACCCGGCAGGAGCCGGGGCTGTTCGATCCGATACTCCAGCCCGGCAATCAGCCGCCCGCACGATCCCGGCCGTGAATCATTGAGCCGGTTGCGTGCCACGATGCCGGAGGCTTCGGTGGCGCCATAGATATCGATGATCGCGACGCCCAGCTTGGCAAAGATCGCCACCACCCCGGGGTCAATCCGCGACGACGACGAGACCCCGAACGTGAAGTGGCCGCCCATCCGGTTGCGCAGGAAGATCCGGATGGCGTTGAGCTTGGCCTTGTCCATGGTACCGAGGTCGTGGAGCTGGGCGTGCCGCTCAATGGAGGTGAGCTCGGTGTACAGGCTCCGCCAGATCGGCTTGTCGCGCATCTCATCGAAGACTTCCTTGAGCAGGAAGACCCAGAATTTGGGCACCGCCATGAGCGCCCGGATCTTGACCCTGCGTCGGCGCAGCTTGCGGATCTCCTCTTCCAGCACCTTGTCCTCATCCGGCTCGCGGGTGAAGTAGGTCACCGTGTACCCGCGGGCCTTGGTCACCAGGAACTCCAGCAGCGTGGCGATATGGGTGTAGGGGCCGAGGTTGAGGAGATCCTCGCTCTCCCGCAGGGTCATGACGTCCATGCCCTCATTGACCTGCGCCACGATGTTGCCATGGGTAATCCGGACCACCTTGGGCAGCGAGGTGGTCCCCGAGGTGGCATAGTGACCCAGCACAGTGGCAGGATCCGCCAGGCGTACAGACGGTTCGGGCAGGAACGCCGCCGGCACCACCGACGACAACGGCACTACGCCGGCCGTGGCCGCGACCTCGGGCGCCCCCAGATCCTCATGGGTGTGATAGAGGTCGGCAATGACGATTACCGGATGCAGATCGAGTGTATCGAGGAAACGGATGATCCGCCCGCAGGTGGCGCGGCTCACCAGCATCAGGGCGGGCGGGCTGGTCCGGAGCAGGTGCAGCAATTCGTCGTCGGGAGTCTTGGCATCGAGCGGAAAGAGGATGTTGCCGGTGTAGAGCGAGGCGAGCGCCAGGGCATCCCACTCCGGGCGATTGCGGACACAGGTGGCCACGATGCGCTGTTCGGTGTGCTCGCCGAGCAGCGCGATACCCCGCAACACGTTGCCGGCATACTCCGCCGCCGCGATGTCCCGGTAGGCCGCGCCGTCGTCATAGCGGATGGTGGCCCGGCTGCCAAACCGGGGGAGACAGTCGGTCACGATCTCGGCGACCGAGGAGATGCTACGGGTCGGGGCCGCAGTCGGGCGTGGCGCAAACAAGGCGGTAGTCATGAGCAGACCTCCACGGGATGCGGTTGACCATCGAGTTTGAACTCGCCGAGCTCAAAGCCATGACGGGCGGCAAGTTCCAGGGTGAGCGTCACCTGCTCCGGTGTGATCCGGCCGCGCGCAAACGAGCGCTCGTGCCCATCCAGACCAAGCAGCAGCGTCTCGCTGAGGCAGCCAAAGGCGAGGCCGCCGGTGGGCAGGCCCACGCAGTCGATCTGCTGCCCGTCCGGAAGCCGTGCAAAGCCGCCATCGAAGACCAGGAACTGATCGAGATGGCCCCGGAACGCGGCGCTGAGGTTGGAGGGCACCGAGGCGCACGACACGATGGCCCCGGGCTTGACGGTATCCGGGCCGATCAGCCGCGCCTCGGGAGACGACGTTGCCACGAGCACGATGTCCGCCTGGGCCACCGCCTCGAGAGTGGTGTGCACGGTGACGCGGCCCTCAGCCTCCGGAGCACGCGCCAGGCACGCCTGCAGGGTCTGATGCAGGCGCTGGTACGAATCTGGGGTGTCCCGCCCCACCAGCCGGAGCGCCGCCACTTCGCCCGCCAAGAGCGTGGCAAGCACCGATCCGATGTTCCCCGCGGCGCCGACGACCGCCACAGTTGCCTGGTCCAGCGGCAGATCCCGGAACTCGGCCGCCCGGACAATCCCCTGCACCATCAGCCCGGCGGTATATGCGTTCCCGGTGGTGATCGGTACTTCGAAGTCGTTGATGGTGCGACCCTGGTCCGTCACGATTGAGGTGTAGGCGCCGAGCCCGACGAGTGAGGTCGGGATGTGGTCATCGCCGAGTTCCCGGGCCACCGTCACCGCATCCTGGATCTTGTCGCGGATCTCGCGGAGCGGAAGCCCGGCGCGCGGGCCGGCCCCGCCCCCACGCATCGCCTCCACCATCTGGCTCGGCAGGTACGGGGTGGCCACGATGCTGACTTCGACGGTGAATCCATTGGCGGTGACATAATCGGTGTGGATCACGTCGGGCTCGAGGAACCGTGCCAGGCAAGACCACCAGGCAGCCACTCGCCTCGGATCGACCTTGCCGCGCAGCGAGGGCATGTAGTGCTCGATCAGCTGGTCCACCCGCGCCGGATGGACGACGAATCCGACCCGGGCATCGAAATCGACGCGGCGAGCAATCTCGGGGCGCTCCACCGCCACGCGATCAGGACGGCGGCGCGCGGCGATGTCGGGAGCGGCGCCCAGCAGGTGCCCGATCAGCACCGCTTCATTGTTCTGGGCAATGATGTGGCAGACCTCCTCCACGGCGGCCACCACCCGGTCGCATTCCTCCTCGGTGATCATCGCGGCCGGCTGGATCCGGAGGATCGCCTGGCGCTTCTTGCCGGGATTGCCCTTGAGGAGCGTGGTGAGTGGGGCCAGCAGCCGGATGCCGTGATGATGGAGCAGATAGCTCGCTACCACGAGGGAGAGGAACCCCTGACGGATGCCGAACCGGAAGAACGGCGAATTGCCGGAGAGGTCGGTCAACTCCACCCCAATCATCAGGCCGCGGCCCCGCACCTCGCGCACCACGCCGGGATGGCGTGCGGCCACCCCGCGCAGACCATCGAGGAACCGCGTACCCTTCGCCCGGACCTGCTCCAGCATGGCACCCCCATCCCCCGTAAGCAGGTCGAGGGCGCGATGGGCGACGCCGCAGGCGAGCTCATCCTCAGCGAAGGTGGAGGTGTGCAGGACGCCGAAGTCTTCGTCGTAGACATCCTCGCGGATCATGGCGGCACCGATCTTTACCAGGCCGCCCCCCAGCGCCTTGCTCAGCGTGACATACTCGGGATCGATCGCGGCCAGGGGCGTATCCGCGTAGGCCACGAAGGTCCCGGTTCGTCCACAACCGGTCTGGATCTCATCCACCAGGCAGGGGACGCCCAGCCGTGGTGCGGAGGCGGCCACCGCGGCCAGGGCACCGGATGGGACGGGATGAATGCCGCCTTCGCCCTGGACCACCTCCAGCGCCAGCAGCATCACCATGGAGCAGGCCATGGTCTCCACCGTCACCACCCCGTTGGCAACAACCGGCAGGCGGAAGTGAATCTGGTGTGTCGCTACGATCTCCTCAAGCCGATACAGGTCGTCGGTGCCGAGGAAGACGGTTTCCACCGCGGAAAGCCCCTCGAACCCCTCGCGATACGCCTTGTTGAAGGTGAGCTTGAGGGCGCCGGTCGTCTTGCCGTGAAAGGCACCCTTGAGTGCCAGCACCACCGGATGGTGCTGGAACCGCTCCAGCTCGGCGATGTTGTGCTCGTCGAGGTCGTCCCGGAATCGGCCCAGCTCGCGGCCGCCCGGCAGCGCCACGGTGTCGGGATACGTCTCAAACTCGCGATGGAAGGCCTCGATGTCGCGGGAGACCTGGTCAAAGGTCCGGCGCAAAGTGTCGAACCGCACCTTGTAGGCATGCTTGAGCGCGGCTTCTACCGCCCCGGCGCCATCGTTGGTGAAATGGGCCAGGTATCGCGCCCTGCCCGGGAGGAGCGCGCTCAGTCGCTCGGCCAGCCGGCCGGCCTCGTTGCGTAGCGCCGATTGGGCCAGGAACGGCGTGTCCCGGTCGAGCTGGGCGCGGACCACCGCCTTGAGCTCCGGATGGTTGTGGCCAAACAGCCCGGCCCCGAAGCCACCCACCAGATCCAGCACCGGTACCTCACGACCCTCCACCTTGCGGTACAGATAGGTGCCGCTGGCGCGGGTGTATTCGACATCGAGTCCCACGGCGCCGAGCAGGTCCGCCAGCTTGGGGCGGCACCAGGTACCGTAGGCCGTCTCGGCCCGCACCGGGGCGCTCATGCCAGCCTCCGGGCACGACCACCCCAGGCCAGCAGCACTGGCACCAGCGCCAGGTCTGCGGCGAGGGCCAGGAGAATGGTCAGCGAGGAGAACAACCCGAATTGGGCGGTGGGCAGGAACGCAGAGGTCCCCATCACGAGGAACGCCCCCACCAGGATGATGCTCGTCGCCAGCATGCGGCCACCCACCCAGGCGCTCGCGCTTCGTGCCGCCTCGTGAGGATCGGCACCGGCCTGGCGGGCCACCTGCCACGCGTGCACAAAGTGAATGGTGTCGTCCACCGCGATGCCCACGGCAATGCCGGCAATGAGCACGGTGGCCAGGTTGAGCGGGATCTCCAGCAGACCCATGAGTCCAAGGACCAGCGCCACGGGATAGAGCGAGACCGCCAAGCCGAACAGGGCCAGGCGGGGAGACCGGAAGAGCCAGGTCAGCAGCACCAGGCAGACCACGACGACCGCCAGCAGCGACTGGCGCTGCGTCTGGATCACCCCTGCGTCCATCCGGGCCCAGAGCAGCGGCGTCCCCGTCGTCGCGGCCGTCATCCCGGCCGGAAGGAGTTCATCGGCCAGGGCATCGATCGCGCGGGCAACGGCCAGCACATCCCGGCTGCTGGTGCCATGGACCATGGCGGTGAGCTGGAGTTGGCTGCCATCGGCGCTCACCATCCCCGCCTCCACCAGCTCCGAGGCGTCACCCCCAAGGACCTGGAGGACCGCCGGCGAGAGCACTGCCCCGACACCTGGTACTGCACCGATCGCCTCGGCGAAGCGCTCGACCGCAATCCCGATGTCCGATCCACCGCTGATCGGTCCCTGGGGGAGAGCCACGATGACATTGACGGCATTGACCGGGAATCCCGCCTGCCGCATCGCGACATAGTCGGTGGGTACCGTCGTGCCGTTGCGGAAGAAGGCGGCGTAGTCGGTGTCGGCGGTCAGGGTAAAGAGGCCGGCCAGGAGGCCTCCCAGCAGCGCGAAGGTGGCCACCACCGCACGCGGTGCTCGTTCCAGCGTCGCAAACCAATTGCCTGCCCACGCGTTGCGGGAGGTGACGGGTGTCCGGACGGTGTCATGCCACAAGATGGCCAGCAGTGCTGGCGTCAGCGTAAAGGTGAGCAGCAGGGCCACGGCAATGCCAAAGGCACCGAAGACCGCCAGCTGGCGAATCGGGAGGACATCGCTGCCGGCAAAGGCCAGGAACCCAGCCACCGTGGTGGCGGTCGTGCCAAGGGACGGCTTCCACACCGCGCGAACGGCCTCCCGAATCGTGGCGGAGTGGTGGAACGCGTGGATCAGGTGTACCGCATCGGCCACCGACAGGGCGATCAGAATCGTCGGCAGCATGATGGTCACCATGTTGAGCGGGTGACCAGCCGCGGCCAGCGCGCCGGCGGCAATCGTCACCGTGCCGAGCGCGGTGGCCATCAGGGCAACGGTGTCTCGGGTGTTGCGATAGACCAGGGCTCCGGCCAATGCCAGCAGCACCACCACGGCGGGGAAGAACCGCAGCATGTCCTGGCGAGCAGCCCGATTGAGTTCACCATTGATGGCGGGGGTGCCGGCGATGTGGAGGGCGCGAACAGTGGGAAGGCCGGCACCAAGGGTCCGGATTTCGTAAAGCAGTGCCTCGCGGTAGCTGTCTTGCCGCTCCAGGTCGTTGGCCACCTGGACCAGCAGCGCCTGGTGACCGCTGGCAGCGTCCGGGCGCAGGAGGGTCCGCGCCAGGGCGCTGCTGTCGGCTGCCTGGGCAGTCGAGACCACCATCCCGACATGCGGCAGTCGGCGGACCGCCGCGGCCAGGGTGTCACGGTCGCGACTGGCCACCTCGACCGGGGCATCGGCCTGGTCCAATACGACCAGCAGCCACTCACGGCCCCCGAAATCCTGCACCGCCTCCTGCCAAGTGACCAGCGCAGGATCGTTGGCGCCGAACCAGACGGACACCGAGTTGTCGATGCGGAATCGGAGCGCTGCGGTCAGTCCGGCTGCCACGACGACGGCCAGCCACACCGCCACGATGATTTTTGCATTCCTGCGGGAAAACGTCATACCGGCCCCCGGATCAAGGTTCTCCGGGAACCTCAGGGGGACAGGTCAAGGGGGAGTCAAGCCGAGCTACGGAGTCGTTTCGGCCCGATTCTCAGAGGGCTGGCTTCCCCCTCGAGGCTCACCCCGCCGACTCGTACGCCGCCTTGATCCACCCAATCAGCTCGGCGTCCACTTCCTTGGCATCGGTGAGCTTGACGACATAGTTGCACATCTTGCCGGCGCCCTGGTCGATCAGGCGCGTGTGCTTCGGCAACCCCTTCACGTTGAGGCCCACCTCTACTCGGCTGTTGGTGGCCGGCCCGATCATGGCGAACTGCTTCTTGCGGCGGTAGCTGACATAGCTCTTCTTGGGCGCTTCCTCGAAGGCGCCGAGCTTCCCCAGCGCCGGCAGCAGCTTGTCGTGGATCGGCCGGAGCGCCTCCTTGGGTCCGGTGTAGAGACCGTCGAGCACCTCCGTGCTGCTGCTGCCCTGCGCCGCGGCAGCGGCTGGGCCGGCACTCTGCTGTGACAGGTGCACCACGAGGTCGGCGTCGTCCTGGCCCATGCCGAGGGTGGCCTTGAGCATCGTGACCAGTTCACCGTGTTTGGTGAGCTTGCTGTCCTTCACAATCTTGGCCAGCTGCGCCATCGTCTTGCCGGTCTTCTTCTCGATGTTGGCAATCTGGGTGGCAATGGCCTTTTCCCAGGGAGGTGCGCAGGAAGGTCCGAAACCGTGCTCTGCCCGGTTCATAGTTTATGAAGAAGTGCTTACTCCAAGCGGCGACCAGGAAGCCCTAGGTCAGGTCTTCCGCGTCCGGCGGCTCGACCTGCCAGTGATGCCTCAGGTAGGTGTAGATCGGTTGCCAGTAGGCCCTGACCAGCACCTCAGAATCCTACTCCCGGGCGGAAGCGTCGGAATCCCGGAACCGGGTCAGGACGGACAGTCGAGTGGCGGGAAACCGTTGGGCCTGGTCCCTGGTAGGGTCGGGCATTGCGGGAAAGAGTACCGCCCGAGCGTTGGCGGCGGCAGAGGCGGGAGGGGAGAAGGGGTCAG
>Ga0163153_10003741_pt1 | contig 19951 bp, 18 predicted proteins | sample OliLakLV19MP6IB1_FD_148629 | JGI IMG/M metagenome (GOLD analysis project Ga0163153, IMG submission 148629) | Freshwater microbial mat bacterial communities from Lake Vanda, McMurdo Dry Valleys, Antarctica - Oligotrophic Lake LV.19.MP6.IB-1 | ecosystem: Environmental > Aquatic > Freshwater >...
TTGCACGTCTGGTCGCGCGATCGGCTGGCGCCCGGCGATTACTCCTACGAACCGGGCCGGACCGACGACGACCGGAAACTAGAAGAGTTTTTACGCGGCTCGGCGCCAGATGCGTTCGCTACGCTTCGCACCCAAAAGCCCACGAGGAAAGGGCAGCTCGTGCTTGACGTGATCGTCGTCGAGCCGAACCTGTGGTGGGTCGGGTTTCATCGGGCCGGAGATTTGCCGACGCGTCGGCCCGGCGGCTTGTTCGACGAAATTGTGATGCCGTATGAAGCCGTTTCGCGAGCCTACCTGAAAATGGAGGAAGCGCTCCGCTGGTCGCGGATGCCGGTCCGGCAGCGAGAGCACGCCGTCGAAATCGGCTGCGCTCCGGGCGGGTCGTGCCAGGCCTTGTTGCTTCGCGGGCTCGCCGTCACGGGCATCGACCCGGCCGAGATGCACCCGGCCGTACTCGGGCATCCGCGGTTCACGCACATTCAGAAGCGCGGGGCCGACGTAAAGCGCCGCGAGTTTCGCAACGTCAAGTGGCTGGCGACCGATATGAACGTCGCGCCGCAGTACACGCTCGACACGGTCGAAGCGATCGTGAAGCACGACGAAGTGGATATCGAAGGCTTGATCCTGACGCTCAAGCTCCTTGACTGGGAGCAGGCCGACCACGTGGAAGACTACGTGGCCCGCGTGCAAAGCTGGGGCTATGAACATGTGCACTGCCGCCAGTTGCAGCACAACCGCCGCGAGTTCTGCCTGACGGCCCGCCGCAGTTCCGAAACGGCGGACGACGAATCGTAGGGCGGGTTAAGCCGGAACCCTACTTCAGCACGATGCCCGAATAGAGCGTTCTGCGGCCGGTCGAAGTTTCGAGCGCCAGGCCGCCGTCGTCGGCGATTCCAATACAACGGCCGACGACCGTCTCGTCGCCGAGCCGGACGCGCAGTACTTCGTCCTTTTGGAGGCACAAGTCGTCGGCAAGCTCCGCCAGTGCGGACCGGTCTTCCGCCAGTCTGCCGAGCGCTCCGTCGAGCGACGTGACGAGCTGCGAGAGTACTTCGGTACGGTCTAGCGGGCCGCCGGTCTCGTCGATGAGCGAGGTGGCGATCGCGGAGATTTCCGGCGGGGCGGCGGCGACCGAGTTGTTGACGTTCAGCCCGATGCCGATGATCTGCCGCCCGTCAGCCAGGGCTTCGACCAAGATGCCGGCCAATTTGCGGCGGCCGATGTAGACGTCGTTCGGCCAACGGATGCCCACCGCGGGGCTCGGCAGGTGGAGAGTCGCCGTTTCGACGATGGCCGTCGCCGCCGCCAGGGCGACCATGCACCCGTAGCGAACCTCGATGCCGTAGCGCGCCGGATCGATTAAAAGGCTGAAGGCGAGGCTGCCGGCCCCGGTCCACCAGCGATTGGCTCCCCGGCCACGTCCGGCCGTCTGCTCTTCGGCGGCGACGAGCAGCGTGGCGGTGCGGGGGAGCTCGGCGGCCAAGCGGCGGGCCACGTCGTTCGTCGAATCGACCACGGCCGAGTATTCGACGTGCGTGACGACGGCCGGCAGCCGCAGCCGACCAGGCTCCAGCGGTGCCGTGTTCGAGCTGCCGGGGTTGTTGCCGTCGGCGTTCATGCCGATGCGGCCGCGACCGGCTGCTTGTCGGGATGCAGGTAGATAAAACTCTTTCCCAGCCGGCCGCCGTAGTTGCCCGCTGATATGCGGATGAGCCCGGGCGTGTCGACGGCGGCCGCAATGGCCCGCTGCGTGGCTTCGACGATGGTCGGCAGGTCGTGGCCGTTGAGGATGATCTCCATCACCGATTGCACGCCTGCCGGCAGCTTCGACGTCAGGCCCGGCTTGTCGCGGAGCGTCGGGCAAAACTCGGCATACGTACTGGCGATTGAGAATTTGTACCGGCTGCCCGCCTTCGAGCCGCTGGCCGCGATTCCGCCGGGGAACGGCTGGATGATGCCCGGCGTCGTGGCGGCGGCGTCGCGGGCTCGCTCGGCGGCATCGAGGGCCGCATCGAGCGAATCGCCGAAGAACCAGAGGTTGCCTCCCATGAGACCGTCGCGTTGTCCGAATCGACGGTCGAGGATGAATTCGCCCCCCAGGATCGGAATGACCCACATCCGACGGCCATGGCGAACGTCGCGAAACTGGTGACCGTCACCGAAGAAGGCGATCTTGCGGCCGAGCTTGAAGTAGGGATCGGAGTCGATGAGGTTGAACGCGGAGGCCGTTGGGCAGGTCAGCACGTTCTGGCTGAGCCGCACAAGCAGCGACCGCTCGAGCTTCTCCAGCCGGTCTTTGTGGAACCGCGGCACGTGGAACTGCACGACGGCGCCAGGCCGGCCGTCGGGCGTTTCGAACGACTCGTCGCCGCCGGGTCCGACGTAGCGATCGAGGCCCGCCTCGCAATCACAGAGGATCGTGCTCGAGGCGTTGCCGGTCGCGGCCGCCAGGGCGTGGTCGAGCCACGTCCGGTCGCGGGCCGTGATCAGCACCTCGGCGTAGATGCTGCGAAAAGCTTCGGCGTATGTGTCGTCGACGAGCGCGCGGAATCGATCGTTCATGCTCGCTCGTAAACCGCCGCTTCGGTGATGATTTTATCCATGAATATATCGTGCGGCATCGTCGGCACTTCCGCGAACAGCTGGCATTCAAACGCCAGTGCGACGAGCGGGCAGTCCATCCGGGAATGCTCGAGCAGCTTGTCGTAGTAGCCGAAGCCGTGCCCCATGCGGGCCCCGCGCCGGTCGAACGCCACGCCGGGCACCATGATCAGGTCGAGGTCCTGCGGTCGCACCCGCTTCGATTCGAGCGCTCGCAGCTCGGCTTTCGGTTCGAGGATCTTGTAGGCCCCGATCGCCAGTTCATCCATGTTCTCCAGATGGAACAGCTCGAGTTCCCCGTCGACGCAGTAGGGGACCACGATCCGCTTGCCGTGCGTCAGGGCGGTCGCCAGATAGTTGCGGGTTCGGACTTCGCTGCGCACGTCGACGTAGTACATGACGGTCTTGGCCGCCGCGTATTCCGGCAGGGCGACGAACTTTTCGCAAATCGCCTGGCTCAGTTCGTCTTTGTCCGGCAGGGCGTTGCGGGCGGCATGCGACTGTTCGCGGATTTGCTTCTTGCGTTCTTGGAGGTCGCTCATTTGCTCGGCGGTCAGCTGGTCCGCGGTCCCCTGGTCGGCTGTCATCCCTGCTCCCTTTGGTTTCAAAGTAGTCATCAGGCTCGGCGTGATGACATCCTCACGGGGAGCCGACGCCGGCATCGCCGGCGGCAAGCCTCCATAGTACTGAACCGGCCGCATTCAGCAAAGCGGACCGCCCGGGACCCCGTGGTTCCGGCCGACCCGCCTTGACCCTCCGAAGCGCCGCAGTTATTTAGATCGCCCCGTTTTGTGCAACCCGCACAATTCTCACGGTAGTCTCGGAGCCGGCCGGTGAAGCGCCGACTGTCGGTCATTACGAGCCTTGTAGCGTCGGCGGCGATTGTCGTCTGCGGTTCGCGGCACGTTGCCATGGCGCAGGCTCCGGCGAGCCCGTTCGGCATGACGACGGTGCCGCCGTCGACTTTCTCTGCGCCGACGCCGCAGCCGACCTTGCCGGCCAACACGCCGTTCGGTGCTACGCCCGCTTACTCGCAGCCGAACACGTATTCGGCTCCGGCCTGGGATCCGTACGCCGCCCCCGGCTCGTCAATGGCCGCGCCGCCGCCGGCCTTGGCACCTTACGGACAACCTCCGCCGGCGCTGGCTCCCTACGGCCAACCGGCGCCGCCGAGCACGCTCGGCTTTCCGTTCCAGGATTGGGGCGGCTTCGGCGGCGGGCAGGCCGGGCCGTCGACACGTCTCGTGCAGAACGTGCAGATCCGCAACACCTGGATCTCCGGCGACGGCTTTAACGATTTCGGAATTAACGACGTCGACATCAACGCCTCGCTGGCGTTTCCGTTTTTCTGGAACGTGAACGTAGCGCCGATTCTGTTCACTCCCGGTTTTTCGTTCCATTTTTTCAACGGGCCCGACGCCGACCCGAACCGTGATCTGCCGGGACAGGTGTACGACCTGTTCGGCCAGTTCAGCTGGCGGCCGCAGTTTACTCCGCGGTGGGGGGCCGACCTGGCCGTGAGCGTCGGCGCCTACACCGACTTTCAGTACGCCGACCATACGAGCATTCGATTGCTCGGACGAGCGTTGGGGACGTTTCAGGTAAACGAGCGTTGGCAGGTGCAAGCGGGCGTGGTTTATCTCGACCGGCTGCAGGTCAAGATCCTGCCGGCCGGCGGTTTGATTTGGACGCCGCACGACGACGCGAGATTCGAGATCTTGTTTCCGCAGCCGAAAATTTCGCAGCGGATCACCACCTACGGCAATGCCCAAATTTGGGGCTACATCGCCGGCGAGTACGGCGGCGGCCAGTGGTCGATTGAGCACGGCGACGGCGGGCCGCACGACGTGATCAACTACAACGATCTGCGTTTAATCCTGGGTGTCGAGACGTTCGGCCACGGGAACATTCGCGGCAACTTTGAAATCGGCTACGTCTTCAACCGCGAGATCATCTACCGCAGCGGCGTGCCCGAATACAAACCGGACGACTCGTTCATGCTGCGCGCCGGCTTGGGTTTTTGAGCACGACAATTGCACGCCCGCTTTTCTTGGAAATCGATTTGCCTTGATGCTGTTCCCCAACAAGTCGACGTGGTTCCTCGGCGCGGCGCTCGCGCTGGGCGGGCTCGTCGTCGGCGCGGGAAATGCGCGGGGCCAAGGGTTCGCGACGCTCCCCACGGCGCTTCCTTTGCATTCCGCGCTATCGGAAGACGCCCTGGCCCCGACCGGGCCCTCCACGTTGCGGATCGTTACGCCCGCGCCCGATCCGACGGCGCCGGGTTTGCTTGGGCCTACGGCCTCGGGCGTTTTTGAACCGGCGTACGTCAGCGGCCCTTCCTTCCTGCCCGCCGATTATCCGGGGAAGGATTGGCCTATGCCGACCCCCGGACCGCTGATCAGTCTCCGTCCGACCTACATTCCGCCCGATTCACGCGGCGGAATGTTCCAGGGAGGGTTGACGCGGGGAACGTATTTGCCGCGCTTGAACAACGCAAGCGGCTTCGGCTTTTCAAGCGTTACCAAGCAAGCAACGTTCGCCGTGCCGCCGTTTTTCAAAGGTTCGCCGATCATGTTCTCGCCGGGCTACACGGGCCACTTTCTCGACGGGCCCGGCTCGGTCGACGCGCCGCCGCGGCTGCACGAAATCGAGTTGGAATTCCGCTGGATGAACCAGTTGACCCAACGCTGGGGCATCGACACGGCCCTAGCGCCGAGCTACTACGGTGATTTCGAGAATCGCAGCTCCGACGCGTTTCGCGTCACCGGCCGGATCATCGGTGCCTTCAGTTGGTCGCCCCGGCTGCGAATCGTCGGCGGAGCGCTGTTCCTAGGTCGCGAAGATTATCCAATCGTGCCGATCGGCGGCATCGTCTGGGAGCCGACCGAGGATTGGAACCTGGAACTGGTGCTCCCGCGGCCGCGGATCTATTACCGTTTTTATAACGACGACGTGATCGAGCATCGCAGCTTCGTCGGCGGCGAATTCGGCGGCAACACCTGGGCCATCGAGCGGGCGGGCGGCGTGTACGACAAGTTCACCTACGCCGATCTGCGGTTGGTGGCCGGCTGGGAGCGGAAGGCCAAACGGGGCATTACGGCCCGTGTCGAAGCCGGCTGGGTCTTCAGCCGCGAGGTGTCGTACCTAAGCGGCGTGGCCAACTTCAAGCCGGACGACACGTTCATGGTCCGCGGCGAGGCGGCGTTTTAGCCGCCTACTTCCGCTTTTTGGCGAGCGCTCGTTTGACGGCGTCGCCCATGTCGGCCGGGCTGCGGGCCGTTTCGATTCCCGCGGCCTCGAGCGCCGCGAACTTCTCGGCCGCCGTTCCCTTGCCGCCGCTGATGATCGCACCGGCGTGACCCATCCGCTTGCCCGGAGGAGCCGCCTGCCCGGCGATGAACGCCGCTACCGGCTTCTTCACGTGGTCTTTCACGAATGCGGCGGCCTCTTCCTCGGCCGTGCCGCCGATTTCGCCGATCATCAGAATTGCTTCGGTGGCCGGGTCGCGCTCGAACATCTCTAAGAGCTCAATTTGCGACGTCCCAATGATCGGATCGCCGCCGATGCCGACGGCCGTCGATTGGCCCAGTCCCATTTGCGTGAGCTGCCAGGCGGCTTCGTAGGTGAGCGTGCCGGAGCGGCTCAGCACGCCGATGGTCCCCTTCTTGTGGATGAAGCCCGGCATGATGCCGATCTTGCATTCCCCGGGCGTAATCACACCCGGGCAATTCGGGCCGACGAGCACCGATTTCGATTGCTTCACCAGCCGATAAACCCGCGCCATGTCGAGCACCGGCACCCCTTCGGTGATCGCGATCACGACCTTGATTCCGGCGTCGACCGCTTCGAGGATTGCATCGGCGGTTCCGGCGGGCGGAACGAAAATCATCGTCGCGTCGGCGCCGGTCGCGGCAACGGCCTCATACACCGTGTCGAACACCGGCAGGCCGAGGACCGTTTCGCCCCCTTTGCCGGGCGTGACGCCGCCGACCATCTTCGTGCCGTACTCGAGGCACCCCTTGGTGTGAAACTGCCCGACCTTGCCGGTGATCCCTTGGCAAAGAACTTTCGTGTCGCGATTAATCAGAATGGACATGGGAGCGGGAGAGCCGGGGGTCGAATTGTGAGAGAGTCGAGACGTTGACGAACCGACGGTCGTTATTTGCCGTTTGCCGCTGCGACGACTTTTTTCGCCGCGTCCGTCAGACCTTCGGCGTTGATGATGTTGGCGCCGCTGTCGACCAGGATCTTGCGGCCTTCCTGCACCTCGGTCCCTTCCAGGCGGACCACGAGCGGCACGTTGAAGCCGACCGATTTGTAGGCTTCAACCACGGCCGTGGCGATCGTCGTGCAGCGCATGATGCCGCCGAAAATGTTCACCAGCACGGCCTTCACGTTCTTGTCGGCCAGCAAAATTCGGAACGCCTCGGTCACCTGCTCGACGTTCGCGCCGCCGCCGACGTCGAGAAAGTTCGCCGGGAAGCCGCCGTGCAGCTGGATGATGTCCATCGTGCTCATGGCCAGCCCGGCGCCGTTCACGAGGCAGCCGATGTTGCCGTCGAGCTTCACGTAACTCAAGCCCGATTGGGCGGCCCGAACTTCGGCCGGCTCTTCCTCGGCGATGTCGCGCAGTTCCAGCAGATCCTGATGGCGGAACATGGCGTTGTCGTCGAACGTGATCTTGGCGTCGAGGGCCATCAGGTCGCCGTCGCCCGTCACGACGAGCGGATTCACCTCGACCATGCTGCAGTCGTAAGCCACGAACATTTTGCACAGGCCGCGCATCAGGCGTTCGGCCGAGGCGACCGATTTGCCCTTGATGCCGAGCCGGCTTGCCAGCTTGCGCCCCTGAAAGGGCAACAAGCCGACGTCGACGTCGAACTTCTCCCGAAAGATCCGCTCGGGAGTCTTCTCGGCCACCTCTTCGATGTTCATGCCGCCGTCGGGCGAGACCATGATTACCGGCGATTTCGAGCTCCGGTCGATCACGATGCCCAGATACAGTTCGCGGGCAATATTGCAGCCGGCCTCGACGAGCACCTGCCGTACGGTCTGGCCCGCTTCGCCCGTTTGGATGGTGACCAACGTTTTGCCGAGCAGGGCCTCGGCCACCTGGGCCGCTTCGTCGGCGCTTTTGACCAATTGCACGCCACGTTGGGCCGGGTTTTCAATGAGCGTGCCCTTGCCGCGGCCGCCGGCGTGGATTTGCGACTTCACGACGGCGATCGGCTTGCCGAGTTTCGTGAACGCGGCCGACGCTTCCTGGGGCGTCCGAGCGACCACCCCTTCGGGTACGGCGACCCCCGAGCGACGGAAGATGTCCTTCCCCTGAAACTCGTGAATCTTCATGCAAATTCCTTCGCGCTGTTTCTATCGAATGCGGTATCGAGCAAATCGTAATCGAGCGGAGCCGACGGGTGCCCTTAACGAAGGGGTGATTATAGAACTGGCCGCCGGCAGCAACAAGGAGCGTGCCCTACGCCGCGAGAGCTGCAAATTCGGTAGAATTGACTGATTCAATCGTTTGTGTGCGCCCTTGAGTCCCCATGTTCGCGAAGTGGAGCGGACCTATGTCGTATGTCGTCGCCGGAATTCGAACGCCGATCGGAAAACTGTTGGGGGGCCTCTCCTCGCTCCCGGCTCCGAAGCTGGGGGCCGCGGCGATCGGCGGTGCGCTCGAGCGGGCCGGCGTGTCCCGCGAGGCCGTCGATGAAGTCATATTCGGCAACGTCCTTCAAGCAGGCGTCGGCCAGGCCCCCGCGCGGCAAGCCGCTTTGCTCGCAGGCTTGCCGCCGACGGTTGCGGCCGTCACGGTGAACAAAGTTTGCGGCTCGGGCCTCAAGGCCGTCATGCTCGCCGACCAGGCGATTCGATGCGGCGATGCGCAGGTGATCGTCGCAGGCGGCATGGAAAGTATGAGCCGCGCGCCGCACCTGCTCATGGGAGTGCGCGGCGGCTGGAAGTACGGCCATGAGCGGGCCGTCGACCACATGATCCACGACGGCCTCTGGTGCGCTTTTGAAAATCAGGCCATGGGTTCCGCCGCCGACTACACGGCCCGCACGTTCGACGTGAGCCGGGCCGACCAGGACGCCTGGTCGGCCGAAAGCCACCGGCGGGCCGCCGCGGCACGCGCAGCCGGGAAGTTCTTGGCCGAGATCGTGCCGATCGGAGTTAGCGTCGGCAAGAACGCCTCGATCGTCGACGCCGACGAAGGGCCGCGCGCCGATTCGTCGCCCGAAAAACTGGCGGCCTTGAAGCCGGCCTTCGATCCGGCCGGCACGGTGACGGCCGGCAACGCCTCGCAAATCAGCGACGGCGGGGCGGCCGTCATCGTCGTCGATGACGGGGTCCGCAAGTCGCTAAGCACGCCCTGGGCGTTTCGGATCGTCGCCGCCGCCACAAGCGGCGTGGCCCCCAAGGATATTTTCATCGCCCCGGTCGAAGCCGTGCGGAAATGCCTGGCGAAGGCGAAGCGGAGCGTCGGCGACGTCGACCTGTTCGAAATCAACGAGGCCTTCGCTTCGCAAACGCTCGCCTGTGCCCGCGAGTTGAAGATCGACCCCGCGCGGCTCAATGTGCACGGCGGGGCAATTGCGCTGGGGCATCCGATCGGCGCCAGCGGAGCCCGGGTGCTGGTGACCCTGATGCATGCGCTGGTCGATCAGGGAAAATCAACCGGGCTGGCGACGCTTTGCCTGGGGGGCGGCAACGCCGTGGCGATGCTTATCGAACGCGCGTAGCCGCCGGCGCGGGATGACGAATGGCGAAGGACCGTCTTCGGCCGTTCGTCGTTCGTCATTTCGGCGCAGCCGGTCTGACCGGTGCCGGACAGCAATCAACCGGGCAAACATCATGACTCGGCCCCAACGTGCCAAGTGCCGCACGCTCCGGCGCCGCGGTCAATCGTTCCTGGATCAATTCCCGGATCATTCGTACGAATCGCGGATGCGTTCCCGCGGTCGGAACTCGCCGCATCGCGATCCCGACCTCCTCGGCAATGTGCTTCGCTTCGTAGTCGAGATCGAATAGCACTTCCATGTGATCGGAGATGAAGCCGATCGGGACGACCACGACGTCGCGAATGCCTTGACTGGCCAGGTGGCGCAAATGTTCGCCCACGTCGGGCCCGAGCCACGGCTGCGTCGGCGGCCCGCTACGGCTCTGATAAACCACGTCGAACTGCGGGTGTCCGACCAGGTTGCCGACCAGCCTGCTCGCCTCCTGGAGTTGGGCCTCGTAGCGGCAGCCGGCGGCCATCGACGACGGGATGCTGTGGGCCGTGAAGACGATGCGAGCCGCGCCCCGGTGATCCCTTTCAATCTCGCCGAGCGCCTTGCCGACATGCTCGGCCATCGGCTCGATAAAACCCGGGTGATTGAAGAACGAGCGGAGCTTGTCGATCTCGGGAGCCCCCGGCCCGACGGCCTCTCGCGCCGCCGCCACGTTTTCGCGGTACTGGCGGCAACCTGAATACGAGCTGAAGGCCGAGGTGAAGAACGCCAGGGCCCGGCGAACTCCGTCATCGCGCATTTGGCGAACCGTGTCGGGCAGCAGCGGGAACCAGTTTCGGTTTCCCCAGTAGATGGGGAGGTTTACCCCCGCCGTCGCCAGTTCCCCTCGCAGGGCTTCGATCAGCGCTCGGTTTTGCGAATTGATCGGGCTGGCACCGTCGAAATGGTAGTAGTGCTCGGCGACTTCGAGCATTCGCTCGCGCGGCACGTTTCGGCCGCGGAGGACGTTTTCGAGAAATGGCAGGACATCGTCCCGTTTCTCGGGTCCGCCGAATGAAACGAGCAGCAGGGCGTCGTAGGTCGGGCTATCGGGCATGGTGTGTGGGCTCCCGGCGGCATTCTAGCGCCGGCGGGCGTTGCCGCCACCCGTGGGCGGCGCGGCGGGGGTGTAATACGCCGCAAGGAAGCGAAAAGCGGTCGCGACAAAACGGGCGCATAAAAAAACCGCACGATGCGCTCGGGCGTCGTGCGGCGTCGAATTGCGAAAGTTTAAAGTGACCCCTACGAGATTTGAACTCGTGTTATCGCCGTGAAAGGGCGGTGTCCTAGACCGGGCTAGACGAAGGGGCCGCCCGCAAATCGAACGGAGCAACGCTGTATAGCGAGTGCGGCGACGGGTCGTCAAGTCCCGACCGACGGTCGAACCCGGACCGGTCTGCGGCGGAAATGCAAAAACAGCGGAAGCAAAGAAAACCAAGAACGAAGTGGCCTCGATCGGACTTCGGCCATCAGCGAATCCGGCGACCACCGGTCGTCAGCGAATCGGCGGACTAGCCGGAATCTTTTTGAGCTTCGTCTTCCGTCCGCCCGTTGCTGCGTTGGATCGCTTCGTAGACTTCGCGTCGATGCACGGGGACTTCCTTTGGTGCCTCAACGCCGAGACGCACCTTGTCACCCCGAATCTCCACCACGACGATCGTGATGTCGTTGTTGATGACGATGCTCTCGTTTTTCTTCCTCGACAGAACCAACATGGCCGTATCCCTTCGACGTTCGTTCCCGGAATCTGGAGTGGTTAGTTGATGGCGTAGGCGCCTTGGGCGCGGAAGCTAGTTCCGGTAAACGGACTGTTGGGGAGACAATATCTCCGTCGTGAAGACATAACTCCCTCAGTCACTCTACGCGCAAGTTCCTACGAGTCAAGCATGTAGGACGATTTCGGAGCCCGCAATCCACGGATTATTCGGGACCTTCTTCGGACCCCAGTCGGGCGGGTGCCGGCACCGGCCGCCGGCACTTGGCCGGCGGCTGGCAGCGGGCCTGGGTCGCAAGTCGTTACCCGCAATAGTGTTAATTCGCCCCCGAGGTCCGCTTGGGGCGATTTTTACGGTTACGGGGCTCGAAGCCCCCCGGCGATCGGTGCCGCATTCGGCCTTTCGGCGATAGGTGCCGTTGCGACCGGCGCCCGCAACCCGCATGCCGTCGAGTTCGGTGGGACGCTGTGGTCGAATTCGTTCGAATCGTCACGTTTGTTGCAGGCCTTCGAGCAAGTCCGCTGGAGCCCATCGCAAAGACCGCCCTGAACGCCGCGTGGAGGCGTGATGCAAGAACGCGGCGTGCGTGTCCTCGCCGGCCGCCTCGGCAAAAAACGACTTCGGCATTTCGCGCCGCGCAGGCGGGCACTGCGTGGCGAAAGGAGTTCGCATGGCGCGGCGTTCGGCTTTCATCGCTTGCGAGGGATGGCTTCGTGCCTATAATTCCAACGTCTAATGGGTCGGCACCGGTTCCCTCTCGATTGTTCCGGAAGGATTGCCCGATGCGGCAGTGGTTTCGCGACGTTTTTAGCGCCGTCTACACGGTCATCGAAGGGCTGTGGGTGACGATGCGCTACTGGGTCAAAACCTACGACCCCCAGCGAAAGACGTTCACCGAACACTTCGAGTATCCGGAATTGCCCGTCCCGGTGGCGCCCCGTTATCGCGGCTTCCACCGTTACGACCTGACGACGTGCATCTCTTGCGATCAGTGCGCCAAGGCCTGTCCGGTCGATTGCATTTATATCGGCAAGGAGCGGGTGGAAGGGGGCAAGGGCTTCAAGATCACCAACTTCACGATCGACTATTCGAAGTGCATGTTTTGTGCGCTGTGCGTCGAGCCCTGCCCGGTCGATTGCATTTTCATGGGTGCGACGCACGACTTGAGTTGCTATAGCCGCGACGGTTGCATCGTCGATTTCTCGCGTCTCCCGGTCGACGTTGCCTGGGGGCGGGCGACGCTCAATCCCACGGCCGTCGCGCAGTCGAAAGTAATCGCCCAGCCGGTTCACGGCGGCCCGAATCAGAAATAGCCGTTCCTCGGCGCCCGAGCGCCGAGTGCGGTCGAGAGGACGAAGTTTGATGCCGGATCGTGTCACCCAGGACCGCAAGTCGTTCACCGTCGAACAGGCGAACGCCGTCCTGCCGCTCGTACGGGCCATTACGGCCGATATCGTCGAGCTTTCCGGCAATATCGTCGAACGTCGCCAGCGATTGAATTTGCTCCGGGCCGATCGCCGTAGCGATGTGAACGACGCCTATTCCGATGAATTGGCACAGGTCGATCGGGACCTGGAGGCCGATCGCTCGCGGCTTTACGAGTTCGCCGCGGAGCTGCGCGAGTTGGGAGTCGAATTGAAGGACGCCGTCGGCGGCTTGGTCGACTTCCCGACCATGATCGACGGCCGGCCGGCGTATCTCTGCTGGAAAGTCAGCGAGGCCGAGGTCGCACACTGGCACGAATGTGACGCCGGGTTCGCCGGCCGCAAGCCGTTGGCGCCGGTTGAAGTCGGAACGTGAAGTCGGTTTAGAACGGTCGAGGTCGGCTGGAGCCGGCGATCGCGACTTGCCGATCGCGACCTTGCGATGGGCGCGACCGCGAGACCTCGCAGCGCTCGGTCGCCTCAGGCTCCGCCACTCTTCGGACGCCCCGCAAAAACGGCCGCGTTCCAACGCCGGGCGCGGCTTGCAAACGATCGGCCATTACTTACAATGCCGCAAACGCGGCGTCGTTCTATGACGCCCCGGCGCCTGGAGTTACGGCGTCGATTATTCCGGCCGTCGTTCTTAAGGCACGCATGTCACCGACCATCGTCGCCGCCTACCTCGCTCTGTTCTTTTTGGTCGGGGCGTTGTTCCTGTTCGTCAACCTGTTGCTCGGCAGGTTTCTCCGCCCGAAGAATCCGAACGAAGAAAAGCTTTCGGTCTACGAGTGCGGCGAGCCGACGATCGGTTCGAGCTTCGTGCAGTTCGACTTGCGATTCTACGTGGTCGCCCTCTTGTTCATCATCTTCGACGTCGAAGTGGCGTTCTTCTTTCCGTGGGCCGCGGCTTACGGCAAGGCGACTCACTTGATGGATCCGAACTTCCAGGTCGTCGAAGCGGCCGATGCGGGCCCGCTGAATTCAAGCCGGCTGAACGGAACTCAGCTGAACGGAGCTCAGTCGAAGCTGACGCCTCAGGCGGCGGCCGTCTTCCGTTCGATGGGCGTCGAGCGGCCCGGCCTGCGTGACGCCGACGCCGATCAGGCCACGAGCACGGCCGACGTTCGTAGCGCCGCCCGAACGCTCGCCAAAACTTCCATCGTCGACATCCTCGTCTTTTTCGCCGTACTCATGGTCGGTTTCGCGTACGTTTGGAGTCGCGGCGACTTGGACTGGGTGCGGGCCGTCAGTGCCGAACGTTCGCAAGCGCCTCCGCTACGGGCCGTGGGAATCGACGAAGGGTCCGAGACGGCGTTGGCGAGCTAAGCCGCGTTTCCGTGTTGCGCGTTTCTGTTTGAAGTTTGCCTGCAAACATGTCGTCGCCTCGATTGTGAAAAGAATCACGAACTAGGAGTCTTGCGGTGCTCGACCGCCTCAAAAAGAAATTCGGCGACAAGATCACGGGCGGCAATACGGCGAATATCGATCCCTGGATCGAGATCGCGCCGGCGGCGCTACCGGAAGTCTGCCGTTATCTGCGCGACGAGAAAGACCTGCTCTTCAACTACCTGAATTGCATTTCGGGCATCGACTACTTCGAAGGCGATCCGAAGAAGGCGGCCAAGGTCGAGTGGAAGCCGCACACGGAGGTGGTCTATCACCTCTGGAGCCTGGTGCATAAGCACAGCGTGGTTCTCAAGGTGATGCTGCCGCGCTGGAAGGACGATGTCGCGGGCCGGCTCCCGGAAGTGCCGTCGGTCGCGTCGATATGGGCCACGGCCGATTGGCACGAGCGCGAGGTGTACGATCTTTCGGGCATCCGATTCCTCGGGCATCCGAATCTCGTGCGGATTTTATGCCCGGAAGATTGGGTCGGTCATCCGCTTCGCAAAGACTACGAGATGCCGTTGGAGTATCACGGAATTCGCGGCAAGTAACGGGAACTGATACTACGACGGACGCCGGCAAAACGACACTGACATAGCGGGCAAGAGCGCCCGCCGACACGGCCCGCAACGAACGGGCACGTCAACGAACTGAGATTTTCATGGCCACCGAAATAGACGATCCGCGGATCATCGAGTTCGACGTTCGCACCGACGAGATGTTGGTGAACATGGGCCCGCAGCACCCGAGCACGCACGGCGTGCTCCGGCTCGTACTGCGGACCGACGGCGAAATCGTCAGTGAAACGACGCCGCATATCGGATACCTGCACCGCTGCGCCGAGAAGATCGGCGAGAACCTCACGCCGCGGCAGTGGATTCCGTACACCGACCGGATGGATTATCTGGCCGGCATGAACATGAATCTCGGCTGGGCCCTGACGGTCGAAAAGCTGTTGAAGCTGGAATTGCCGGAGAAGGCCAAGCACCTCCGCGTGATCATCGCGGAGATGGGGCGGATCGCCAGCCACCTGGTCGGCATGGGGGCTTACGGCCTCGATCTCGGCTCGTTCAGCCCGTTCCTGTATGCGTTCCGCGAGCGGGAGCGGATTCTCGACCTGTTCGAAAAGGCCTGCGGCGCGCGGCTGACCTACAGCTACCTGACCGTCGGCGGCGCCACGCACGATCTGCCGCGGGGCTGGCTGCAGGAGTGCTCGGCGTTTCTCGACCAACTGCTGCCGATCATCACCGAATACCACTCGCTTTTGACGACGAATTCGATTTTCGTCCGCCGAACGGTCAACATCGGCGTGATGTCGGCCGAGCAGGCGATCAGCTACGGCACTTCGGGGCCGGTGTTGCGCGGCAGCGGGGTCGATTTCGATCTCCGCCGCGACGGCGAAGATCGCTACACGGAAATGTACGACGGCTACGCGTTCGAAGTGATCGTCCAGAAGAACGGTCATTATCCGAGCGACCACAAGTATCCGGCCGTGCCCGATTCGGCCGTTCTCGGCGATTGTTGGCACCGTTTTTACGTGCGGATGCTGGAGGTCATGCAATCGATCGACATCGTACGCCAGGCGATCGAGCGGTATAGCCGCGCCTCGGGCACGCACGGCATTCCGGTGAAGCTGAACGAAAAGCTTCCCAAGGGGGAGGCCTACCTGGAAACCGAAGCCCCGCGCGGGCAAATGGGCTTTTACATCGTCAGCGACGGTTCGTCGGTGCCGTGGCGAGCGCGAGCCCGCAGCAGCTGTTTCTGCAACCTGTCGGTGACGCACGAATTGTGTCGGGGGTGCCTGATCGCCGACGTCCCGGCGATCGTCGGCTCATTGGACATCGTGATGGGAGAAATCGATCGTTAGCAACCGCGGCACGGCGACGTGCTGCGGGTGAAAAAAGCGGGTCGGCCACTTGTCGGCGCGGCCCGCCGTCTGCCATATTCCACGACTTATTCGCCGGTCACGCAGCGATCGGCATGTGCCTCGGCTCGGCGGTTCGCCGTCGACCGGGCAAACAGCTTGCACCTGATACGATGTCCGACCAGTGCCGTATCCGACCGATACGGCATCGGTCCGATACGGCAACGACCCAGCAAAGCACCGTGACCGAGTAAAGCGAAGTGGCTGACTATTTTTCGCAGTATCTGTGGACGTGGCTCGCCTATCTGCTGGCGGCAATCATCCACTGCGCCTTACTGATTCAAGTCGGCGCGCTCGGCGCACTCGTCTTCATTTGGGCCGAGCGAAAAGTTTCCGGTCGCATCCAAGACCGTCTCGGCCCGACCCGCGTCGGCGGTAAGTTCGGCTGGCTGCAGAGTCTCGCCGACGGCGTCAAGCTCCTCACCAAGGAAGACCTGATGCCCGAAGGGGCCGACGGCTTCCTGTTTCGTATCGCTCCCTATATCAGCTTTTGCGCCTCGTTCGCGGCGCTCATGGCCTTGCCCTTCAGCGACGGCTGGGTCGCCGTCGATTTGAACGTCGGCGTGTTTTTCATCCTGGCCGTGTTGGGGCTGGAAGTCTTCGGCGTGATTCTCGCCGGCTATTCTTCGGCCTCCAAGTGGTCGCTCTTCGGGGCGATGCGCGAAGCGGCCCAGGTCGTCAGCTACGAAGTGCCGCTGGGCATGTGCGTCGTCGTGCCGGTGCTGATCACCGGCTCGATGGACCTCGTCGACATCGGGCAAATGCAGCAAGGCTGGTTCTGGAACTGGCTGCTGTTCCACGACCCCTTCACGTTCATCACGTTCTGGGTCTACTTCACCTGCGCCTTGGCGAGCGTCAATCGCGCGCCGTTCGACCTGGCGGAAGCCGAAAGCGAACTCGTCGCCGGCTTCCATACCGAGTACTCCGGCATCCGCTGGAGCTACTTCTTCATGGCCGAGTATAGTTCGATGTTCGCCGTCAGCGGCCTGGCCGCCATCCTGTTCTTCGGCGGTTGGAACGGTCCGATCCCGATCACCTCGATCTTCGGGCTGACTCACGAGAACCACGCCGTACTCGGCTACATCGGCAACTTCCTCGGCATGCTCAACTTCATCGGCAAGTGCACCCTCGGCGTGCTCTTCATGATGTGGGTCCGCTGGACGCTGCCCCGTCTGCGGATCGATCAGGTGATGAAGCTCTGCTTGAAATACTGCGTGCCCATCGCCGCCGTGATGTTCCTCGGCGCTACGGTGTGGACTTTCCTGCTCCCGGGCGGCGTCGGATTGCGGTCGGTTCCGTACGGCATGCGTTATAAAACGGCCCCGTCCGCCGGCGAGAAGCCGCCGATCGATGCGGTTGCGGTGGAAACCGTCGCGGTGAAAGGCGAATAGACTTGGACGCGATCAACTGGCATTCATTTTTCTTTCTGCTGTTCGCGCTCGTCGCGTGCGTGTTCGCCGTGGCCGTCGTGGCCTCGAGCAACATCGTGCGGATGGCCTTTCACCTGATCGTTTCGCTCGGAGCGACGGCCGGCCTGTTTTTCCTGGCCGGGGCCGATTTTGTCGGCGCCATGCAGCTGATGATTTACGTCGGCGGCACGCTCGTGCTCTTGGTGTTCGGCGTGATGCTCACGGCCCAGGGGCCGTTCATCAACATGAAGACCGGCGGCGGCGACTGGATTCTGGCGTTTCTCGTCAGCGGCTGCCTGCTGGCGCTGTTAATTCCGGCGGCATTCAGCGTCGAGGCCTGGCGCGAAGGGGATACGCGGTCGGCCGCGGTCGAACCGACCGCCACGCCGATCGGCATGGGCCTGCTCGGAGTACGGGTCGATAAGCTCGACGCCGACACGCCGCACGGAATGGAAAGAGGGATGAGCAGCTACCTGCTGCCGTTTGAAATCGTCTCGGTACACCTGCTCGTCGTCCTCGTCGGGGCCGCTTACCTGGCCCGCACGAAACGACGGCGAGTGGAAACCTAACGCACGAAACCTAACGCACGAAACCTAACGCACGAAACCTAACGCACGAAACCTAACGCACGAAATCTAACGCACGAAACCTAACGCACGAAACCTAACGCACGAAACCTAACGCACAGTACCTAACGCACAGTACCTAACGCACAGTACCTAACGCCTCGCAACGTACAGTTCGAAACGTCGGAGTTCGTCCGTCCGTCCGCCCGGCGCAATCGCAGCTTAGGAACGAGTCCGTCCGTCACGTCACGAATAATCAACTATGAACCTGCTGACTGAACCCATCGGCGTTTCGCACTACATGGCCGTCGGCGCCATCCTGTTCACGGCCGGCGTCGTCTGCATGGCCGTCAAACGGAATGCGCTCGGCGTGTTGATGGGTATCGAACTGGTGCTGAACGGTGCGAACATCAACTTCGTGGCGCTGGGGAGCGACTTCCTGCGGAAGGATCCGGACCTGGCCCTGGGGCTCGACGGCCAACTCATTGCAATGTTCGTGATCGTGCTGGCGGCGGCCGAAGCGGCCGTGGCGCTGGCAATCACGTTGAATTTTTACAACAACCACTCGACCGTCGACGTCGATCGGGCGGATGAACTGAAAGGCTGAGCGAGTTCGAGGCAGGCCGGATCAAATTCCGGCATGCCGATAATTCGTCCTTCGGCACGCCGAATCACTCGAAAGTATTCGCACCCTATGGAACTGGCCGACCTACTGCCGAAGCTGCTCTGCCTGGCGTGGCTGTTGCCGCTGGTATCGTTCACGCTGATCGTGTTTTTCGGTCCGCGGATGGGCAAGGGGGGCGTGCTCGCCTCGTACGTCGCAACCGGAGCCATTCTCGGTTCGTTCCTGCTTTCGGCCGTGAGCTTCATCGCCTGGGTAGGAACGAACGGCACCGGCGCCGCGCTCGGCGAACATGACGCACACGGCGAATCGCCCGCCCCGGCGACTGCCCCGGCTTCCGACGGCCTGGCTTCCGCCGGCCGAGTTTCCGACGACCAAATTTCCGACAGCCTGGCCGCCGCCGGAACGTTCCGTTTCACCGCCGCCCAGTCGCATGCCGATCATGGGCACGCCGAGCATGGGCACGGTTCGCACGACGAGCATGCCCACCCGGTCCACGTGCCGATCGCCTACACCGGCACCTGGTACGACCTGGGCCGCTTCGGCAACCAGTCGATTACGGTGAGCTACTACATCGACTCGCTCACCATCTGCATGTTCGCCATGGTCACGCTGATCGCCACCTGCATTCATTTTTATGCGGGCGGCTACATGCACGACGAGCTGCACGATATCACCGACCACGAGGTGCTCGTCTCGAAGCAGCCGCATGCCGCAGGTCACGGACACGGCGCTCACGGGCACGACGATCATGGCCACGGAGCACACGGCGCCGCATCGCACGGCCACGAAGCGGCCGGGCACGACGATCACGGTCACGGCCATTCGGACCATCCCGCGCCGCCGCCGGGCAAGGAATACTTGCACCGTCCGGGCCGCTTCCACCGGTTCTTCCAGTACCTGTCGCTGTTCTGCTTCAGCATGCTGGGGTTGGTCATCGCCGGCAACATCGCAATGGTGTTCGTGTTCTGGGAACTGGTCGGCGTTTGCTCGTACTTCCTGATCGGCTTCTACATCGAGCGGAAGAGCGCCCAAAACGCCGCCAACAAGGCCTTCATCGTCAACCGGGTCGGCGACTTCGGGATGATCATCGGCCTGATGGCCCTGTGGGGAAGTCTCGGCACGTTCGCCTTCGGCGATGTCGCCGGGCCCGACGGAAAGATTCAGCCCGGCCTCTTCTCGCAAGTTCGACCCGCCGATCACCATCACGACTTGATCACGCCCGACGGCATGGTGAAGGCGGCCGCCGCCGACCAGATCGCCGCCGGCACCGCCGCAACGCCCGCACAAATTGAAATCTGGCGGAGTGAAAAACTCGGCTACTGGCTCTTGGTGATCGCCGGAATCGGTATTTTCTGCGGCTGCGTCGGCAAAAGCGCGCAGTTCCCGCTGCACGTCTGGTTGCCCGACGCCATGGAAGGCCCCACGCCCGTGTCGGCGCTCGTTCACTCGGCGACGATGGTCGCCGCCGGCGTTTACCTCGTCGGCCGGTTTTATCCGGTATTCGCTCCGGAAGTTTTGCTCGTCATCG
>Ga0163153_10003742_pt1 | contig 19941 bp, 12 predicted proteins | sample OliLakLV19MP6IB1_FD_148629 | JGI IMG/M metagenome (GOLD analysis project Ga0163153, IMG submission 148629) | Freshwater microbial mat bacterial communities from Lake Vanda, McMurdo Dry Valleys, Antarctica - Oligotrophic Lake LV.19.MP6.IB-1 | ecosystem: Environmental > Aquatic > Freshwater >...
CAGTTATACAACCCCGCAGAACTGGGGGAACTTGAGTTTGTGATGGGGCAGAATGTGGGATGTCGAGGAGGAATCGTGCAGACTAGACCCGGCACTAAAAGCCTGTTTTGTCTTCCGTCTGGCAACTTCCAAGGAGCGACGCTTTTTATTCCTGACAATGGAGTAGCGCAGATAGTCGCGGCGGTTGACGGTAAAATATATGCCTCATCAGCCCCGTTCACCAGTTATAAGCGGCTTTGGAATCTCCAGTTTTCAAGTACCTCAAAATATATCGCGTGGGCGAAGACGCTTAAAAGCACGGATTACGATATTGCGGGCAATCTCATCACACTCGATAACCCATATAGCATCCTGATTATGCAGGACGGGGCTACACGCGCCGGGTATTGGGATGGCGGTAATTCTGGTCATCTTAATCCCGGATTCCCGACCGACGTAACTGCTGTCGTACCCGGATACACTGAGACGCCGATTGGACTCTGGATGATCTGGTCTGGGAATCGCCTTTGGGTAAGTCGAGGGAACCAGATATTCGCATCCGATATTGGCAATCCCCTGAAGTTCACGGAGGCCCTGTACCTGAACGAGGCGCGAGCTTTTTACCTTTCGAGCCCATGCACGGGCATGATTGAGGTTCCTGCTGACGGAGCCGGATCAAAGGGCTTTATCGCTTTTACTGAGACTAGCGGAACGCTCTTCCAGTCAAATATTCAGGACAGGACAAAATGGCTTACGACTGATCTTTTCCAGAATACGATCATCCCCAATGTGGGGTGTGTCGCGCCTCGAAGCCTTATTACTCAGTATGGACTTACGTGGTGGTTCGGACCTCGTGGCCTGACAAACATAAACTCGGCGCTTCGCCAGAACATAACGTCTCGGATCGACTATCAGGATAACGAGATGTTTTCGAGTAAGGCATATCTAGGACCCGACCTTTCCGAAATATGCGGGTCGTATTACGAGAACTACCTGATGATGTCGGTGCCATCGTGCGATGTCTTAAATCGCCACACGTGGGTTTTGGATCAGGCTCCATTTGACGAAAACGCCAATGCATGGACGGGAATCTGGACGGGATGGCGTCCGATTGAATGGTGTCGTGGAATTGTGAATGGATCGGAACGGATATTCTTTGGGTCAATCGACTACGACGGTAAGAATAGAATTTGGGAGGCTATGTTGCCAGAGAAGACAGACAACGGTTGCGCGATCACATGCTATGTTCAATTGCGAGATCATGCGGCGGGGAATCTTTCTCAGAAGCGTTACGACTGGTCTAAGTTTTTCCTATCCCAGATTTACGGTGATGTTGATTTGAATGTTTACGTTGCATCAACCAAAGGGAGCTATCAGCTACAGAAGGAATACCATTTAGTTGCGAGCAAGGGACAGATATTCTCCGATGTTCAATACTCAGAACTTGGTCCGTTGATGATCGGGAATAGAGTGCAGACGCGAACCATTCTCACTCCATCTGGGCTTCAGGACAATGACTGCAACTCTTGCGGGGTGGAAAGCGTTGTCGGAAATATGATAGATTACGCATTCTCTCACTTGCTCGTATGGTCAGGACAGGCTGGAATTCGCGCTTACCAGATGCACATGAATGAGTCACCCGAGCGAGAAGGGGGAGATTGCGAGGACGATGAAGTTGCGCCACGGACTTTGAATGCAGCGGGATGCTCGGGGCTTAACATATTCGTCGATGGACAGGTTTTTGAGACATTCACGGCTTACGCTGAAGGCATGACGCAGACCTCCTATGGGACTGATATTTATATTCGCCGTACTGCTACCAGCTCCATTAATGCGGTAAACGCACAGGCAATGGCTGATTGCGCGATACAGCAAATCATCGCGCATTTGAAAGACACGGATATTGCTCCTGGGGTTTATGATTCTGAAGCGGCCGAGATTGGTAATGGGACTTATGTGGTGGTTAACTATGGGCTGATCGCCGTGGCTTCAATGCGGGTATCATGGAGCGGAGGGGTGCTGGTATCAGGCGGAAGCATAAATCTCGGGGTCACGGATTATTTGGTAAACCAAGACTTTGTGTTTACGATTAAGAATACGGGAAATGTTCCTATTGCAATCGGAACAGTAACAGTCGTTGGGGCTGGATTCTCTGTCACGGTTCAGCCGGCATCTTTGATTGGTATTGGCGGGCCTGATACGACGTTCACGGTTCGATATACTGCAAGCTCTCTACCGGGCGGCACGTTCCCCGTGGTTATAACCATTCCTTCAAATGCCTAATTTTATAATTAATGCGAGTATCTTGCAGAATCCCGGCCTTGTACCGGTAGCGGTGGCAGATGCGGGTTTTTACCACAGCCTATTCATTAAGACAAATGGTGAGTTGTGGGCGATGGGGGATAATTTTTACGGCCGGCTTGGAGACGGCACGACTACAGACAGAATCTCACCGGTACTAATTACAACCGGGGTTGCGAGCGTGTCGGCGGGGAATACTCACAGCATCTTCATTAAGACAAATGGTGAGTTGTGGGCGATGGGAAGCAATAGCGACGGCCATCTTGGGGATGGCACAACTACAACCAGAATTTCACCGGTACTAATTACAACCGGGGTTGCCAGCGGCTTGGCCGGCAGTGACAACAGCCTATTCGTGAAGACCAATGGCGAACTATGGGCGATGGGGAGCAATATTTTTGGCCAGCTCGGCGACGGCACGACGACGAACAGAATCTCACCGGTACTAATTACAACCGGCGTAGCGAGCGTATCGGCGGGGTATTACCATAGTATCTTTGTGAAGACCAATGGCGAACTATGGGCGATGGGGAGCAATATTTTTGGCCAGCTCGGCGACGGCACGACTACAGACAGACTTTCACCGGTACTCATTACAACCGGGGTTGCCAGCGTCTCGGCGGAGGGTTACCACAGCCTATTCATTAAGACAAATGGTGAGTTGTGGGCGATGGGGTATAATGCCTACGGCCAGCTTGGGGATGGCACAACTACAGACAGAATCTCACCAGTGCTGATCACGACAGGCGTAGCAAGCGTGTCGGCCGGCTTTAACCACAGCCTGTTCGTCAAGACGAATGGGGAACTGTGGGCGATGGGGCGTAATTTCTTCGGCGAGCTTGGGGACGGCACTACGACGCAGCGGATTTCACCGGTGCTGATTACAACCGGCGTCGCCAGCGGGTCGGGGGGCCGTTTTCACAGCCTTTTTGTGAAGCCTAACGGGGAACTGTGGGCGATGGGGTATAACAACAAGGGCCAGCTCGGCGACGGCACGACGACGAACAGACTCTCACCAGTACTAATAACATGAAAACCTTCGGACTCGGGGACCTAGCCTACTATTTATTCCGTCCAGTCGTGTATGGAATCGACTGGATTTGGGATACGGACATGAAGCATTGCGACCGATGCAAAGAGAGGCGGGCGGCATGGAATGATATAATTTCAATACGACGCTCACTTGCCTGCATTTTGTTAGTGACTGTATCTGCAAACTTGATACTTCTTTTTATAACCTAAGTGCCAACTCCTTTTTTAAGTCTAGCTCCATTTGTTCCTCGCGTGGTAGATATTCCATACGAGGCAATGGCTTTAACCTGCGCGGACTGCACAGATTGCAGTGATGCAGACAGCTCGGACGTAACGGACGTATCGTAATAACATGTCGAACCAGCTTCCATTGACAATCCAGATGGGCTCACTTCCGCCCGCTGTTTTATCCACTCCGCAGCAACTTGCGGACATGATTGCGGCGCGTCTTAAAATTGTAACGCAGGGGACGTTCGCTCTTTTCGTTGCTGGGTCAACCGCCCCGGTTTCCGATGTTGGTCCTTGGTGGAAAGATAATGAGTCTTGGTACTATTGGGATGTCGTTTCAGGCTCATATCAACCGCAGATCATTGCGCCGGCTTCGCTGGGCTACACCATTGGTTCTAACCCCCCAAATTCTGCTATTTATCAGATATGGATTGAGACCAATGTTTCCGGTTCTCCGTTGGCGGTTAAAACATATTACAGCGGATCATGGGTTGATGTCTACGCAGCAACGTTGAGCAACTACTCCACCACAACGCAGATGAATGCGGCGATTTCTGTTGCGGTTGCTGCTGCGGTTGCCGCAAGTACTTCACCAACTTATCCGGCAATGGGAAGTAATGCAGCCGTACCGCAATCAATCCCGACCACTGGGGTTGAGCAAAAAATCACGATTGTTGCTGCTTTTATTAATCCTTCGCCCTCTCCACTGAGTACCGCAACGTCCCGATATACAGCTCCAGCTTCTGGTACATATCTTGTTACGGTTACATCTCAATTTGACAACTCAACCGGAGCCCCAGCGACGATGCAGGTTCTATTCATTCTGAAAAAGAATGGAGTTAGTACTGGCCTTGGAGGGGCTGACGCCACGCCAAGTCCAGTAGGCAGTCGCTGGTATCCCGGTTTTTCCGTTCTAGTTTCGCTTGCATCTGCCGATTATCTTGAGCTTTATGCTGAAGTGGTTGATACTCCAGGTACTGGTCTTATTTCTCTAACGACCTACTCCTTTAACGTCGTTCGCGTAAGCAATTTATAATGATACCAATTGAGCCAATAACTGAAGAAATGAAAGACTTGTCACTCAAGGTTCAAGAGTCTTTGTATGCATCGTCTCCATCACACGAAGATCTTGATTATCTTGAGGTTGAACTAGTAAAGTTTCCCGAGGCTATCGCAGAAGTAATGCATCATTTTCAGGAGGGTGCCTATATTCGAGAAATGAGAATCGCGGCGGGGACAGCTCTTACAGGCAAGATACACAGCAAGCGGACCTTTAATATAGTGGCAAAGGGGAGCATGATTATCACCGCCTTTGGGGAGACCGCCAGGATCGTTTCGGCCGGCGAATCGTTCTTTTCGGACCCCGGTTCTCGACGTGCTGGCCTTGCGCTGGAGGACACCGTTTATATGACCGTCCACATTACGGACGAGACGGACCATGAAAAGCTTGAGGAGGAATTGATAACCAAAAGAGAGAATCCTATGCTGGATTATAACACAAGGAGAATAAAACTATGACATGGGTAGCCATTGGAACTACAGTCGTTAAAGTAGGCGGTAGCCTTGTTGCAGCCAACGCCGCGAAGAAAGCTGCTAAGGCTGGTGCTTCTGCTGTTGCAGACGGAGGGACTACGCCGACCGTGGATATTAACGCAATTCAAAAACAAGCTCTCGATGTCGCTAGACAAAACGCCAAAAATAGCGCGGCCCTTGAAGCCCAGTATAATCCAGGAGCAGCACAGCTTCGCGGAGCTTCGCTTTCTGGGGTACTGGCTAATCTTCCTCGTTCTGATCAGGCTCAACAGCTTGCTGACAGCATTGCTCGACAGGCCGGACAAGCGCCAACCGGGATCAGTTACGACTCTCCTTTGCTTCGTGAGGCTATTGCTAAGGCAAGTGGCGATCTTGCTCTTGGCGGGCAGCTACCGCAAGATGTCCGTAATCTAGTGGCACGGGGCGCACTTGCCAAGTCTGGGTCTGTGAGTGGCGGGCTTAACCTTGGGCGCGATCTTACGACTCGCGATCTTGGCCTTACGACCCTTGATCTTGAGCGCCAGCGTTTGGCTACAGCCGCCGCGCTTGGCCAGCAGGAGGCCGGACTTGGACAAGGCAATGCTGCGCTATCACTTCAGGCCCAGATGGCAGGAAAGAGCAATCTTTTCGACTCAGCGAACTTCCTGAGCGGACTGGATAGCGGAGACTTTGCGCGGCAGTTCTCGGCAGCTCAGTTAGGTCAGAACATTGCGCAGCCAACTAGTGGCATTGATCCGGGTTCAATTGCTAATCTTGCGGTAGGCAACACTAATGCGCTGGCTTCTGCCAATCAAAACGCGGCTGCGATTGCAGTCCAACAAAGTAATCAGAGGAATCAACTGTATGGCCAGATTGGGGGTTTGGCTGCGGGTCTTGTCAAAGACTACATGGGCAATAGCACGCAAAACAGAAAGGGTACTTTTACGGACTACAGCGACCCTAAAAATCCAAAAACGACAATTACTGGATAGCCTAAAAATGCTAAACCCAATCAATACAGGTGGTTTTCAAGTTCAAGCACAACCGGGAATCCGGTATCTTGACCCATCAATGTTTGCCGGTAATCTTGGGGAAATCCTTCCGGCTGCATCTCAGGGCGCGGCGTTCGCAAGCCAGCTTCAGCGTATTCAGGACCAAGCTGCTGATCGGCCTTTGCTACAGCAGATAAAGGAGATGGAATTGAAACTGGGGAACGCTAAACTTAATAATATTCCTTTGCAGAATCAGCTTGACCAGATCAGATTGAATGAAGCCGTTAATAAAGCGGCTTTGCCTAACATAGTAGATGGGGATGTCTCCTACGATGGGGGGAACGTGTCGGCAGAGAGAGACCTTATTCCGGCAATTGATCCTTCGACTGGGGATCAGATGATTGACGAGAATGGGGAGCCGCAATTTAATATTTCGGACCAGCCAAAAACAAAGACCCAAGACCTGGTTCGTCTCACACAGAGGCAGCAAGTGCTTGATGGTAGATTGGTCGATATGGCTCCGCGTCGAGAAACCGTAAAAACATCAGGGCAAATAGATATTGAACGCATGATTGAAAAGCGTCGTGCTGATGCCGAGGCGTCGCTGGAAGCAAAACGAAATGCGGAAATAGATCAGATTAATTCTCGGCTGGATAATGGCACACTAAAGCCACTTAGGTCGGTTATTGATGCAAATGGAAACCAAGTTAACGTCTATCTCAATACAAAGACGAATGAGCAGGTATTCATGCCAACCGGAATGAAGCCAGCCGTGTCAAGCCAAGACAATATGAACGCCCTACTCGCCAAACTGGGGGGGGTGCAAAGTAATCCGACTTCCCCCATTGTGCCGCCACCGGTTGCTAACCAGAATCAAGCCATCCTCGACGAATTCCAGACTGCTTTTGATGCCCCATCTGCTGCCGTTGCAATTCCAGAGACAGCCGTTACAATGCTTGTTGCAAATCCTGCGTTGGCGGTATATTTCGATGCTAAGTACGGTGCTGGGGCTAGTGCGAAATACTTAACCAAATAATGCCAAATCCATTCGACCAGTTTGACCAACTGGCCTCCAGCGGAACTCCGACTGTGGAGGCTCCGAACCCGTTTGACCAGTTTGATAAAACGGCTGGCAATCCGTTTGACCAGTTTGATGGCGGACAAGAATGGAAGGTTGGTGCGGGTAATTTTTCAAATAATCCCGGTGCGTTTGATGCACCAAAGGGAACCCCTGTTAGCTTCGGAACTAGCCCGACTATGATCGGGATTCTAAATACTAATATTGGGCGATCTATTGCGCGTGGGGCGACATCAGAGGGCATATATGGCGTAATCGAGGGCGTGACACGCGGAATACGAAATATCCCCGAAACGCTTGGAAGCGGGGTCCGGTTACTCGAAAGACTTAAGGGGGAATACGATGGTGACTCAGACAAGGATATTGCTGCTCGCGATGCTCTACTACAAGAGCAACAAGCGAAACGTCTTTTAGACCTCCAAAAGGAATCGCCTCTTGCTGGGGGAATACGTTCAACGCTTGGCGATTATGCTGATGCGACGGGCCAGTTGCGGGCAGATATTCGTCAGGCGCTTCCGGTTGACACAGGATATGAGCGTTCGCTTTTTGGACAGATTACTCAGGGAACAGGACAAGCGCTTGGCACACTGCCGTTGATGGTTAATCCGACTCTTGGTAGTGCTGGAAGCGTTGGACAGGTGTATGATGAGGCTTTCAGTGAGGCTAAAAAATATGGGGCTACGGACTCTCAGGCCAATGAGGCGGCGGTTAAATATACCGCATTAGCAGGACCGTTAGATATTATTGGAGATAAGCTTGTAGTCGGAAAACTTATGAAAGGGCTTGGTGGTGGACCTAAGCTTGCGCGCATTATTAAGGATACCCTAGTTACTGGCGGTGTGAACGCTGTCACTGAGGGCGCGCAGACGGGAATACTAAATAGCATTGCCGCTGATCCAAGTACGGGATATGATAAGGGAAGAGAGATAAGTGAGGGAGTTGTAGACTCAATGATTGTTGGAGGTATTGTTCCTGGCGGCATAACCCTCGCTGGGCAAAGTATGAAAGCAATGGCCTCGATTGACGCACGTAATGCCAATAAAACCCCTGAACAAAAGCTGGATACACTGCGCACTGAAGAGAAGCTTGCGCGTGATACTGCTGAGACCGAAGAACAGAAAGCAATGGCCGATGCCTTAACCGATGCGGCCGATGCTGTAGAGCGTGAGGTGAATGGGGCAAAGGCAATTGAGGCACAGCAGAAGTTGGCAGCTAAATCGCAGGCCGACCAGCAGCGCGCATTAGAACAGCAGGACAAGGCCGTAGCCGATGCACAGGCACAAGCCAAAGAAGTGCCGAAATCAACGCAGATTCTGCAAGAGTCAGCCAAGCCAAAGCCTCTTGCCAATATCGCAACCGAGGCCGGCACTCAGACGAGCCCATTTGCCTTGCAGGGGAGGATTAACGAGTTAACCGCTGCTCCTGCGCCAACACCACCAACACTTCAAGGCATCACACAGCAACCGGCTCCGACGCTTGATCCACTGGCGATGGAAGGGCGTCAACGGGCTGCGGCTATGCGCCGTCAGCGCGATGGGGTGGAGGCTGAAATTGTTGAAGCGCCAATGGCAGTGACTCCAGAGCAGACAAAAGCGAAAGATATTAAAACGGCGGTTAAAAACCCCGAGACGGAATATCTCTATACCGTTCAACAGGGGGGTGAGGGATACACTGGTTACATTCAAGTTGACGCCATTCTCCCATCAAAAACTGGGGCTGAAAGAAATTCCGTTTCTTCTAATGTGAAGGACTTAAATAAGGCAGGCGCTAAACTGCCCGAAGTTCCTGATTGGGTGCCAACGAGGCAGTATACGCTAGGTGAGCTTAAGTCGGTGATTAAACAGGGGAAGCCTAAGCCAGCTCCTGAGACTATCAGATCAGCCGCTGTAAAGCTTTCGGATGGCAAGGTCGTAACCGGGAAAACTCACGGAGAGATCGTGGCCGATATTCCTGATGCGTCGCTTTATGGGGCGGACGATGGATTCGTCACATCTACTGGTCGATACGTTAGCCGGGATGAGGCTATGAAGCTAGCCAAGAAATCTGGCATAGTTGAGAACAAGCCTTCGCTTGGTCCTGAAAAGCTGTATACGGAGCATCTTGATCCAGCGATGGCCAAGCCTAAGCCAGCAATAATTAAGCAGCCGTCTAGCGTATCCGGCGTTGAGGCTTTGCTGACTCCTGCTAGAACGGCTGAAGCTAAATTAAACAATGCAGGGCTAGAAATGCCTAATGTCTCTGGCATGACGCGAGAGGCCAAGCGGGCCGAACTAGATGCCGCTGGAATCAAAAGATATAACGGCAAGGCAATCGCCGACATTAATCCGGCTGAATTATCCAACGCAGTCGGTAAGTCACGCCGTGGACAACTCACTCCTGAAGGAGAGACGAAGGGCGTAGTTTCCGGTTCCGCCGTCGAGAAATGGGCCAATGATGTGATTAAGCGTCGTGGCCCAGGTTCGGGAGCGACAAACACAATCGACGCCGAGATTATTGCGGCCTATGCAATTAAGCTAACGGCCAGACTTGAGGTTGGAGCCGTGAAGTTTGGCGAGTGGTCAAAGCAGGCTATAGCCGAACTTGGCGATGCTGTTCGTCCGCACCTACGGAATATATGGGAGCAAGCGCACAAGCAGGCCGGCAAAGAATCTGATCTTCCGCCTGAGCCGCGAGTAATATCTGGATCGGAAGATAATCGCGGCGTAAGCAAATCTGAACTTGGTAAATACGATTATTTAAAAGATTCTAATAAAGAACAGGAGGCGTCGGGGAAACGCTACGTCGATTATGTAAAGAAAACCGGAGATTGGGATGGGGCTTTAGATGCCGTTGACCTTATCCCTAATCTTGCCGACAAAGCCGTAGCCGTGGCTCAACTTTTATCGGAAGCTGACGCAACTTTACATACTCCAGATACGATGCCGGAATTTAACCGGATATTTAACCGACTCGCACCTCAAGTTATAGGTGGAAAGACGGAGGCCGGTCAGGCATTGCAAGCTCAGGGTGTTGTAAATAAAATACTTGAACCCCTGCGCCCGTTTCTGGCATGGCGGGGGATTATTCAATCCAGGATACAAGAGGTTGTCGGATCAAATTTCTCTCCAGAAGCCTCTGATAAAATCAATGCGGGGATGAAGGACGCGGGGAATAAAGCGGCCGGCGTAATTTCTCGAAATACCCCTCAATTATCCCCAGAATCCGAAGCAAATCGCCTAGTAAGCCAATGGTCAAAGCTACAGTCTGACACTCTTTCATGGTCTGATAAGGTAAAGCAGCCAGTTCAATCCGTTCTGGCTGATTACATTTCCGGCAAGATAAACCGTGAGGCATTCCTAGCCGCAACGGATGGCCTTAATGTAAGGCGAGCCATCAGTGAAACGTTGGCATCTATTGCAGACCGCGAAATTAGCCGTCGTGCTACGACAAAGGCAATCGACGAACAGAATAGGCTTGCGGACAAGCTTGATAAATATGACGCGATGCTTGCCCCTCTGCGCAAAGTAGCATCACAGACCGGTCTTGATTGGCGGCAAATATTCACTGACCTTCCAGAGAATCAGGCGGCACGAAAGGAGGAACTGTTCAAGCGGATTGAAGACGATCCAGCCTTGGCTAATATTTCCGCAGAAACACGAGCAAAATTGCTAAAAGCTTCTGAGCGCGCATGGGAAACCATACGTTTAAATATATTCCGTGCAGAGCTAAATAAAGTCATCAACCTTCCTGACATTGCAAAGGAACAAAAGGAGGCTCTTGAAAAGTCGCTTCCCAAGTTGACCGAACGGGCTAATCTTGGGCTGCTCGATAATTCTGCGTTCCTGAACGCACTAGCTCAACAGTACGGCATCGAGTCGATTGATGGCGAGACGGGAGCCAAGCTTCGTGATCTTGGTCAGCAATCCGCACGCACGCCGGTTGGAGTAGAAAGAAACGCCGTCAACCAGCAGATAATGGACACGCTGATGGACGCAAAGGGGGTAACCCTCGGAGCGCTTATGGAGGATACATGGTTCAAAAATGTTATGTCTGCGCCAAATACTGCGGTTCAGATGGGACTGGGCAGCATTGTTAATGGGTTGGCAAGAACTTACACTACCTTCGTCAGCACAGCGGTCTTTGAACGTAAACCAGCAGAAGCCTTCAAGATTCTTGGAATGTTTTTCAGCGACCTTGCGCTCAGTACTGCATTTGGCGTGGACATGATGGCGACCGGAGACAAGACTTTGATGCCGAGATATAATCAGAAGTTCCTTGAGTCGATGCAGGCACTGGAAAACGGGAGGTCACCAGGAGGCGAGTGGACGGCTATTTATCGGCGTGGTGGATGGAAGAAACAAGTCGCGACGGGGTTTGAACTTCAAGGCCGACTACTCGAAGCGATGGATTACATTGGGGCTATCGGAATCCGTCAGCAACAGCTATTGTATAGCGCTATTCTGCGCGGGGACAAGCCTAGCTACGTTGCAGCTATGCGCAGATTTGACAAGAAAGCACAAGCTGAAGCGCAGGCACAAGCGGTCAAAGAACTCGGACCTGATGCAAGGAAACTGAAGCTTATCGCACGAAAGCGTGAAATCCTGAACGATGGAATATCTGATGCTATTACTCAACACACTTTGCTGACGCAACAAGTGGTAGCCTTGAACAACGATCCATTCGGTATCACGGGGGATATATTCAGGGGGATAAAGGGGATGAAGGTTTTCAACATTGCCCGTTACCCGCTTGGATTGACTTTCTTGCGCTCGGTGATGAACTTATTCCAAGAGGCATCAAATTGGACTCCAGGTTCAGGCCAATTGAACCTTCTGCGGACAATGTGGAAGAACCCACAACCAACCCTTGAGGGGTTTTCTCTAAATAAACTTTCCCCAGAACAAGCCCGTCACATCAATATAGCACAAGCGACAGGACTTGGATTGACTGCGGCATTGCTTGGATTCTTCAATCGCGATCAGCCGGAAGATAAGGAGGGGAAGCGCAGAAAATGGGACATATCAGGAGGCTGGTACGGCATAGCGCCAGAACGGCAGAAACTCCTTCGCCAAGCAGGCGAAAGTCCTTATTCGATAACAACCCCATCGGGAAGGACCCTCAGTTATAAGCTCATGCCGTTCATTGGCCCGATGGCCATATCGGGACATTTGAGGGATCAAGAGCGTTTCAATAAAGAAAAATGGGATGAAAAAACGGAGATAGCTAAGATTTCCAACGCATGGCTTGGGGGATTTGTTTCCGTCAAGGATTTGTCTATGGCCTCGCAGTTCTCCATGCTCACGGGAATACTGGCTGAGAATAGTCGTGGGGTTGATGAGAGCTCTTTCGAGAAAAAAATAGCCGATGCGTTTACGAACGTCGCGGTAGGGGCTATACCCGCAAGTTCGTTTCTCAGAGAGCTCGACTACATGATGGATGAACAGCGTTATAAAGTTCCCAAGGAAGCTGCGGTAATCGAAAAATTTCTGGCGCGGGTCCCTTTTGCCCGCAGGAGCGTGAACGATGGAAAGCCAAACCGTAATTTCTTTTGGGACCCCATCTTGATTGAGGTCTCCCCTATCAGCCGAACGGTCGGGCCTGCGCCCTCGACAGATCCTGCATTCCGAGCTGTTGCCGATAAAATTAGCATGGGAATGAGCCTCCCCAATATGTCAGGGAACAGGCAGATTGCCGTTATCGTGGATGGCAAGGCGGTAAAGCGAGACATGACGCCTGATGAGATGGATCTTTATGAGGGTTCAGTCAGAAAAGCCTTCAAGCGACAGATAAATGACGTAGACTTTGCGGCGTTCAGTCAAGCAACCCCACAAGAGGCCGGCCTATATGCGACTAAGCTTTTCGGAGAGCTTGAGAAATACGCGGCAAACCGAATCGGAACCGGCAAATTTGACGGGAAAATCCCGATCATGGGCGACGTGTCAAGCGCGCTAGATCCTGAGTACGCGAGGGTGGATGCACTCTCGAAAGATGCATCATCGGCAACAGCGATTGAGCGAGCAAAAACGCAAGTGGGTTATGACACGATCATGGAAGCGCCGGCCGCTGATAGGATGGATGAGCTAAGGAAAATAGTTCAAAACGACCCAACCATGGCCAAGAAAGTTTTATCGTATGCTATTGCCCCATCAACCAATAGGGATGCGCTTGAAAACAAAATTTCTGGCCTTGGTGGAGCTTCAACGGCGCAACATTTCATGAACGAATTAAACAAGCTTAAAACTCCACAAGAAAAGAGGGAATACTTGCAGCGACAGATCAAGGCCAAGCTCATCACCAAGGACGTGATCGAAAAAATGAATTCGCTAGGGTCTAATAAAAAATAAACATCTAATTTCTCTTGCCTCGCAATAAGATGCATACAGCTTATGGTTATGAGTAAATTTATCCCGCCCGATACAAAGGGCATTCAGAAACCAAAAGAACAGTTTCTTCGCGAGGCCGGCGAAGAGATTCGCAAGCTTAAACACGAGGTTGAATTTCGGGACCAAACACTGGAGCGCATGGCATGGCAGAATGCACAGTTGCGTGCAGCCATTACGGCGCTCGGGATTAAGTATGAACTGACCCCGGATGCGATGAAGGAAATTGTAGATGCGTATATGGCTAAAGAGGAGGCTGAGTTCATGAAGCTTAACGAGGAAAAGAAGGCCCAGTTCATGTCCGATATTAAAGCCGGCAAGAAGGTCAATTTCAGTGTGACTGAAAATCCTGACGCAAAATAACATGCCGGATAATCCCGCACAAGTAGCGGTAAGCTTGCCGGCTCCTTTAGCGGTAAGCGATCCGACTCCTTTAGCCCCAGCGATAACCCAGCCTCCCAAAGAGATTGGACTGACGGAATTTATAAATTCGCTTACGGTTGTCGATAGGAACAAGCGAAAATTTGAGGTCGCCGTCGATGCGAGGGCAAATCGAAACCAGTGTAAGATTGTTCAGGCCAAGATACGCGATTTATTTAACCTAAGGCTCGACGAAATGCTAGTCTCAGGTAATGCGCCTGACATGAGCTCTCTTCAACGCATGGCTAGTGTGGCAAAGGATTTGCAACTCATGAGCATGGCAACCTATGAGGGTAACAATCCGTCCGGTACTGGGAATAATGAGTTTGAACAGTTTGCGACCTCCTTGGTACGGGCTGCAACCGAAGGGGCGGCAAGCGGGAATGGCGAAAATCTGAAGGAACGCAGGAGTAAAATGAGGGCGCTAGGGAAAAGGAATGCAAAGAAGGTGGCCGCGATTACAGAAGTCGAAACGGTTGAGCCCAATAAAGCCCCATGAACATCGAACAGCTACAGATTATCCACGAGACCATTTCCGAGGGCCATTGGGTCGAGGGCGCAAATATGGCCTACGAGGCAGATGGGCTGGATGTTAAAGTTGATTCGGTCCAAGAGGCTATCGAGGCAATGCAGATTTTGGAGAAGAATCTGGCGGATGATGGAAGGTTTGTCGAGCAGGCTGTTTTACTTTGGGGTAACGGAATGTTCGACTCTCGGCCGTCACCAGTAAGACAGATATTCAAGGCTATCGAAGAGACCAATAAGCTGCTGATCATGGGAGCTTCGTCTATGTCGAAAACCTACAGCGTCGGCGTCCGCTTCTATCAGGATTGGAGGTGGCAACCTTATGACACGGCGGTAAAGCTAGCAGCCCCGTCGGAAACGGCACTGTACACCAATCTTTTTTCGCATTTGTGCAATCTTCACCGCGCAGCCGTCATTCCGATGACGGATAATGACAAGAAAAAGGTGCTCATAAACGAGACGGAGATGACTATCTCGATGTTCGATGCCATCCCAGAAATGCGAATACAGGGCGTGCTCTGTAAGCAGAATCAGGTGTCGGCTGGAGCCTTGCGAGGACATAAGCCAAAGCCTCGTCCTAAGCCACACCCGAAATATGGAGAGAGCACAAGGTTGCGCATATTGATTGACGAGGGATCGTCTGTTTCCCCCGGTGCTTTTCAGGACATCAAGACGAGCGAGGCTTCAATAGACGGCCTTGAAACCGTCAAAATCGTGATCGCATTTAACCCTGAGATCATGAGCTCGGATATTGTCGGAATGGCTGAACCCGAAGAAGGTTGGAAAATTGAGCAGGTTGACTCGCTGTACCGATGGAAAAGCAAAAAGGGATATGACGTACTTAGACTCGACTCAAAACTATTTGAGAATGTAGTACAGCGGCGTGTGATTTACAAGCGGATGGCCACATACGAATCATTCATGGATTTGCTGAAGAGTGGCGAAAACTCAGCGAGCTATTGGGCCAAGGGACGTGGCTTCCCTCCGCTTAAAGACAATGCTTATACAATCGTGCCGCCCGCTTGGATGCAGTCCCAGATTGGGGAACCGAGATATATCGACAAAATAAAAAACATCGCTTCCGTGGATACAGCTCTCAGTGGATCAGACAAAGCAATGATGGCAGTCGGACGATGGGGAGAGGCCGACGGATGGACGAATGCCAAGGGTATATTCGTGCCATTTGTTAATCGTGCAGACCCGGATAAAAAAATAACCAAGCACGTTATGGTAATGGACCAGATTTTTGAACTACCTAAAAGCAGTAGCACGGTGGAGCTTGTGCAGGATGTAATGGGTCGGTGCAAAGAGCTAGGCATAACAGCCGAATGTGTCTGCATAGACAAGGGAGGAAACGCATCTGGCGTATGGTCTCACGCGGTTAAATTCTGGGGGAATGTGCTGGGCATCGAGTCTGGCGAACGCGCCAGCGAAACAAAAGTCTTAGCAGACGACATAATGGTAGCTTACGATGTCTATCAACTCAAGGTAACTGAGCTATGGTTTACTATGAAACGATGGCTAGATCCAGTAGTTTGCGCAGTGCTCATAAACACTATGGTCCCAACCCAGCCGTTATTCAGCCAAGTCACAACACGGCGTTATCGCAACGTCAAGGGCCAAAAGGTGCAGGTTGAGCCAAAGCACGAGTACCGGCTGAGAAACAATGGCGTATCTCCAGACGAGGCGGATTGCTTCAACTTGCTTGTAGCATGGTGCCATGACCGAGGCGGCGTAACACCGGGCATAATGGAGGCAACCCATGGGGATAATCGTGGCGAGGGATCGGAGCGCGTGAGCTTGAAAAATGCAGATGACCCAGAAAATTTAACGGGCGTGGCATGGGAGGGGAACAAACTGGAGGCTAATTATGACAACTGAAACAAAAACCATTGATCTCGGAAACGGGCATGTATTCGTCGTCTCCAAGCGATGGAGGGCCAAGGCCAAGGCGAATACCGGGAAGGTTAATATCCTTTCTCCTGAGCAACGGCTAAGGATGGTTGGTGCGCCTATCACGTACAGGAGGCGCAAAAAACGTTCTCAGGAACTGCTCGACAAGATCATGGCAATGGTACCCGAAAAAGGGGTTGATGATACCGCGAAGCAATTTGGAGTACCGAATTGGGTAATATGGGACGAGATGAATCATGTGCGAGAAAGGCTTGGAATCGTTAAGCGCCAGAGGAACGGCACCAAATACACAATGGAGCAGAAGATTGCCTGCGTGAAACTGGCTTTTACGTTAGTCGCGGCGGGAACGCATAATCGAGCCCCTGCATTCGCGGAAGCAGGCCGGCGACTTGGAATAAACGGGGTTTCAGTACTTTTTCAGTACGGTTCAGGGCGGATAACAGATTTCCCTCCCCCTCACCAACCAAAATACCTTGAGCTTTTTACTCCTATCGTGAATAAATTGATGCAAGAATGTGGTCATTCTCTTATTTCTGCGGTTAAATTAGCGACTGAAGGTAAATGCAAGAGCTGGCGCGGTGTTTATAAGCTGTTTGATAGAAGACTAATCCAACAGCGATCAATGGCCAAATCAGCGGTTGGATTACGCATTAACGCAGCAAGCCCACAGGCCAAGTGATGCGCCTTGCACGCTCCCATTTTCTTGAGCTCGCCTGCCCCGAGGATAATTAGGCGACGATTTATGTCTTGGCTGAACTTGTGGTCAGCCGCATAGTGAGGACAATTTAAGCATATTGCCGCCCGCGCATCGGACTCATCTGAATAAACGAAATCGCTCGGGGGGTCCCGCCAGAGGCGCTGCACCCATTGCGCTACAGGGTCTATGTACGTTTTCGTTTCCTCCCCAATTTTTGTTACTAGCCATGGATACTTGGTGGCATATTCTTTTTCCACCTCAACAGCCGGATTCCCCGCATAAATACCGTTATTCGATCGGTAAGATGCGATGGCGCTCAATAGCCCCTTTAGCGTGGCTGACTTAACGACGTATCCGCTTTTGTCGGCGAAAGAATGGCCGTCCGGGGGCTGTCTTGCGTGTTGAAATACGAGTGGCATTTTCTGTTTACAAATCAAATGTAATGATATTACTTGGCTTGAGTCAAACCAGTATCAATCTATTATATACACATGAGACATATAAAATTAATCGCTTTAATTCTTTTCTCAGTGGCTTCGGCCATGGGACAAATAACAGTTCAGCAGCCGACCGGGATCTATACCAATAACTCTCTGGTGCTTCGCGACGGGACTAGCAACAAGGTAAAAAACACGGAAAACATTACCTATGATTATCCGAATAGCACACTAAAGATGTTACAGCTAAACGGATCTTATGGTGGCACAGGAACATCTTTCGTGATGGGAAGAGAATCCGAGACCCTTAGAATATCTACTTCTAATGGTAGCGCAAACATAAGAACACTTGTTACAAGCGGCACACTAAGCAATATTCGACTTTCGCCAAATACGGCACAGGTTCTTGAGGTTTCGTATGATAATGTGAGCGGAATTCGATCTACTACGATCACGGGGTCTGTTAATGCGGATGGGGCAATACTATCGGGAGGCTCCGTATCGGGAGCGCAACTAACTTCCACAATCAGCACGGGAACATCCCCGCTTGTAGTCACCTCTACGACACTCGTGCCAAATCTTTACGTCGCCCGTGCCGCTTTAGCAGACACATCAACCACCAACGCCAACCTGACCGGCGATGTGACCAGCTCAGGCAATGCAACCACACTTACCAACGCCCCAGTGATCGCGAAGGTCCTCACCGGCTACACCAGCGGAGCTGGCACCGTAGCGTCCACGGATTCGATCCTTCAAGCGATCCAAAAACTAAACGGGAATGACGCCACCAACGCCAACCTGACCGGCCCGATTACATCCTCTGGGAACGCCACCTCAATCGCAAGCCAAACGGGAACAGGAACTACTTTTGCGATGAGCGTAAGCCCTTCATTTACGACATCGGTAGATACGGCGTCAACCAGCTTCACTGCCTTTGCTGGCGCGACCACATTGCTTACTTTTGGTGGCACTGGGGCTAGCGCTTCAACCTTCATGCCATCAACCCTTGATGCTACATCGAGCACGAGTGGCGCAATCCGTAGCTCGGGGGGAATTAGTGCAGCCAAAGCGGCAAATTTTGGCACCACGCTTAATGTTGGGACCCAGTCCGGTCTAGGCATTGCCTCATCGGCATCGACCGCGCTGAATCTCGCGATTGGCACTACGACTATATCCAGTCTGAGAATGGGCCATGGCGCTGCACCGACCAGCCCCGTTAATGGCGATATGTGGTCCACGACTTCGGGGTTCTACGGCCGTGTAAACGGTGTGACAGTCGGGCCATTGTCGGCTGGTGTGGGAACAGTTACCGTCGTCGCAGCCGGATCGCTCACATCGACAGCGCTGGTCACCGGTGGCGGCACTACGACGCTTCAGACGCCATCGGCAACGGCTACAATGGATGGCTCAGGCAATATCAGTACTCCCGGTAGTCTGTCCATTGGCGTTGGTGGCACAACCGCTGGCGCAATGGTGATGACCCAAGGCACGACACAAGCAACTGGCACGACAAATATAACCGTTCAGGCACCGGCTTCGGTTACGTCTTACCTTCGCACCCTAGAGGGGTCGGCTGGCAGCACAGGATTTTACCTCGGCACTGTTTCAGGGACCACCGTTACCGACTCAAAAGTAGCATCAATCGGGACTGGCAGTGTGGTCTTAAGCGCGGGTACGCTAAACGTAACATCGGCAAAGACGCTTGCTGTTACGAACTCAATCACGCTTTCAGGCACGGACTCGACTACGATGACGTTCCCCTCAACGTCGGCAACGCTGGCGCGAACCGATGCGATAAATACCTTTACCGGGCTGCAAACATTTAGCACGGGAATTGTCTCAACCGCTGGGACCAACTCAATCGGATCGCTGGTTGATTCCGTGGACGGGGTTACGCCGCTCATGAACACCATTGTCGCCTATGGGGCTGGCACTGACTACAGCCTTACGGCCACATCGGCGGCAATAGACTTTGGGACTACCGATCCAACGATAACGTTGATTAACGCAGGCACCTACCTGATTTCAGGCACGGTTAATTTGCGATATAACGGAGCAACCTTTGCTGCCAATCAAACGATAACACTGAAGCTCAGGCGAACTAACAACACGGCTGCGGACTTGACAAACGGGACTTCATTTTTTACCTCTGGCATCGTTACGACGACGACGGCTGGGTTCCTCCACGTCAAAATAAACCCGGTAATCTACACTACAACCAACACAAATGACGCGATCACGGTTTTCGCGGATGTTTCTGTTGTTCCAAGCGCAGGATCCTTCGATGCAACATCGACTGGTTCTCTCATTATAGCGGAGAGGAAATATTAATTTATGAGAAAATTACTGGCTATCTTTATCGCCTTTGTGGCAACTGTTGGGCTGTTCTCTCAGACTACTAAGGTGGGCGGAATCGGAACTACTAAGGTGGGCGGAATCGGGAAAACTAAGGTGAGTGCGCCTGTAG
>Ga0163153_10003743_pt1 | contig 19937 bp, 14 predicted proteins | sample OliLakLV19MP6IB1_FD_148629 | JGI IMG/M metagenome (GOLD analysis project Ga0163153, IMG submission 148629) | Freshwater microbial mat bacterial communities from Lake Vanda, McMurdo Dry Valleys, Antarctica - Oligotrophic Lake LV.19.MP6.IB-1 | ecosystem: Environmental > Aquatic > Freshwater >...
TCTCCACGCCCAGGCCGCGCGCAACATGCACCTGGAACAACGCGCGCACTTCCGCGAGCTCGACCTCTTCAAGGCCGACCTCTCCCCCGCCAGCGTCATCACCATGTACCTGCTGCCCGAGGTGAACCTGCAGCTGCGCCCGCGCCTGCTGCAGCTGCGCCCGGGCACACGCATCGTCTCGCACGACTGGGACATGGCCGACTGGGAGCCCGACAAGACCATCACGCTGGAGGTGCCTGACAAACCCGTCGGCCGCGAGAAGTCGAGCAGGATCCACCTCTGGGTGGTTCCCGCGCGCATCGAGGGCGACTGGTGCGGCACCGGCAAACACAAGGGCGTGGAGCTGCGCCTGGCGCAGAGCTTCCAGAAATACCGGGCGCAACTCACCGATGCCACGGGGCCGAAGGAATTCGAAGGGCGCATCGGCGGCTACGTGTTGCGGGGGCCGCAGGGGCTCAACCTGACCTTCGACGGCACGCGCATCAAGGCGACCTGGGCGACCGGCAAATATTCCGCGATCAAGAATGCAACCTTCGCGAGGAGCCGTGGCCAAACCTGCAAATGACCTCCACCCGCCTCGTTTGCGCTGCGCTGTGCGGTGCGCTCCTCACGGCATGCGCCGATAGCGCGAAGCTGCCGCCCAATGCCGACGTGGGTCCCAACCCCACGCTTGTCGGCCCTGCAAAAAACCTCATCCCCACCGTCAATATCGCGCCCGCCAGGCCTTTCGCGCCAGGCGAAACGCCCGTGGCCGCGCAGGGGCTGCGCGTGAAGGCACTCGCCTCGGGCCTGGACCACCCGCGCTGGCTGCACGTGCTCCCCAATGGCGACGTGCTGGTGGCGGAAAGCAATGCGCCGCCGCGGCCGGAAGAAGGCAAGGGCATCAAGGCCAAGGTCATGCAGTACTTCATGAAAAAGGCCGGCGCGGGCGTCCCCAGCGCCAACCGCATCACGCTGCTGCGCGATGTCGACGGTGACGGCATCGCGGAAGTGAAGAGCGCCTTCATCGAGAACCTGAACTCCCCCTTCGGCATGGCGCTCGTCGGCGATACGCTCTACGTCGCCAACGCCGATGCGGTCGTGAAGTTTCCCTACAAGACCGGCGAGACCCGCATCACCGCCGCGCCGGTGAAGGTTGTCGACCTGCCCGGCGGCCCGCGCAACCACCACTGGACCAAGAGCCTCGTCGCCAGCCGTGACGGCACCAGGCTCTACTCGGGCATCGGCTCCAACAGCAACGTGGCCGAAAACGGCATGGAAGAGGAAAAGGACCGCGCCGCCATCGCCGAGATCGACATCGCGGCCGGTACGCGGCGCACGTTCGCAGCGGGTGTTCGCAATCCGGTGGGCCTCGCGTGGGAGCCATCCACCGGCACGCTCTGGGCCGTGGCCAACGAACGCGACGAGCTCGGCAGCGACCTGGTGCCCGATTACCTCACCTCCCTCGTCGACGGCGGCTTCTATGGCTGGCCGTACAGCTACTACGGCCAGAACGTCGATGAAAGGGTGCAGCCGCCGCGCCCGGACCTCGTCGCAAAGGCCATCAAGCCCGACTACGCGCTGGGCTCGCACGTGGCCGCGCTCGGGCTTACGTTCGCGCAGGGCGCGGCGCTCGGGCCCGCGTTCACCGACGGCGCTTTTGTCGGGGAACACGGTTCGTGGAACCGCAAGCCCCATTCGGGCTACGCCGTGGTGTTCGTGCCCTTCAGCGGCGGCAAGCCCAATGGCATGCCGGTGAATGTGCTCACGGGCTTCCTCAGCAGCGAGGGCGAAGCCAGGGGGCGCCCCGTCGGCGTGGCGATCGACAAACGCGGCGCGCTACTGGTGGCCGACGACGTCGGCAACGCCATCTGGCGGGTCAGCGCCGCGGCCACACGCTAGATTCGATCCGCATCCGCCACACCCCCTCGCCGGCGGCATCCACTCGCATCCATCGCTCACGCTCATCCGGCGCGAGCTCGTAGCGCCGGAAGCCGAGCCAGGTGTAGACCGCTTGCGCACGCACGTTCCAATTCCATACCTGGAGCCACACGAATTCCACGCCGGCCCGGGCGCAGGCGTCGTCCAGGAACGTTGCCAACGCGGCCTTGAGCGCGCGCGGCCGCCGGCCATGGCCTCGAGGTGTTCCGCGTCGCTCCACTGGCCGATGAAGCCCCGGTTGGCGGGGTCGCGTTCGAGGGCCGTCACAAACGCGAGGTCCGCGGGCGTGGCGCGGCGCAGTCGAACGCCCAATCTATAATCCGGCGTGCTGTTCAATTCGTACGAGTTCCTGCTGGTTTTCCTGCCGCTGGTGGTCGCCGGATATTTTGCCATCGGCAGGCACTCGGCCCTCGGCGCGAACGTGTTCCTGGCGGCCGCTTCCCTGTTGTTCTACGCGTGGTGGCGCCTCGACTTCGTCTGGGTGCTGCTGGCTTCGGTTGCCGTCAACTACGCGTTCGGGCGGCGCCTGTCGCGCGATGCGGCGGCCGGCACGCCGCACAAGCCGGTCCTCGTTGCCGGCATCACCTTCAACCTCGTGCTGCTCGGCTACTACAAATACGCCGATTTCTTCATCACCAACGTGAACGCGTTGGCGGGCGCGCACCTGGGCCTGCTGCAGGTGGCGCTGCCGCTGGGCATCAGCTTCTTCACCTTTACGCAGGTGGCCTACCTGGTGGACGCCTCGAAGGCGAAGGCGGCGGAGTACAGCGCCACGAACTACCTCCTGTTCGTCACCTTTTTCCCGCACCTGCTGGCCGGCCCGATCATCCACCACAGGGAGATGATGCCGCAGTTCGCCGACGCGGCGCTCAAGCGGATCCACTGGGAGAACATGGCGCGCGGCGCGGTGCTCTTCACGCTCGGGCTGGCCAAGAAGGTGCTGATCGCCGACCAGGTGGCGCCATGGGCGAACGCGGGCTTCGCAAACGCCGGCTCGCTGACCTTCCTCGACGGCTGGATCACCATGCTGGCCTACGCGATGCAGCTGCTCTTCGATTTCGGCGGCTACACCGACATGGCGCTGGGCGCGGCGCTGATGCTCAACATCCGCTTGCCGCGAAACTTCGATTCGCCCTACCGATCGGTTGACATCCAGGAGTTCTGGCGCCGCTGGCACATGACGCTGTCGCGGTTCCTGCGTGATTACGTCTACATCCCGCTGGGCGGCAACCGCGGCGGCGAGGCCCGCATGCTGGCGCTTTTTGTCGTGACCTTCGTGGTAGGCGGCCTCTGGCACGGCGCCGCCTGGACTTTTGTCGTGTGGGGCGCGATGCATGGGCTCGCGCTCGTCGCGCTGCATTTCTGGCGCAAGGCCGGCATTGCGCTTGCGCGCCCGCTGGCGATCGCCCTGACGGCTTTTTTTGCCGCGGCCGCATTTGTGGTTTTCCGCGCCGCGTCGCTCGCCGATGCCTGGGGCGTGTTGTCCGCGGTCCTGGGATTGAAGGGCGTGGGGATGGCGCTCACCGTGCCTGAATGGGCATGGATGGCACGCCGGGTGGTGCCACCGGGGGAGCTGGCGGCGGGCATGGCGGGGCTGGGGGCGCTGGTGCTGGCGCTGGTGCTGGCTTTCACGCCGCGCAATTCCGACGACATCGCGGCTCGCATCGACCTCGGGCGCCCGCGTCTGGGGCTTGTTTTCGGGCTGTTGCTCGCCCTCTCGGCGGTGTTCGTGCAGAACGCCACCGAGTTCATCTACTTCATCTTCTGACCGTGGCGCGCCGGTTCTTCATCACACTTGTTGCGGCGGCAGTGGCCTTCGGCGCCGCCGTGGTGGCGTTCAACGCCTGGGTGGACCCGTTCCAGCACTATCGCAAGGCCGCGCACTTCCCGGCGCGTTTCTACAATGCCTGGCAGCGTTACGAAAATCCCGGGCTCGCGAAACACTGGGACTACAACCGCGTGGTCACCGGCTCCTCGTTGATGGAGTGCATCATCCCGGCCGACGTGGACCGCAGCTTCGGCGGGCGGACCATCAACCTCTCGGTCTCGGCGCAAACCGCCTACGATGCGGGCCAGTTGCTGCGCACGGCGCTGCGCACCGGCAAGCCGCGGCACGTGATCATGAACCTGGATTACAACGCGTTCTCGGGTGCGCCCGACCGCAGCGGGTTTGCCGAGCCGTTCCCGACCTACCTCTACGACGATTCGATCGCGAACGATATTCCCTACGTGCTGGGGTATGCGACGACCCGCAAGTCCCTGGAGACCGCCCTGGGCCTGCGTTGGTCGCGCTTCAGCAGCGATCCCGAACGCATGTGGTACTGGATGGACGGCCACCGGTTCCATGCGGCCAAGGCGGTCGAGGGCCTGGACCCCGCCGACCTGAACGCGCGCTTCCGCCAGCCGCCGCGCACGCTGGAGGGGATGAAGGCGAGCTTCGAGGCGAACCTGGCGCCGCTGCTGGAACAGAACCCCGGCGTGCGTTTCAGCTTCCTCTACGCGCCCTACGCGATCCTGGTGTGGATGGATTTCGACCAGCGCGGGCAGCTGGAGGTGACGCTTGCCTTCCGCGAATGGCTCTTCGAACGCACCCGCGGCCTGGCCAACGTCGAGACCTTCGACTTCCACGCCGTGCCCGAAGTGGTGACCGACCTCGACCACTTCACCGACATCTACCACTTCTCTCCCAACCTCGCGCGCGGCATCATCGAGGCCATGTCGCAGGGACGCCACCGCCTCACCCGGGAATCGCTCGCCGCCAACAACGAGTGGCTGCGCCGCGCCGTGAGGGAAAAGACCCCGGCGCAGGTCATTTCCGAGGCGCTTGCCAGGCCCCTGCCGCCCACACTCGACGGCAAGGCTTACGTGCCCTAGCTTCCCGCGGCACCACGCGGTGCGGATTTTACGCCCGCCCTTTCCCGCTCGTCCGCTCCAGGCAGGTTCGCGCGTCCCTACGTTAATTAACTTGCATTACTAATTAACACTTGTGACAATGGAGGCGAAGCCCTGCCCTGGGCCTTCCCAACCACCAAGGAGCGAACATGGACCAGATCAAACCCGCCACCGACCTTTCCCAGGACGAAGCCACCCCGCCGGAGGCCGGCAAGGCGAACGACGTGCGCACGCTGAGCGAGCTGGAGATGGTGCTCTGCGGCGGCGGAGACGGAATCAACTGCTGGTAGGAGCCCGCGCCCGGGGCAGGCAACGATCGATGCGCTAGCGCGCGCCCGCCATTGCCTTTTCCCGGGTCACCGCCTTGGCCGGGGCCGCAAACGCGGCCTCTCCGCCCAGGGGGCGTTCACCCATCGCCTCCAGGTGCTTGCGGGCGGATTCGGCCTCGGCCCACATGGCATTGGCGCACTGGCGCGCGCGCGCATCTTCGGACCGCGCCTTGAAGGCGTGGAACGCCAGGACCATCGCGGCCTGCTTGATGACCGCGGCGGAGCTTTTTTCGCCGGCGAACTTCTGCAGGGCGGCGGCGGCCTGCGCGTCCTGCGCCTGGAAGGCGTCGCGGGCCAGGCGCATCAGCGTGGCCTCGCGGGTGGTGACCCCGCGCCCGGCCTTGCGCTTGTCGGTGAGCTGGCTGGCAAGCCGGTCGCCGGCAAGGGAAAAGCCGCCCGCAACCAGCAGCGCGGCCAGCAGCACGGCATCCGATGGGGCATCGAGCGAGATTGCGCCGCCCATGTCCGCGTCGTAGATGCGCTTGCCATACGCCCAGTCGCCCTTCAACAGGGCGCGCCAGAGCAGGCGCGCACGGCCGCGGCGTTCCGACATCTTTTCGTCCATCGCGGTGCCTTCGAGGCGCTGGGCGACTTCCCAGACGCGTCCGTAGGGGCCGGTGAACTGGCTCATCACGCCAAGGGTCGCGAACAGGTCTTCTTCCAGGGCCATGTCGCCAAAGACGTCGCCGGTGGTCGGGCGCTGCGCCGACTTTTCCGCCTTGAGGTCGTCGCGGGATTTTTCCCGGTTCAGGTACCAGACCACCGCTTCGGTCTTGTTGGCCACCCCGATGCGCCGGTAGAGGTTGTGGAGGTAGACACGCATCGTGCCCTCCTGGTAGCCCATCTGCTTGGCGATCACGCGGCTGGTGGAGCCCACCGCTAGCAGTTCCAGCATGCGCTGGTTCTTGGCGTCGATCATGGCGTCTTTCATCAAACGAATCCCCGATCTTCTTTGAGAGTGAGTACGAGTTCCTGGAAGTCTTCCATCCCCGAGCCCGCCTGGAGGTCCATGCCCAGGTCTTCCGATTCGGACCGAACCAGAGCATCAAAGCAGGAAACGTGCTCGGGATCAAATTGGGTGCCCGCGCCTCGCTGCAGCTCTTCCAGCGCCTCGGCCATGGTGCGCGCGGGTTCGGACCCGATGCCGCAGACCATCGCATCGTAGGCGTCGGCCACGGCGCAGATGCGCGCGCCGAGCGGGATGAACCTGCCGGCCACGCGAGCGGGATAACCCTGGCCATCCCAATGGGCATGGTGGTACCTGGCGATCTCCTGCGCCATGAACACCATCGGATGGTCGTCGTCACGCAACATTTCGGCTCCCGCGTCCGCGTGCCGCTGGACGATGGCGGTTTCGGCCGCGTTGAGCGACCGCTTACTGGCAAGGATACCCTCCGGAATGGATAACATGCCAATATCGTGCAATTCCGCAGCCATCCCGATCTCGACCGCCTGCAGCGGTGGCGTGCCCAGCGCCAGCGCCAACGCCTTCGACAGGGCACCCACGCGCCGGCCGTGCCATCCGGTTTCATCCATGCGCATCACGGCGCCGACAGCCAGGCGCTGCAGCGCCTTGAAGCTTTCGGGTGCGGAGCGCGGCTCCAGCTTGGAGACCAGGCGGGCGCGGTCGATCTCGTTGCGCTGGCCCATGGCCAACCCCGCCTCTTCGCGCACCCCGGCCAGCTCCACGTGTTCGCGCGCCCGTTCGATGGCCAGGTTGTAGATGTGGTCCGAGAGTTCTTCCAGGCGCATCAGGGCACGCGCCGTATTCCCCGCGGACTCCTCGGCGCGGATCACGCAGGCAAGCGTATCGCGCAGGGTGGAAGGCACCTCCCGCGCCCGGGCCAGCACCTGGTCGAGCCGCGTCAGGGCGACATCGGATCGGCCGCTGGCCAGCTCGAAGGACGCGCGGGTGATGTCGACCGCGATCCGGACCCGCGGCGAGGCCGACGCCGCCCCGATCGCAACAACTTCGGCAACGTGCCGCTCGGCCAGGTCCAGGCGGCCGGCCGCCACGTTCAGCCGCACGAGGTTGCGGTGGAGCAGCACCGCGGCATACGGGTCGTGTTCGCGAAAGGCCGGCGTCATCTCGTGCAGGGCGCGCTCGGCCTGGGCGATGCCTTCGGAGGTGTTGCCAAGCTGGAAAAAGCAATCGGCCAGGTTGCCGCTGGCCGCAAAACGGCTGTAGACCGGGCCCGACATCGGCGCCACCAGCGCCAGTGAGCGCTGGAAGCAGCGCGCCGCCATCGAATAGTTGCCGGTGATGCCCAGGGCATTGCCGATGTTGTTCCACGAGCGGCTCATCTCGCCGCGATTTTCCTCGCGCATCCCCACCCGCAGCGCCTGCACGTGGTAGCCGACCGCCGCGACGATATCGGCCATGTCGGCAGACAACATGCCGCACGCCGCCGCAGCCCGCAGGATGCGGTTGGGGTCGCTCGCCTCGCGGGAGCGCGCGAGTGCAGCCTGCGCCAGCGGCAACGCGTCGCGCGAGCGCGCGCTGCCATAAAGCTGCCGGCACAAGGCGAGGGCGGAATCGACGACCTGGTTCGCCCCCTCGGCCGGCAACGGCGCGCGCAGCTGCGAGATCAGGGCCTGCACCGGACCCTCGCCCGGCAAATCCTCCTGGCTCATCGGCCGAGGCCTCGCGACATGATCACCGCGAACACGGGGATCAGGGCTGCCAGGTGCACCTCGGTCATCACCAGGCGGCGGATGCGGCGCTGCTCCTGAGCCGGCAGCTGCCAGGCCGGGTCGCGATCGAGGGCGCGGCGCCAGCGCACGAATGCGAGCGTGGGATAAACCGAAATCATGCCGACGGCCAGGACCAGGCCGATCTTCACGTAGACCGGCCACGACTGCAGGTAGAAATCGGCGCCCTTGGCGCCCAGGCCCAGGCGCAGGAAGCCGGTGAGCAGCGCCGCCATGGCCGAGCCGAAGTACCAGAGGTCCATGCGCCCGACCGCGTGCATGCCGCGGGCATCGAGCTGCCCCCTGAGCGCGAGCACCTGGGCCGTGAGGAAGCCGAAGAGCAGGAAAATCGACGTGAAGTGGAGATAGGCGAGGATCGCGTCGAGAATCATCGGGCGCAATTCGTTATTGGATAAGTCGGGCGATTCGCGCGACCGCTTCCTCCAGCCGGGCGACGGGTTGAGTATAGGCGATGCGCATGTGCCTTTCGGGCCGGTTGCGGCCGAAATCGATTCCAGGTGTAACGGCAACATGTGCAATCGAGAGGATCCGGCGGGCGAAAGCGAAACTGTCGTCGGTCAGGGCCGAACAATCGGCGTAGACGTAGAAGGCGCCCTGCGGGACCACCGGGACACGAAAACCCAGCCGCTCGAGCGCCGGCACCAGGTAGCGGCGCCGCTCGTCGAGCTCGCGCCGGCGGGCCTCGACAATCTCGATCGTTTCCGGCAGGAAACACGCAAGCGCCGCGTGCTGTGCGACGGCCGACGGTGAGATGAACAGGTTCTGCGCCAGCGTTTCGAGGTGCCGCACCCGCCCGGGCGGGGCGACAAGCCAGCCCAGGCGCCAGCCCGTCATCTGGAAATACTTCGAGAAGCTGTTGACGACCAGCACGTCCTCTCCCGCCGCGGCCGCGGACTGCGGATCAATTCCGTAGGTCAGCCCGTGATAGATCTCGTCGACCAATAGCGCCCCGCCCTTTTCGCGCGCGAGCGCCGCCAGCGCCTCGATCTGCGCATGCTCGACCAGCGTGCCGGTGGGGTTCGAGGGGCTGGCCACCATCACCATGCGTGTCGCCTCCCCCCAGTGGGCGCGCGCGATGGCGGCATCGAGCTGGTAGCGCGATTCGGGCCCCACGGCTATCGGCTTCGGCACCGCGCCCAGGGCGCGCGCGAAATGGCGGTTGCAGGGATAACCGGGATCCGCCAGCAGCACCTCGTCACCCGGATCCAGCGTGACGCCAAAAGCCAGCAGCAGCGCCGCGCTGGATCCGGCCGTGACCACGATGCGCGAGGCCGGCACGTCGACGCCGTAGCGCGCCGAATAGAAACGCGAGATCTCCTCGCGCAACCGGGGCAGCCCGAGCGCCGAGGTGTAGTACATGCGGTGCTCGTCGAGCGCGCGCTTGGCGGCGTCGACAATCGGCTGCGGGGTGCGGAAATCGGGTTCTCCGATCTCCAGGTGGATCACGTCGTGTCCCTGCGCCTCGACCTCGCGCGCCAGGCTCTGGATCTCCATCACCTCGAAGGGCTCGATGTGCGCCATGCGCGCGGCGACGCGGAGATCGTGGGCGCGTTCGTTCATGCGGCGCAGCTTACCGGAGATGCTCGTCCCAGAACTTCTGCAGGCGCTTGGCCGACACCGGCAGCGGCGTGCGCAGCTCCTGGGAAAAAAGCGACACCCGCAGCTCCTCGATGAGCCAGCGGAACTCCTCGAGCTTCGCGTCGTGCCTGCCGGCATCGTGGTCGGCCTTGGCGCGCGCCTCGTAGAGGTTCCACAGGCCCTGCACCGTCCCCGCGTGTTTCTGGTCGCGCTCGGCGCCGGCGCGGTACTTCTGCAGGCGCAGGGCATAACCCTTGAGGTAACGCGGCAGGTGCTCGAGGCGCTCCCACGGGGTGCGCGCGAGGAACCCGGGATAGACCAGGCGCTCGCGCGCTGCCTTCACGTCCTGGACCACGCGGCCCAGCGCACCGTGCTGTGCAACGGTCTGCGCGTATTGGTGCGACGCCTCCACGATGGCGCCCAGGTGGCGCAGCGCGCCCTCGGCCACCGCGGGCAGGCGCGCCTTGGCGCGCTTCTTCTGGTCCTCGAAGGCCTTCTGCGTCCGCGGTGGCGAGTCTTCGCCCAGGAACGCGCGGTCGACGATGGCTTCGACCAGGTCGGCCTTGAGTTTGTCCGCGGGGATCGTCGCCTGGAACTTGAGCCCGATGGCGCTGAACCCGCCCATTCCGCGATCGAGGTTGCGCACCTGCTCCTTGAGCTCGATCGCCATCAGCCTCTTCACCCCCTCGCGATGCGCGGTGTCGGCGGCCTCGCGCGTGTCGAAGAGGCGGATCGCAACCCACTGCGCCGGGCCCCCCTCTCCCGGCGGCGGGGGCGTGAGCGCAGGAAAACCCGTCAGCGTCTGGTTGCCGCGATTAAACGTCACCTGCTCCGGCAGCTCGCCGAAATCCCAGGCGGTGATGCCCTCGCGCTCCATGCCGGGGCGCGCCTTGGCCAGCGTGAGGCTTGCCGCCTCGCCCAGGCGCTTGCGCAGCTCGCCCAGGTCGCGATCCATGGCGAGCTCGCGGCGGGCCTCGTCGCTCACGCGGATGTTCATCCGCAGGTGCAGGGGAATGTCTTCCTTGGACCAGATGTCGTTGTCGAGGCGCTCGCCCGTCACCTTCGAGGCGTAGGCGAGCACCGCGTGCCTGACGGAAACGGACTGCGATGATTGTTCGAGGAACCGGGTCACGTGCTCGGGCACCGGGATGAGCTGCGAGCGAATGCGCTTGGGCAACGCCTTCATGAGCCAGCCCACCTTGTCGCGCACCATGCCCGGCACCAGCCAGTCGAGCGAAGCCTCGTCGACCTGGTTCAGGCGCGCGAGCGGGACGTTCACCGTCACGCCGTCCATGGGGTGCCCGGGCTCGAAGCGGTAGGCAAGCGGGAAGCGCGCATCGCCGTCCACCAGCTCGCGCGGGAAAAGCTCTTCGGTGACCGATTCCGCGCCGTGGCGCATCAGGTCCGATTTCTCCAGGTACAGCAGCCTCGCCTCCTTCGCCACGGCGGAGCGGTACCAGGCGTCGAACGAACGCGCGTCGCGAACATCGTCGGGCAGCTGGCGCGCGTAGAACCCCACGATGGCGCGGTCGTCCACCAGCACGTCGGGTCGCCGCGCTCGATGCTCCAGCTCTTCCACGTCGCGGACCAGCTTGCGGTTGTGGGCCCAGAACGGGTGGGGGCTGTCGAACTCTGCGCCCACCAGCGCGCCCTCGATGAAGATCTCTCGCGCGCGCGCCGGGTCGATCCGCCCGAAGCTCACCTTGCGCCGGGCCGCGAGCACCAGGCCGAAAAGGGTGACGTTTTCGTAGGCGACCACCTCGCCGCGCGCCTTGTCCCAATGCGGCTCCACGTGGGCGCGATCGACCAGGTGGGCGGCGGCCTTCTCGATCCAGTCGGGCTCGATGCGCGCCACGTTGCGGGCGAAGATGCGCGTGGTTTCCTGCAGCTCGCCCGCCATCACCCAGCGCGGGCGGTTCTTCTTCAGCCCCGAGCCCGGCCAGATGTGGAACTGCAGCCCGCGCGGGCCGAGGTAGTGGTCGCCGTCGAGCGCCTTGACACCCACGCTGCCGATGAGCCCGGTGAGCAGCGCGCGGTGCACCTGCTCGTAGGTCGCGGGCGTGGTGTTTTCGCGCAGATTGAGCTCGGAGGCCATCTCGCGCAGCTGTCCCGCCAGGTCGCGCCATTCGCGCATGCGCACGTACGACAGGAAATGTTCGCGGCAGGTATCGAAAAGCTTGCGGTTCGATTTCTTGTGGGCGAATTCGTGGTCGAAGAACTTCCACAAGTTCAGCAGCTGCACGAAGTCCGAGGCGTCGTCGCGGAACTCCTCGTGCGCGCGGTCGGATGCTTCGCGCAGCGCCTGCGGGCGGTCGCGCGGATCGGGAATCGAAAGCGCGGCGGCCAGGATCACCATCTCGGTAGCGCAGTGGAATTCGCGCGCGCCCAGCAGCAGGCGCCCCACGCGCGGGTCAACCGGCAGGCGCGCCAGCTCGTGCCCGAGCGGCGTGAGGCGGCGCTCGGGATCGATTGCGCCCAGCTCGAAGAGCTGGCGGTAGCCGTCTTCGATCTGCCGCGGCGAGGGCGGCTCGATGAAGGGGAAGTCGGCGATGTCGCCGAGCTCGAGCGCCGCCATGCGCAGGATCACCGAGGCGAGCGAGGTGCGCAGGATCTCCGGCGTGGTGTATTCCGGGCGCGCGTCGTGGTTCTCCTCGGCATAGAGGCGGATCGCGATGCCGCTGGCCACGCGCCCGCACCGGCCCGCGCGTTGCCGCGCCGCCGCCTGCGAGACCGGTTCGATGCGCAGCTGGTCGATCTTCTGGCGCGGGGAGTAGCGCTTGACGCGCGCCAGGCCCGAATCGATCACGTAGTGGATGCCCGGCACCGTGAGCGAGGTCTCGGCCACGTTGGTCGAAAGCACGATGCGCCGGTGCGCCGAGCGCTCGAAGACGCGGTCCTGGTCCTCGGCCGAAAGGCGCGAGAACAGCGGCAGGATCTCCATGTTTTTCGGGTGGTGCTTGCGCAACGTCTCGGCGGCTTCGCGGATCTCGCGCTCGCCGGGCAGGAACACCAGCACGTCGCCGGTGCGGCTGTCGCGGGCGATCTCCTCGACCGCTCGCGCGATCGCCTCCCCCATGTCGACCGGCTCGTCGTCTTCCTCCTGCACCTCGAAGAACTCGGGGCGGTAGCGCACCTCGACCGGATAGGTGCGCCCGGAAACCTCGATCACCGGGGCGCCGCCGAAAAACGCCGAGAACCGCTCGGTGTCGATGGTGGCCGAGGTGACCACCACCTTGAGCTCCGGGCGCGACTCGATCAGGCGCTTGAGGTAGCCGAGCAGGAAATCGACGTTCAGGCTGCGCTCGTGCGCCTCGTCGATGATGAGTGTGTCGTAGGCGCGCAGCTCGCGGTCCGAGTGGGTCTCCGCCAGCAACACGCCGTCGGTCATCACCTTGACCACGGTTTCCGGGCGCGTCTGGTCCTGGAAGCGGATCTTGTGGGCGACGAACCCCTTGGGCGTGCCCGGCAGCTCCTGCCCGAGGCGCTGCGAGAGGCTGCGCGCGGCGATGCGCCGGGGCTGCGTGCAGCCGATGATCCCCGCGGCGCCGCGCCCGAGCGCGAGGCAGATCTTGGGGAGTTGCGTGGTTTTCCCGGAGCCGGTCTCGCCGCAGACGATGGTCACCGGGTGCGCGGCCACCAGCTTCGCGATCTCGTCTCGGCGCTGCGCGATCGGCAAGTCCTCGGGAAACTGCGGTGTAGGTAAGCGTGCGGCGCGCGCAGCGTGTGTGCGGCTCGATCGCTCCACCAGGTCCGCCAGCAGCGCGCGCTCACGCTCCGCGGGGCGGGCCGAGCGCGCGCGCGCCTCTATCGACGCGAGGAGCGTGGCGATGCGTGGGTGGTCCACCGCGAGGGTGGCGGTGAGGATTTCGGTGGGGATCTGCATGCGGGAGCGGGCATTTTCCCATGCCCTGCCCGAGCGGGCAGCGGGGATCGCGAATTCCGCTTTTCAACACAGAGGACACAGAGGATTCACAGAGGACACAGAGGAAAAGCAAATCGATGGTGGTTCGAGATGTCGCATGCAGCTTCGCGAATGACAATCAGGCTTTTGTTTTCCTCTGTGTCCGCTGTGTTGAAAATTCGGCGCTCAAACTTCGGCGCCACACCGGTCAGGGTTCCAGCTGCTTGTAGACCGAGGTGGCGATACGCGTGAGCGTGGCGCGATCCAGCTCGCCGGAAAGCGCATACCCGCATTCCCGGTCGATCCAGTAGAAGACCGAAACCGGTCCCTCCCTGACGAAACGGAAGGCGGTGAGTGATTCCGCGCGGTTCGGTTTGCTCGCGTAGAGGGTGAGGCGCTTTCCGGCGCCGTCCTGGTACATGAACTGGGCCACCGGGCCTTCCGGGCCGGGAAGCAGTCGCCCGCCCAGCAGCTCGAAGCCTTCCGCGGCCAGCACCGGGATCTTGAGCGCCACGCCGACCCGTTTGGACAGCCACTTCACGAGGTGATCCTGCTGGGTCGCATCCACCTCGACGGGGTGGCGCACCTCGGGCGCGTAGACCGCATGCGCGCGCGCGGCGCGCAGCGCAAACGGCGCCCCGCCGGCCGACAGCGCCGGGGCAGCCGGGGGCCTGAGCAGCGGAAGGGCCAGGCCCATCGCGAGCCCCGCGGCGACCAGCATCGCCGCCCTGGCGTATCCGATCCACGGCGGGCGGCGCAGGTACATGCGCGCCGGGATCGGCTCCGTGACGACCGGGTCGAAGTGTTTCTTGAGCAGCGCCTTCAGGCGGGCGTCGTCGTGTTCGCTCATGACACCACCTTGAGGCCGGCTTTTGCGGGTTCGCGGTCGAGCGCTCGCCGCAACCGCTCGCGCCCACGCGACAGCCGCGACATCACGGTGCCCATCGGGATGCCGAGCGTGCGGCTCACGTCGGCGTAGCTCATGTCCTCCAGGGCCACCAGCAGCAGCACCTCGCGCTGCTCGGCGGCCAGGCCGTTGAGCGCGCGCTGCAGGTCGCGCACGTCCTCGCCGCTCACCGATGAGGCGGGTGCGGCGATGAGCTCGTCGATCTCCATGTCGGTGGGAATCCTGCGGGCCTTGAGCTGGTTGACGAAGACGTTGTGCATGATCGAGAAGAGCCAGGCGCGCAGGTCGCCGGGGCGCCAGAGGTGGAACTTGCGCACCGCGCGTTCCAGCGTGTCCTGCACCAGGTCGTCGGCCCCGTCGCGATCGCCCACCAGCGCGCGCGCGTAGCGCCGCAGGTTGGGGATGTAGGGGACGATGAGGTCGTAGTCCACGAAGGGTCAACAGGCTCGCGGAAGGGTTATTCCCGCAGCTCGACAATGCCCTTCGGCGTGCGGATGCGCGCCGAAAGCCCGGTGCCATCGTGGTGCGGCTGTACCGGGTCCGCTGCGGAGAGTCCCGCATACCGCAGTTCGTGCAGCAGCGCGGCGGCCTGGGGGTGGTGCAGCACCAGCGCCTCGAGCCGGCAGGCGGAATCGGGCAGCACCTCGCTGGGATGCTGGGTGAACCACTGGATGAGCGTGGGGGCGAGGCCTTCCCGGGGCAGGCTGCCGTCGGCCGGCACGCCGATCTTCCAGCGGAAAGCGCCGCGCGCGAGGGCGAGGATCGGCGGCGGCGGGGCGCAGGCGACCTGCACCGCGGCCTCGATGTCGTCGGTGCGCGCCACCCAGTGGATGAGGGCGGGCCCACGTGCCAGGCGCGCGCCCATCGCCTCCGAGTCCAGCGCGAACCAGCGCGACTGCAGCGGCGGCGGGGCCTCGGGATCCACCGCGATCACCTCGAGGAAGCGCCCCACGCCCAGGCCCAGCAAGCGGTTGTGTGTGCCCATCACGTCGTGTTTGCCACCCACGCCCATCGGCACGCCCAGGCGGCTCTCGACCCAATCCACGCCCTCTTCGAGCGAGCGCGCGGCGATGACCAGATGGTCGAAACGGATTTCCATGGCGCTATGATTGTCCCATGAGCCTGCGGTCTTTCGCCCAACTTACCGTCGCGTCCCTCCTCACCCTCGCCGCCCCGGCGCAGGCCGCGCAGGAAACACCCGCCGCGCGCATGCGCAGTGCCTCGCAGGCGCTGATCGCGTCGGTTGACGCCGGCAGGCGCGCAAAACTGGTGCCGCCTTTCGAAGGCGAGGCGCGCGCCGACTGGCATTACACGCCGCGTTCGCGCCCCGGGCTGTCGTTCGCCGAGCTCGACAAGGCGCAGCGCGATGCGGTGCACCGGCTGCTCAAGGCCGCGCTCTCGGCCATCGGGCACCGCAAGGTCCTCAACATCATCGAGCTCGAGCTGGTGCTGCGCGAAATCGAGACCTTCGGCTCGCTGATGCGCGACCCGGAGAAATATTTCATCGTGTTCTTCGGCTCGCCGGACGCAAAGACCCCGTGGGGCTGGCGCTTCGAGGGCCACCATCTCTCGCTCAATTTCACGCTGCGCGGCGACAACGCCGTGGCTACCACGCCGAGCTTCTTCGGCGCCAACCCGGCCGAGGTGCGCAAGGGCCCGAAGCAGGGATTGCGTGTGCTTGCCGCGGAAGAGGACGAAGCGCGCAGCCTCATGAACCTTCTGGACGCGGGGCAGAAGCGCATCGCCATCGTCGACGGGCGCACCTATGGCGACATCCTCACCACCAACAAGGATCGCGTTTCGCCGCTCGATAATCGCGGCATCGAGGCGCGCGCGATGAACGAGCAGCAGAAAGCGCAGCTGCGCAAGCTGGTCGAGACCTATGCGGACAACTTCGAGCCGACGTTGCGCTCGGCACGCCTGGCGCGCGCGGCCGATGGTTTCGATTCGATCCGCTTCGCCTGGGCGGGATCCGCCGAACGCGGCAGGCAACACTACTACCGCGTGCAGGGGCCGAAATTCCTGATCGAATACGACGCCTCGCAGAACGACGGCAACCACGTCCACACGGTGTGGCGCGACTACGACGGGGATTTCGGCCGCGACCTGCTGCGCGAGCACTACGCGGCGGCACGCGCAAGCGCGCACCGCCACTGATACCCGCGCCGCCCTCAGGGCTTGGCGACGTGCCAGACGTTGTTCACGCCGTCACCGGTCTTGTCACCCGGCTTCTGGTCCTTTACCCACGTGTACAGCGGCTTTCCCTTGAGCGCCCACTGCTTGCCACCATCGTCGCGCGTGACCACGGTGTAGTCACCGGCAGCCTTCGCATCGGCCGCGGCCATGAGCGGCGGCCAGTTGGCGGCGCAGGGGCCATTGCACATGCTCTTGCCGCCCGCGTCCTTGTCGAACGTGTAGAGCGTCATGCCGGCGCTGTTGGTGACCATGCCGCCTTCGACCTTGGTGGCCTGTGCTGCGACGAGGGTGGAGATCGAAAGTGCGGCGGCGAGCGCGGCGGATATGGCGAGTTTCATCGTTTCACTCCTGACGTGGTTGGGGATGCTTCGACAGGATGAACAGCACGCGGCGCGGGATATTCCCGCGGCCGGCCTAATCCGCCGGATCCGGCGCCGGCTTGCGGCGGGTGAAGCGCCTGCGCAACCGGCCCCAGCTGCGACCCAGCCACTGCTCGATGTCGTCCATCCACAGGAACACCACCGGCACCACGAGCAGGCTCAGCACCGTCGAGGTGAAGAGGCCGCCGATCACCGCGATCGACATCGGCGAGCGGAAGCTCGGGTCGGCAGTCCCGAGGCCGAGGGCGATCGGCATCATGCCCGCGCCCATCGCCATGGTGGTCATGATGATCGGGCGCGCGCGCTTGTGGCAGGCGTCGAGGAGGGCGTCGACGCGGCTCATGCCGTGGTCGCGCCGCGCCATGATCGCGTACTCCACCAGCAGGATCGAGTTCTTGGTCGCGATGCCCATCAGCATGATGAGGCCGATGAGCGAGGGCATCGAGAAGCTCTTCTGCGCGATCAGCAGGCCGACAAAGGCGCCGCCGAGCGACATCGGCAGCGCCGAGAGGATAGTCACCGGGTGCAGGAAATCCTTGAACAGCAGCACCAGCACGATGTAGATGCAGAGCACGCCGGTGACCATCGCCAGGCCGAAGCTCGCGAAGAGCTCACCCATCACCTCGGCATCGCCTACCTCGCGCATCGCCACACCCGGAGGAAGGTTGCGCATCGACGGCAGCTGCTGCACCGCCTCGGCGACATCGCCCAGCGGCACGCCCGACAGCTCGATCTCGAAATTGATGTTGCGCGAGCGGTCGTAGCGGTCGATCACCGCCGGCCCGCCGGTGAGTTCCAGCGTGGCCACCTGGCCCAGCATCACCGGCCCGCGCGCGCCCGGCACCGTGAGGCGCTCGAGCAGGCCCAGGTCCTTGCGGGCGTTTTCCTCCAGCTTCACCACGATCGGCACCTGGCGCTGGGCGAGGTTGAGCTTGGGCAGCGCGTTGTCGTAATCGCCCGCCGTTGCGATGCGCAGCGTCTCGCCGATGGCCGCACTGGTGACGCCGAGGTCGGCCGCGCGCGCGAAATCCGGCCGCACCGCGATCTCCGGGCGTATCAGGCTCGCCGTCGAGGCCACCTGCCCGAGGCCGGGGATGGTGCGCAGGTCCTTCTCCACCGCCACCGCCGCGGCCTGCAGCGCCTTTGGGTCCTCGCCCGCGAGCACCAGGATGTATTTCTCCCCGGATCCGCCCAGCCCCACCTTGCTGCGAACGCCGGGGAGCGGCTCGAGCGCGGTGCGGATGTGGTTCTCGATGCCCTGCTTGCGCGGCCGGTCGGACCGATCGGCAAGCAGGATGGTGAGCGTGGCCTTGCGCGCCTCGGCAGCGCCCGACGCGGCGAAGGGGTCGGTGCCGGCGGTGCCCGCGCCGATGGTGGTGTACACGCTCTTCACGTGTTGGACGCGCATGACGGCGATACGCGCCTGCTCGGAGGCCGCCAGGGTCTGCTCGAGCGTGGATCCCGGCGGCAGCTCGAGGTAGACCTGGGTCTGCGAGTTGTCGTCCGGAGGAATGAAACCCGTCGGCAGCAGCGGCACCAGCGCGATGGAGCCCAAGAAAAAAAGCGTCGCGAGCACCATCGTGACGACGCGGTGCTTCATGCTCCAGCCGACTGCGCGCAGGTACCAGCGCAGCCACGCCGGGTCCGCCGGGGCCGCCCCCATGGGCTTGAGCAGGTACGCGGACATCATCGGCGTGAGCATGCGCGCCACCAGCAACGAGGCGAACACCGCGAGCGAGGCGGTCCAGCCGAACTGCTTGAAGAACTTTCCCGCCACCCCGCTCATGAACGCGGTGGGCAGGAAGACGGCGATGAGCGTGAAGGTGGTCGCGACCACGGCCAGGCCGATCTCGTCGGCCGCCTCCATCGCCGCCTCGTAGGGTTTCTTGCCCATGCGCAGGTGGCGCACGATGTTCTCCACCTCGACGATGGCGTCGTCGACGAGGATGCCGATCACGAGCGAAAGCGCCAGCAGCGTCACCACGTTGATCGAGAAGCCGAGCAGGTACATGCCGACGAATGCGGGGATCACCGACATCGGCAGGGCGACCGCCGAGACGAAGGTCGCACGCGCATCACGCAGGAAAAGCCACACCACCAGCACCGCCAGCAGCGCGCCCTCGTAGAGCAGGTGCAGGGAGCCTTCGTATTCCTCGGCGACGGGGGTGACGAAATCGAAGGCCTGGGTGAGCTCGATGTCGGGGTGCTGCGCCTTGAGCTCGACGAGCGCCTTCTGCACCGCCTCGCCCACCGTGACCTCGCTTTCGCCGCGGCTGCGCGACACCTCGAAGCCCACCACCGGCTTGCCGTCGAGCAGCGCCGCGGCGCGCATCTCGGCCACCGTATCGGTGACGGTGGCCACGTCGCGCAGCCTGATGCGCCCGCCGCCTTGCAGCGCGATCTCGATCTCGCCCAACTCGCGCGCGGTGCCGACGGTGGCCAGCGTGCGCACCGTCTGTTCCGCCCCGCCCACGTCGGCGCGCCCCCCGGCGCTTTCGCCCTGCACCAGGCGCAGCTGGCGCGAGATGTCCGCGGCGGTGGCACCGAGGGCCTGCAGGCGCGCGGGGTCGAGCGCCACGCGGATCTCGCGCGTGGCGCCGCCCACACGCGTGACGGCGCCCACGCCACGCACCGCGAGCAGCTTGCGCGCGACCTCGTTGTCCACGAACCAGGACAGCGCCTCGTCGTCCATGCGCTTCGAGGCGATGGTGAAGGCCAGCATCGGCTGGCCGGCGAGGTCGAGCTTGTTGATCACCGGGTCGCGCACATCCGAAGGCAGGTCCGCACGCACGCGCGAAACCGCCGAACGCACGTCGTCGACCGCCTCCTGCACCGGCTTTTCGAGGCGGAACTCGGCGGTCACGGTGACCACGCCTTCCTGCACTTTGGTGTAGAGGTGCTTGAGGCCCTGGACCGTGGCGATCGAGTTCTCGATCTTGCGGGCGACGTCGGTTTCCAGCTGCGCCGGGGCGGCGCCCGGCAACGCCGCGGTCACGATCACGGTCGGCAGGTCGATGTCGGGGAAGTTCTGGATCTTCATCGCCTTGAACGCGAGCACGCCGCCGAAGGTGAGCAGCACGAACACCATCACCGCGGGGATCGGGTTGCGGATCGACCAGGAG
>Ga0163153_10003745_pt1 | contig 19934 bp, 14 predicted proteins | sample OliLakLV19MP6IB1_FD_148629 | JGI IMG/M metagenome (GOLD analysis project Ga0163153, IMG submission 148629) | Freshwater microbial mat bacterial communities from Lake Vanda, McMurdo Dry Valleys, Antarctica - Oligotrophic Lake LV.19.MP6.IB-1 | ecosystem: Environmental > Aquatic > Freshwater >...
GGCTTCCGCGACAACGAATACATTCCGCACATCCACCGCTCTGACAACAATGGGCAAACCTGGATCGATATTACCGGCGACCTTCCCCAAATGCCGGTCAACGACCTGTTTATCCGGCCCGGACACGCCGATTCCATGTTGTTTGCCGCCACCGATGCAGGGGTTTACTTCAGCCGAAATGGAGGTGTTTCCTGGAACAGATTGGGCCAAAACATTCCTTTTATTCCCGTATTCGACCTGGAAGAAAATCCGGTGCGCCGGCTACTGATTGCCGCAACCTATGCCCGCGGTTTGTGGACTTTCCCACTCGATTCTGTTTTGATACCCGACCCGGGAACTGAAATCGACCTGGCTGGTAATATGGGCGCTACCGGCAGCATTACGCTGGCAGGTTCCGGCCAGACCATCAGCGCCGGGCCGGACGGTTCTTTCAGTTTTGATGCGCAACCGGGCTGTCAGGACTACACACTTACACCCTATCGCAACGATAATCCGGTAAATGGAGTCACGACCTTCGACTTGGTACTGATTTCCAAACATATCCTCGATCTCGAACAGCTCGATTCGCCGTATAAACGGATTGCCGCCGACGCCAACCGCTCGGGGGCCATCACCACCTTCGATATTGTGCAGTTGCGCAAACTGATACTCGGTATCGATACGGCATTTATCGGCCATACTTCCTGGCGATTTGTGCCGGAAAATTTCACTTTTCCCAATCCACTCGACCCCTTTGCTTCGGCTTTCCCGGAAAGCCTGAGTGTGAGCGCCGACAACAGTTCCCTCACCGATCTCGATTTTGTAGCTATCAAAACAGGAGACGTCAACCAGACCGCTGCTCCGACATTTACCAGCCCGGTGGAACAACGCAGCAGGCCCTTACCCATTTTACTGACGGATCAGCCCATAGAGTCCGGCGTACCTGTTGTGGCCGGATGGAGCGCCGACCTGCAATCATTAACTGCCCTTCAATTTTCTATTCGTTTCGACCCGGAAAAATTGATTTTTGAAAAAATTGAACCCCGCATCGAGGGTCTTTCGCTGGAAAATTTCGGTACCGATAAGGTGGAACTGGGTCTACTCTCTGTCAGTTTTGAAACAACGGGCGGCTGGGCGGCTACAGGTATACGCGCCCTTTTCGATCTTCATTTCACCGCCAGAAACAGCGGAACGCTTGCTGCTCATATACAATTAAGCGACTGGCCGACTCCCGCACTGGCTTATCGCCCCGATGGCGCTGCCCTGCGTCCGGTATTGCTGGAAAAACCCGAAAAAGATATTGCATTTGCCGCTCCGAATCCTTTTGGATCTGCGGGCTGCTGGCTGTATTACCCGGAAATTAAAAACAGCGTGCTTGAATTGCAAATTCTTGATTATCAGGGGAAAATAATTTTCCAGCAAAACCTTCCAGGCAGCGCACCGCTGTTTTTAGAAGCCGGAATTTTTCCCTCTCCGGGCGCCTGGTTGTACCGGATACGCGACCGGCAAAGCGGCAAAAAAATAAGCGCTGGAAGGCTTATCTATAAGTAGTTATTAGTTATCAGTTATTTGTTATTTGTGTTGATAATCAAGCATTTATAAGTAATTTGGCCAAAACTAATTTTGCATACCTATCCCAGGAACGCGAACAACCGCCAAACTTGAGTTAACTATCTCTTTTGCAACGCATTCCTCATCCCTCTTTCCTCTTTCCTGCCTCTCATCCCCCCTGAGCCAGGTGAGCATGCCGCACTTCTTCCAGGTTTTTGCAGCCGGACAGTCCCATCGTCAGTTCAAAATCGGACATCCAGTTATCGAGCAACTCGGTTACGCCGGCTCTTCCAGCGATCGTCAGCGCATAGCAGTAAGGTCGCCCGATACCAACTGCCGTCGCGCCCAAAGCCAGCGCTTTAAAAGCATCCGCGCCGCCGCGTACACCGCTGTCGAACAAAATCGGCGCCCTTTCCCGCACTGCTTCGGCAATAGAAGGCAGTGCAGCGATGGTGCTGGCCGAGCCATCCACCTGCCGTCCCCCGTGGTTGGATACATAAATGCCATCCACACCGTAGTCCAGCGCTTTACGGGCATCATCGGGGTGCATAATTCCTTTCAAAATAATGGGCAGGCGGGTATGTTCCCGTAAAAATGGCAGGTCGGCCCAGGTGATACTGGGGCGCGAATAGATACTGGTAAAAGTGCGCACGGCTTTAATGGCCCGGCCGCTGCGGATATTTTGCCAAAAACCGCCCGGATAATGCCGCGCCGCTGCAAATAAGGTGCTGATAGCACCCAGCGTGATTTTAGGGCGCACAGCAGTCCCCTCATCATGCTCGTCAAGCAGGCGCTGAAAAACCGGGTCGGACGTATATTGTGCAATGCCCATGCCTTTCAGAAACGGCAAAGACCCGAGGTCGAGATCGCGGATGCGCCAACCCAGCATGGTCGTATCCAAAGTAACCACCAGCGCCGAACAACCGCAGGCTTCCGCCCTTTGTAAAAAACTGATTACCAGATCATTGGAACGGCTCCAGTACAATTGAAACAGCCGGGGCGAGTCGCCCATGGCTGCTGCGCAGCGCTCCATAGGTACGGAAGCCTGGTTGGAGAATATATAGGGAATCCCTCTTTCGGCAGCCGCAGCCGCAACGGCTTCATCGGCCTCCCGGTGGGCCATTTCGAGCACCCCGACAGGTGCCAGAAAAAACGGAGCGGGAATGGTTTTTCCGAAAAAATCAGTCGAAAGGTCACGTATTTCAACATTGCGCAACATCCGGGGCACAATGCGCCAGCGGTCAAAATCACTCCTATTGGCAGACAAAGTACTTTCAAGTCCTGCGCCTCCCGATATGTAAGCCCAGGCAGCCAGGCTCAGTTTTTCTTTTGCTTTTTGCTCTAAAAGTGCCGGACTAAAAGGGATTAATTGGCGGATGCCTGCAGCGCCGGATACATAAACGGAACGCTGTCGTTCGAGCGCATTTGTTTTTTTCATCGTAAAATGTTTACTTTGAGTTGATTTTCAATGGTTTTAAGAATTACTTTGCCCTTCAAAACAAAAGAACCACCTAATTAACGTTTGTGGTTTACAGCGATAATTCAAAACAATCTAAAATTCAAAAGCCATGCGCCAAACGTTATTTGCCTTTTCCAGTGTATTACTTGTTTGCTTCAGTTGGTTTCTTTTTAATGCGTTCATTCCCAATCAGTCCGAAGAGTTTGGAAAAGCGAATTACTACGCAGATTCGCTACATGGCCGCAAAACTTCCAGTGGCGAAAAGTACGACAAAAATCAGCTCACCTGTGCCCACAAAAGCCTGCCGTTTGGCTCAAAGGTAAAGGTCACCCGTTTGGACAATAAAAAATCCGTCATCGTCCGGGTCAATGACCGCGGGCCGTTCAAAGAAGGATATGTTATCGAACTTTCCCGGCGGGCTGCGGAAGTGGTCGACCTGATACGCGATGGCAGCGCCAGTGTGCGGGTAGAAGTAGTGCCCAATGTGGAAACAAAAACAGCCGGTACGGCAAGTGCATCGGCCAGCAAACTCAGCATGGTCAAACCGGTTCAATACAGCACCGAATCTCCGCAATCGGCCTCCGGCAACGCATCATCAGGAAATGCCAAAAACACGGAACTGTATAAAGTAGATATGAAAAAATCGGCTAAATCGGGCTACGGCGTACAATTGAGCACCCTCTACGACGCCGATAATGTGTTGCCTATTGTTACCAAACTACAACAACAATGGCCCGAAAAAGTATTGGTCAATATTGAACGGGATGTTGCAAACGACCTGACTGCATACCGTGTAATCGTTGGGCCATTTACAGACGAAAAAACGGCCAAAGCACAACAAAAACTGGCTGCCAAAAGAGGTTACAGGCAAAGCTTTGTGGTGGATCTATCGGAGATATGAGAGAGTGAGAGAGTGAGAGAGTGAGAGGTGAGAGGTGAGAGAGTGATAAATTAAAAAGAGGTTGTATCATAAGTCAAAATCTTGGTTTCGACTTCCGAGACACCCTCTTTTTAATGCAACCACTATAAGAAGTTCCGAAAAGGTATATCTGACGGTTTAAAGTAGTTAGGTATTATAGTCAACGCAAAGTGGGTTTGAACGAAAGATTGGTACAAGTGCTTGAAAGCGAAGACTTCAAACCACTCAAACCGTTCCAAACCACTCAAACTTGACTATATTAGTTATCAGTGTTGATAATCAATAACCGTACCTGCTTATGCAGAAAATGAAGTGCCGCAACCACAAGTGCTGGCGGCATTCGGATTGTCAAACGTAAATCCGCGGTTATCCAGGCCATTTACAAAATCCACCTGCATACCGAGCAGATAAATCGCGTGCGCTTTGTTCATCATCACACGGATACCCTTGATTTCAAAGATGTCATCCTGTTCCTGAGCCATGTCGAAGCCCAATACATAAGAGAATCCGGAGCATCCGCCGCCCTTCACCCCTATGCGAAGACCGTAATCATCCGGGATATTTTCGTTTTTCCGAATAAGTTTAAGTTGTTCAACAGCATCCTCCGTCAAAGTGATCGGAGCAGCAACTACCGGTTGATCGAGCACCATTTCCATTATATATGTGTTTTAGAGTTTTTGTGTTTTTGTGTTTTTGTGTTTTTGTGTTTTTGTGTTTTTGTGTTTTGGTGTTTTTGTGTTTTGGAGGTGCTTTGCTTTAGTCATTGGGAATGAATGAAGCAAAGCACCTCCAAAACACAAAAACACCAAAACACTTAATGAGTGCAAAAGTAGGATACTAAAACGAAATCATCCATAAAAATGTTTACGCCGCCCCGTACCTTTGCCGCCCGCCGGACAAAAAGGCATCAATTATCACCGTTATGGAAATTTTTTTAGAAATATTGAAGTATACCATTCCTTCACTCATTGTTTTTGCCACAGCATATTTTTTATTGAAATTGTACCTCGACGACCGGTTGCGGTATGAAAAAGCCGTTCAACGCGGCGAGTCGCTCAAAACAACCCTGCCGCTCCGTCTACAGGCCTACGAACGCCTCACCCTGCTTTGCGACCGGGCCAGTATTCCCAATACACTGTTCCGCATTCGAATGTCGGGAATGACTACCGGCGATTTGCGCGGCTCATTGATGCTGGCCATCAGCCAGGAATTCGACCATAATACTTCACAACAGTTATATGTTTCCGAAACGCTGTGGCAAATTATCACCCTCGCAAAAAATGAGACCTTAGCATTTATCAGCCAAACAGGAAACCATCTTCCTCCCGACAGCGACTGCGAAGAACTGTTGTCTATGCTGCTAAAGGCCATAGATGATATGCCTGTATCGCCATTGCAGCGGGCTATCGTTGCGATTCGGATGGAAGCTGGGCAGTTATTTTAAGTCTGGTCGGCGCCCGCTCCGGAAAATGGATAAAATCCATTTTAAAACATTTTATTATTGACTCTTTTGATTGAACTTCAACCACATGCACGAAATCGTAATATAGGGTGCTCTTGCAGGATATCAATACGTAAATATTAGCATTATTTCAACTTAGTTTAATTTTTAAATTTATTATACCGCTTTAATATTTTAAAAAATAATTTTATATCTAATTTTTCATCATTTACAAAATGCTAATATTATACAAAAAAAGGTATGCAGTTTGATCGACGTGAAAAATTGGCATTTTTTAAAACAAATACTTTTAAAAATGCTTTCAAAATTTTTTGGTCGAAAAAAAGAAAAAATATACCGACCTTCCAAATAGTTTAGCAATCTTTGTCACCCTGTTTCGACCAAGCAGGATCAAAAATTCAAAGCGTAAGTCTGGGTTAGCCCTTCTCCAAATGTTCGATCTGGTATGACAAGAGACAGCCGGATGGTATGGGATCATTGTCTGCATACTATCAAGAAAAATGTAAGTACACAAAGTTTCAAAACCTGGTTTGAACCGATCAAACCGGTGTATCTTGATAACGATGTACTCACGATTCAGGTGCCTAATAAGTTCTTCTTCGAGTGGCTCGAAGAGCACTATGTGCAGCTCCTGAAAAAGAGCATTCGCCAGGAACTGGGCGATCGCGGCCGCTTGCTGTACCACATACCCGAACAGGGAACACAGGAATCTGCCAAAAATGGCAACTCAAAAATGGATGGCAAACCTTCATCGGAGAAAGACAATGCGCCGGTGCCAGGTGTTTTTGATGCGGAAATGATTAAAAATCCGTTCATCATCCCGGGCATTAAACGGATCAAAGTAGATCCGCAACTCAATGTCAATTACGTGTTCGATAATTTTATCGAAGGCGACTGCAACCGCCTTGCCCGCAATGCCGGTCTGGCCATTGCCAAAAAACCAGGCGGTACGGCTTTCAATCCCTTGGTTATTTTCGGGGATGTGGGCTTGGGTAAAACGCACCTTGCCCAGGCCATTGGAAATGAAGTTGTGAGCAAAATGGAGTCGAAAGCCGTGCTCTATGTTTCTTCCGAAAAATTTACCAACCAGATCATACAGGCCATCAAAAACAACTCCGTCAATGACTTTGTCAATTTTTATCAGATGATTGACGTGCTCATTATCGACGACATCCAGTTTTTGTCGGGCAAACAAAAAACGCAGGAAATTTTCTTCCACATTTTCAACCAGTTACACCAGAACGGCAAACAAATCATTCTGACTTCCGACCGCGCGCCGAAAGACCTGGAAGGTATGGAAGACCGCCTGATTTCCCGTTTCAAATGGGGCCTCAGCGCCGACTTGCAGGCGCCTGATCTGGAAACGCGTATGGCGATCCTGGAATCCAAAATGGAAGACGAAGGCGTGGACATCCCGAGCGATGTACTCGAATTTATCTGCTACAATATCAAAAACAATATCCGCGAACTCGAAGGCGTCATGGTCTCGCTGCTGGCACAAAGCACGCTGATCCGCCGCGATGTGGACATGGATCTGGCGAAAGAAGTGATTCGCAATTTTGTGACCACTATCAATAAGGAAATCACGGTGGAGTTCATTCAGCAATTGGTTGCCGAACACTTCAAAGTGCCCGTAGATAAACTGCACCACGAAACCCGCAAACGCAACATCGTAATCGCCCGGCAACTCTCCATGTACCTCGCCAAAAAACTGACCAATAAATCCCTGAAATCTATTGGGGAACAATTTGGCGGCCGCGACCACAGTACGGTCATTTATTCCTGCAAAGCCGTGCAGGATATGATGGATACGGATATGATTTTTAAAGACACTGTGGAAGAAGTGGAGAAAAAACTCAAAATGAGCCTGAATACGTGAGTCGTGAATCGTCAATTGCGACGGTCACTGCGAATGATTGATCCTCACGATTCACGCCTCACAAAATCCGCGTCTTCTCCTTTTGATCCGTTCCATTTTATCTTCAGAACATGGATCAAAAGGAGGAGACGCGGATTTTTTTATTTATCCTCCGGTTCATGCAACCCTTACCACAATTCCTTACCTACACAACGTAAAAGAACGAGATGTACCAATCCACACTACTGGATTTTTCAATTTGCTAGTCAAGGTACCGCCGAACCTTGTTCGGCGATGGTTGCCGAACAGGGTTCGGCAGTACATTTCGGCTCTAATCTGAAAAATGTCCAGTAGTGTGGTACCAATCATCTCATTGATCCTTGCAGCCAAAACCGCCGGGCAAAACCGACCGTTCAACCTTTTTGCCATTTCGCATTCAAAATATACGGCCATGGCTGCCTGTACTTTATCCCGAGAGTGTTCGGAAGATTGTGTCAAGAAGAATATAAGTCCGTGACTTTCAATGCTATCCGAAACACGAAACACAAAAAACTAAACACCCTTTTTATACCAGTCAAAAACATCCTGGATTATGAAACTTTTTTTACCTCGGATTACGCACCTCCTACTTTTTTTGGGGGCAACATTGTGCCACATGCAGGCGCAAAACCTGCCTGCTTCCATGTACTTGTCCGAAGCAGATCATACGCTGTACACCAACGGACAAGTCGCCGGCGGACTGTACGATGAAAGCCAGATACGCACCTTGGAGTTGTGGTTTGCACAGGCCAATTACTGGCAACAATTGACCAGCAATTACACCACTTCCACTGATATTCCGGCTATGCTCATTGTGGAAGGCGATACTTTCCCGGATGTTGGCGTGCGTTTTAAAGGACAAACTTCTTATTCGCAAAGCGGCGCCTCCCAAAAAAAATCATTCAATATTACGCTGGATTATATACACCCAGATCAGCAATTGATGGGCTACAAGACCCTGAACCTGAACAACAGTTTCCAGGATCCGTCCTTTATGCGTGAAATGTTGTACCTGCACCAAATCCGGCGGCATATTCCCGCCGCCAAAGCGGCCTATATCCGGCTGATGATCAACGGGGAAAGTTGGGGGCTTTACCCGCATGTACAACAATTGAACGGCGATTACATCGAAGAATGGTTTTTTGGCAACAACGGTGTCCGCTGGCGCGCCGACCGGCCTGAAGGCCTCGTCATCGGCCCGGGCGGCCCCGGCCCCGGCGGTATGTGGGGCGATGGAACGGCTGCGCTGAATGATCTTGGGCCGGACACCACCGAATACCAGGAATACTACACCTTGAAATCGAGTGACATCGAAAACCCCTGGGATAAATTAGTCCGCGTTTGTGATGTGCTGAACAATACGCCTTTGGACAGTCTGGAGGCCAAAATAAAACCCCTGCTCGATCTCGATCGCAGCCTTTGGTTCCTGGCGACTGAAATCGCTTTTTCTGACGACGACAGCTATGTTTATAAAGGTAAAATGGATTATTACCTGTACTGGGATCCCGAAACCGGACGTATAACGCCGCTCGAATTCGACGGCAATAGTGTCATGCTAAACAATAACGTCAATTGGGGGCCATTTTACAATGCCGAAAAGGTGAATTATCCGCTGCTCAATCGCCTGCTGGCGGCTCCATCTATCCGGCAGCGCTACCTGGCCCACTTCCGAACTATTTTGCAGGATGTGCTCAATCCGGCGCTGACTAACCCACTGATCGATCAATACGACGCGAAGATCAGCGCCGATGTACAGGCAGACACCAAAAAGTTGTACTCTTTTACACAGTATAACAGTAATAAAACAACCCTTCGGAATTTTATACTCAACCACCGAAACAACCTGCTCAACAACACCGAAATGATGGCAACAGGGCCTGTTATCAGCAACTGCAACATGCAAAGCGCCGCAGGAACCTGGAAAAATCCGGTGGCCGATGAAGCGGTTGTCGTTACGGCATCCGTCGCCGGTATCAATGTGCAGGCGGTATTCGTCTACTACGCCCCCCAGGCATATGGCAATTTTACCAAAATCCGGATGTTCGACGACGGCCAGCACAACGACGTCGGAAGCAACGACGGGGTTTACGGCGCTTCCTTACCCGGATTTGTAGCGGGGTCATTGGTGCGTTTTTACGTGGAGGCCATTGCGGGCAACACCGCCGGAACACGAACGTACCTGCCTGCCGGAGCAGAACACGATGTATTCTATTTCAGCGTCGATGCGGCTTTTTCTGACAATCCGGTGGTCATCAATGAAATTATGGCTTCCAACAGCGCCACAGCCAGCGATGAAAACGGCGATTTCGACGACTGGATCGAACTGTACAACCCCGGCAGCGAGGCCGTAGACCTCAGCGGTTTTTACCTGACGGACAACCCCGCCAACCTGACCAAGTGGGCTTTCCCCGCAGGTACCAGCATGGCCGCCCACAGTTACCTGATTGTGTGGGCCGATGAAGACCAGGAACAAGGCCCCCTGCACACCAATTTCAAATTATCCGGTTCCGGAGAAATCCTTTACCTGCTTGATTCCACACTACAATGGGTGGACACCCTGAATTTCCCGGAACAAATAACGGATATGGGCTACGCAAGGGTGCCCAACGGCACAGGGCCATTCGTTATACAATCGCCTACGTTTAATGCCAGCAACGACGTGACTTCCACGGCTTCGCCGGAGGCGCAAATGCAGGAAATCAGCATCGCGCCGAATCCGGTTGCCGGACAAATGAATGTCCATACACGCAACCTCGCGTCGGATACCCGCCTGATTATCAGAGATGCCACCGGCAGGCTCCTGCTTGAAACGACTACAATGCCTTACCAGAAAATAGACGTTGCTCCCTGGCCTGCGGGCTTGTATTTGGTAAGTGCAGGGCATATTACCGAAAAAATAATCATCGTGCGACCTGACAAGGAATAGATTTACGATAACCAAATCGGGTGCATTTCAAATTGTCTCCCGCAGTGCCTATTGACGGGGTGACTTCAAGTCACCCCGTCAATACATCGTGAAATGCACCCACCAAATCCAACACTGTTCAGCCTCCGTTCCTCCTGGAACGGGGGCTTTTTTTGTTTTTTGAATCATTCCGAAAACCAAAAAAGCCTTGCCCTCGTAAATAGATTATATCCCAAATATCTGACCCCGCTTTTATCATTTTTTCACAAAAAACAAATGATCAAAACAATCCGAAACATGTGCAAACTTTTACTTACCACCTTTTTTCTTTGTTCCGTTTTCTCGCTTTTCGCTGCACACAACGGCTCCATCAACGGCCAACTTACTGAGAACGAAAGCGGCCTCGAATTGGCCGGCGCTACGATCCGCCTCGATCCAGGCGCGCTATACACCACCAGCAATACACTCGGTTTTTTTAGTTTCAACAACCTGCCAGAAGGCTCCTACACCTTGATAATCAATTATATAGGTTTTGAAAACAAAGTAATGAATAAGGTCAATGTCCGGGATTCCGAAACCACTACCCTGCGCATCAAACTCAATCCCGCGCCTATTAACCTGAAAGATGTGGAAATCAAATCGGCTACCTCGCAACCCTTCCAAACCATCAGCGCGCTCGATATTCAGACGCGTCCGATCAGTACCACACAGGACGTGCTGCGGGTAGTTCCGGGGTTGTTCATTGCACAACACGCCGGCGGCGGCAAAGCGGAACAAATTTTTCTGCGCGGATTCGACATCGACCACGGTACGGATATTAACCTGACGGTCGACGGTATGCCGGTCAATATGGTCAGCCATGCGCACGGACAGGGTTACGCTGATCTGCACTTCGTCATTCCCGAACTCATCGGCAATGTGGAGTTTAAAAAAGGCCCTTATTACGCTGATGCAGGCAACTTTACCACGGCGGGATTAGTGCGTTTCAAAACGATGGATGCCCTCGACAAAAGTTTTGTAAAAGTGGAAGCAGGCCAGTTCAACACCGCCCGCGCTGTGGGGGCTTTCAACCTGCTCGGTAAAAATGCCGAACGCCGCAACCGCCACGCCTACCTCGCTTCCGAAACCTATTTTTCCGATGGCTATTTCGACAGCCCGCAGGCATTCCGGCGATTGAATATTTTTGGAAAATTCAGCGCCCTGATGGATGACAACCAGCGGGTAAGCGTTTCCGTATCTGCTTTTCAAAGCAGCTGGAATGCTTCCGGCCAGATACCCGAACGCGCCGTACAAAGCGGATCAATCGGTCGTTTCGGCGCCATCGACGATACCGAAGGCGGTTCGACCAGCCGATATAACTTTAACTTTGAACACGTTAAAAGCCTGAATAACAATAGTTTATTCAAAAACCAATTGTACTATTCCGACTATTCATTCGAGTTATTCTCCAATTTTACTTTTTTCCTGGAAGACCCGGAGAATGGCGACCAGATCCGGCAAAAAGAACACCGCCGAATTTTCGGTTATAATGGTTCCTATCAAACGGAAGGCCAGTTGGGCGGTAAAAAACTGTCGTCGGAAATCGGCGTATTTTTCCGCAACGACCGCATAGACGACAACGAACTTTCCGCCACCCGCAACCGCAGCACCACGATCCGCCGCCTTGCTTTCGGCGATATAGATGAAACCAATACGGGTGCTTATGTGTCAACCACCTGGCAGATTGCGCCGCGCTTAGCCGTCAATGCCGCCGCCCGCGCCGATGTTTTTCAATTTGGTTATGAAAACAAATTAGACAGCCTCTACAACCCGGAACACGTAACCGCATCCTTAGTCAGCCCGAAACTCAATTTGTACTACGATGTGAGTCCCCGGATTCGCCTGTACCTCAATACCGGCTACGGTTTCCACTCCAACGACGCCCGCGTGGTGGTGCCGCAGAACGGCGAACAAATACTACCCAAAGCGCTGGGCGCCGATATAGGAACCATTTTCAAACCCTCCCCTGCCCTGCTGATCAATGTTGCCGCCTGGTACCTCGACCTGGAACAGGAGTTCGTATACGTAGGCGATGCAGGCATCGTGGAAGCAGGCGGAAAAACCAGGCGCCTCGGTATAGACGTATCTACAAGGGTGCAATTATTCAAATACCTGTTTGCTGATCTGGATGCCACCTACACCTATGCACGCGGTAACGAGACAGAAACCCCCAAATCAGAAAGTTATATCCCGCTGGCGCCGCTGTACACCGGAACCGGCGGTATCAGTTGGGACAAAGGTAAAGGCCTGTTCGGCAGCCTGCGTTTCCGCCATCTTGGCGACCGGGCAGCCAACGAAGACAACAGCCTTACTGCAGACGGCTATTTCCTGCTGGATGCCGTAACAGGTTGGAAAAAAGGAAATATCGAGTTCAACCTCACGGTCCAGAACCTGCTCAACCGGGAATGGAAAGAGGCACAGTTTGAAACGGAATCCCGCTTGCGCAACGAAACGGAACCGGTATCGGAAATACACTACACACCCGGGACGCCATTTTACCTGAAAGGCGGCGTGACGATCCGGTTCTAATGGATGGTTGATAAGGTTGATAACGAGATAACCCAGGCTTTAAGTTACCACCTCAAACCATCAAACCTCATCAACCCCATCAACCCTCATCAACCTCTTTTTTACTCACTTTTCATCCACAAAACAATTATGAAACCATCTCTGCGAAAATTTTTATACGGTACACTGATCGTATTTTGCACGGTGTTCACTGCTTTCATTTTCATCAATGGCAGCAAAAAAACAACACTTCCCGAATTAAAACCCCGCCAGGGCGCATTAGCCAATGCCCCGGAATGGGCGACCACGCAGGCCAAGGTCAAAAAACTCCGGGAGGAACTGGAAGCCAAGCCGGAAGATGCCCGCACCAAGCTCATGCTGGCCAAGGAATTCATGCAGGAAGGTCGCATTTCCGGCGACTACTCCTACTACAACAAAGCCGCCCTCGATCTCATCAACAAGGTGCTGGCCAAAGATGCCGCCAACTTCGAGGCGATATGCCTGAAAAGTATGGTGTACCTGTCACAACACCGCTTTTCCGATGGAAAAGCCGTTGCTATGGAAGCCTTGAAAGCCAATCCTTACAACTCCTTTGTGTACGGCTTGCTGTGTGACGCCAATGTGGAATTGGGCGCCTACGACGAAGCCGTCGTTATGGCTGACAAAATGGTCGGTGTGCGCCCCGATATCCGCTCCTATTCGAGGGTTTCTTATATCCGCGAAATATTTGGCGACCTGCCCGGATCTATCGAAGCGATCCAGATGGCTATCAGCGCCGGATTTCCCGGCCAGGAAGACACCGAATGGGCCAGAATGGTGCTGGGGCATTTATATGAAGACAGCAACCGTTTAGACAAAGCCGAAGAACAGTATAAGACGGCGCTGCGCGAACGCCCCGACTATCCGTTCGCATTAGCCGGACTGGGCCGTATTGCAGCGTATAAAAAAGATTATCCCGCGGCCATTCAATACTACGAAAAAGCGCGCAACGTCATCAGCGAGGTCTCTTTTTTAGAGCAATTGGCGGTGTTGTACCGCCTCAACAACCAGCCGAAAGAAGCCGATGAATACGCCCGTATTACACTCAATGCTTTGCTGGCCGACAACATTACCGCTCAAAAAAACCAGGATGAAGGCCATTATTCAGATATGGAATTAGCCAATATGTACCTGCTCCTGAACGAACCGGCCAAAGCGCTCCCGCACGCACAAACGGAGCACCAGCGCCGTCCGCAAAATATCGACGCCTGCGAAACGCTTGCCTGGGTGTTGTACCAAAACGGACAGGCTGCACAAGCGCTTCCTTTCATCACGACAGCATTGCGCACCCAATCGCAACACCCCGAACGCTTGGTAAAAGCAGGGATTATCATGAACGCCAACGGACAGAAAAAAGAAGGTGCCGACTTGATTAACAAGGGTTTGTCTTTAAAACCTTACATGGACGAAACGATTACCAAAACGGCTCAATCAATCATTGGAGGATAAGACATGAAAACAAACATTTCCTGTCGCCGCCTTCCGCTGCTGCTGCTTTGCCTGTTCATAGCAGCAGTCGCGCAGGCACATACGATCAACTACGATCTGGCCAAACTGTCTCAATCGGGCGTTGCATGGACATACCTGCAACAGGGTTTTTTACATATCCTGCCGCTGGGTCTCGATCATATTTTATTTGTGCTGAGCCTGTTTCTGCTCAGTTCCAAACTGTCCACCGTCATCTGGCAGGCCACGGCATTTACGGTCGCGCATTCCATCACGCTGGGCCTGGCGGTGTACGGCGTTATAGAACCCTTGCCCGCAGTAATTGAACCGATTATTGCCCTCTCCATTTTTTTTGTAGCCCTGGAAAATATTCTGGTGCAGCAACTAAAACCAGGCCGTATCGCCATCATTTTTCTGTTCGGCCTGGTACACGGAATGGGCTTCGCCGGCGCCCTCACGGCAGTGGGTCTGCCGCCTGCTGATTACTTCACTGCATTGCTGACTTTTAATATCGGCGTGGAGTTGGGACAGTTGGCCGTCATCCTGAGCGCATACCTTTTGGTGGGCCGCTGGTTTTCCGAAAAATCCTGGTATCGCAATATAGTTGTTAACCCATCCTCTGCTTTCATCGCTTTTGTAGCGCTTTTCTGGACCATCGAACGCACGTTTTTTTAGAAATGAGATTCCTCGCCACCTGCCTGCTGCTGATTTACATCAGCGTTTCATGCCGCCCGATCTTCCCGGTGCTGGCAGACGGATTGGCGCACCTGCTCTGGTACCAACACCACATAGAAACCGTGCACATGCACGATGGTAATGCCCATGTACACAGTGAAATAGCCGAGGCGACTTCCGAACACGGCGAACATGGCGCGGCTCCCGTACCGGCCAAGTCTTTTAAAATAAGCGATTTCCTTGCGGCGCACGTCATTGTGTCCTTTCAATATACACCTGTTATTTGTTGGAAAACAATCGTCGGAGGCCTTCTCGGCAGCCCGGTTATTTTGGTTGGTTTGTACAGTCTGGAAGTGCCTGTACCCCCACCCAATGGCACTGTATTCTCCATAAACGCGACATATCATACCCCTTCTGTTCAGACTTATATAGCCAATGTGCCATATAGGTCTAAAGGAGTTTGTACTTTTTTAACTTTTTTAAAAACTAAAACTATGTCTTTCTCGTAAGTAAAAACACGCAGGATACGCCGGCTGAAGTACTGCACCCGGGATGTCTGCGTCACAAAAAAACGGACACGCGTCCTGTCAATTAATTCTTTCTTTTTTTCACCAACATTTTTACAGTATTTGTATGAAAACTTACCATTTCCAACCACTGCGTTGGGGGGTGACTGCTATGCTTTTTCTGTTGATTTTCAACACGTTAAAAGCATCTTCGCACCGCGAAGCGCCACTCATCGCCAACGATCCGCTTGCGGACAACACGGACTTGTACGCTTTTAGAAGCCCCGACAATCCGAACACGATTACCATCATTGCCAATTACATTCCGGCGGAATTGCCTTATGGCGGCCCGAACTACAATACGTTCGGCGAAAACATCCGTTACGAAATACATATTGACAATGATGCCAGCAAATTTGGCGACGAGGTCACGTATCGTTTTACGTTTACCCGGGTAAATGAAGACCCCACCACGTTCTTCAATATCCGCCTCGGCAAACAAAACCTTCGTGCATCTTACAAACTCGAACGTTCCACAGATGGCGGGCAAAACTGGCAAACCATCGTACAAAATGGGATCGTACCGCCGCCGAACATCGGCCCGCGTTCCATTGAAAGCGCTGTTGGTCTGGGCGCTGCCAGCTACGAAAGCCTGATCACGGCGGCTATTATGACAGCCAGTACCGGCGAAAAAGTGTTCTGCGGCCCTGCCGACGATCCGTTTTTTGTAGATCTGGGTGGCGTTTTCGACCTCGGCAACCTGCCGCGCCAGGACGGCCCAAGCCGCGATGGCATCGGCAAATTAAATGTACACAGCATTTGTATCCAAGTGCCGATCACGACCCTGCTGAAAGCCGGCGTGAACGCTACACCTGTCAACATCCTCGATGGCAATTTCGTGATCGGCGTATGGGCTTCTGCCAGTCGCCCCGCCATGCGCACCCTGAATGCAAACGGTACGCTCAATGACGCAGGCGACTGGATCCAGGTATCGCGCCTCGGTATGCCTTTGGCCAACGAGGTGATCATTCCAACGGCTTTCAAAGACTACTGGAATTCGTTGCCTGCTTATGAAGATGTGTACGACAAATTCTTAGATCAGTTTTTCTGGAATCCCGAACTGTCGCTGTACATGGACGACCGCTTTTTCGGCGGCGCTGTGCCTGCATTCGCTCCGTTGCGTATCCAGACCAATTCGCTGGGTATGTTCGATTTCGGTTACAAAAAAGACGGTTTGTATGCCCTGAAAGGCACCGCCGCCCTGGAGGGTACTGCTCTGGACGACGATAATTTCGGCACCTTGCTGCTGCCTGCTCCGGGTAGCGCGCGCTCCGTCGACATCTGGCCGGTGTTCAATACCGGTGTTCCGAACCTGCCGCCTTACCAGTTGGCAACCGGCAAAAACGGCAACCCGCTCGCAGTCGGCAAACCTTTTGTCAATAACTTCCTGCCCAGCGTGGCCGACATGCTCCGCTTGAACATGGCAGTACCGGTAACGCCGCGCGACGATCCGAAATTCAGTTCCGAAGGCCTTATTCAGGCAGCAGTACTGGGACTCACCGATCCGGCTTATAACACGACTACTGACCTGCAATTCATCCCGAACATGGATGGTTTCCCGAATGGCCGCCGCTTAGAAGACGATGCTACTTTGATCGAACTGCAAGCAGTTTCCGGTGTGGTACTGGCTGCCATCGGCCTGTGGTACGACGATTTTGACGGTACCAATCCGGTGAGCCAGGATCTGCTCGACGTGCTTACCTACCGTACAGGTGTGAACGGCAACGACAAACCGTTTAAAACCACCTTCCCCTACGTAGCTGCTCCCTGGCGCGGCACGGAAGCCCAATAATCCCAGCCACCAGTTGAGTCCCATTTTTACCACATCTGTACATAGGACTTTCACACAGATCACATAACCAGATATGAATGCTCTTTTCTATTTTCTATGTGTATTATGCGAAAAACGCTTTTGTGAATGTGGTAAGCCCATCATTTTTCAAAATATTAAAAATCAATACGATGAAATCTATTTTTAAATATAGTCTGGCGGCAATTTTTGCCTTTCTGTCGCTGACAACGGCAATGGCTTCGAGCCATCGGGAAGCGCCCCTGATTGCCGACGACCCGTTGGCCGACAACACGGACCTCTATGCGTTCCGAAGCCCGGACAACCCGAATACAGTTACCATTATTGCCAACTACATACCTTTACAGTTGCCGCAGGGCGGACCGAACTACTACTTTTTCGGTGAAGGTGTCCGCTACGAGATCCACATCGACAACAATGCCGCTACCTCCGGCGACGACATTATCTACCGTTTCACCTTCAAAAACGTTTTTGAAGATCCAACCACGTTCTTTTCCGTTCGCTTAGGTCTGCGCAACAACCGCACGACCTACCGCCTCGAACGCAGTATGAACGGCGGCGCTTCTTTTGAAACCTTAGTGACCGACGGTTTTGTGCCCTCTCCGAATATCGGCAAACGCTCGATTGAAAGCGCAGTCGGTTTGAATACCACCTACGAAGCACTGGTTCAAAAAGCCATCATAACGCTGCCTACCGGCGAAAAAATCTACTGCGGTTCCGCAGATGATCCATTCTTCGTGGACCTGGGCGGCATATTCGATCTGGGGGATGCGCCTCGTCAGAACGGCACGCCGACCGACGGTGTGGCTTGTAAAAACACCAGCGCTATCTGTATCCAGGTGCCGATTTCTAACCTGCTCAAAGCGGGCGCACCTTCGGCTCCGACCAGCATTCTGGACGGTGATTATGTGATCGGCGTTTGGGCTTCCGCCAGCCGTCAGGCACTGCGTACCCTGAAAAAATATGGCCGCATCGAAACCAGCGGCGACTGGGTACAAGTCTCCCGTCTGGGTATGCCACTTACCAATGAAGCGGTCATTCCAATCGGTTATAAAGACTACTGGAACGCACTGTCTCCTTATGCTGAAATCTCCGACACGCTGCTGGACGGCTTTTTCTACAACCCGGAACTGGCCCTTTACATGGATGATTCCCTGTTCGGCGGCGCCGTGCCTGCTTTCTCGAAACTGCGCATTCAACGCGACGCACTGGGCGTGTATGATTTCGGTAACGGGAACGACGGTTTGTACAGTTTGAAAAACAATCCCGCGCTGGAAGGAACAGCATTGGACGACGATGTTTTCGGCACCTTGCTGCTGCCCGGACCTGGAAAACCACGTTCCGTAGATTTGTGGCCTATTTTCCATACCGGTGTTCCAAATCTGGCGCCTTACCAACTGGCTACGGGTAAAAACGGCAACCCACTGGCAGCAGGCAAACCGTTTATCAACAACTTCCTGCCCAATGGCGGCGATATGTTGCGCTTGAACATGGCGGTGCCTGTTACCCCGCGAAACAGCCCCGATTTCAGTCCGCTCGGCCTTGTGAATGCAGCGGTGCGCGGCCTGACCCAGGCACCTTACAACACGAACACAAACATCGAATTCATCCCGAATATGGATGGCTTCCCGAACGGTCGCCGCTTAGAAGACGATGTCACGCGGATCGAATTGCAAGCCGTTAGCGGCGTTGTACTGGCAGCCATCGGTCTGTGGTACGATGATTTCGACGGCGTCAATCCGGTGAGCACGCAGTTGGTGAACGTACTTTCCTACACTACCGGTGTCGAGGCGAATGATAAGCCGTTCACTGCCTCTTTCCCATACCTGGCGCTTGCACATGCTGGCGATGGCGAATGCGGCGGCACCCTGGCAGATGCCAACGGAACACCTCCGGATGCCCTGATCGGTATCGGTACCAATGCAAGGTTCATTGCTTCCACCACGGAAAGCCGCGTATTTGCTACGAACTACCCGAATCCGTTCAGCGAAGCGACAACTGTCCGCTTTATCGTGGATTTCCCGACCGACGTGAATATCTCGGTATTCGACCGCACGGGCAAACTCATCACGACGCTGACAGATCAAACCTACGGTGCGGGTAACTACGAAGCCCGCTTCGAAAGTGCGAACCTCCCGGCGGGCCTGTATTTTGTCAAAATCGCAACCAACGGCGGTAAAGATGTGCAGGTGCTGAAGATCTCGAAGATCTGATTGTGTTTCGTTTTTGGTGTTTCGTGTTTCGGCTTAAGCATCTGTGGTAGAGTCATATCACAGTGCTTTAGCAAACCAAACACTATGAGTAATGCAACATCCTGTCGAACCTCTTGGTCTGGCAGGATGTTTTTTTGTTGCCTCAAAATCTTTTTTCAAAAAATCTCTTTACTTCATTTGGTGGTGTAAATGATAGTCCATTATCTTTGCGGCCCATTCCAGACGGATGGATGGGTGAGTGGCTGAAACCACCGGTTTGCTAAACCGACGTACGGGTCAAACTGTACCGCGGGTTCGAATCCCGCTCCATCCGCATTTCGGTGTGAGCGTGTGGGTTCTTACGGTTTTTCATTCTGGTCATCCGCACATAGAAACTGATTTCGGGGCGTAGCGCAGCCCGGTAGCGCACCTGCTTTGGGAGCAGGGGGTCCCAGGTTCGAATCCTGGTGCCCCGACATTCAAAATC
>Ga0163153_10003747_pt1 | contig 19933 bp, 15 predicted proteins | sample OliLakLV19MP6IB1_FD_148629 | JGI IMG/M metagenome (GOLD analysis project Ga0163153, IMG submission 148629) | Freshwater microbial mat bacterial communities from Lake Vanda, McMurdo Dry Valleys, Antarctica - Oligotrophic Lake LV.19.MP6.IB-1 | ecosystem: Environmental > Aquatic > Freshwater >...
GGCTGATGCCGTGCATCAGCAAGGCCGAGGCCATCATCACCACCTTGGCGCCAGCCAGCACGCCCTTCAGCGCATCCTCGGCGGTGTGGACGCCCGAGGAAAGCGCCAGATCGGCGTGGATGCGGCCGTACAGAAGGGCGATCCAGCGCAAGGGCACACGCAAGGCCTGCTGCTCCGTCGGCGTGGTCAAGTTCAGATGGGGTACCACCTCGAGCGTGTCCAGGTCGATGTCGGGCTGATAAAAACGGTTGAACAGCACCAGGCCGCTAGCGCCGCAGTCGACCAGCCGCCGCGCCATGTTGGGCAGGCAGCTGAAGAAGGGACTCAGCTTCATCGCGACCGGGATCGAAATCGTGTGCCGTACGTCGATCAGCAGGTCGGCGTACATATCCTCAACCGTGTCGCTTAGCAGGTCCGGGTCGGTCGGCACGTAGTAAAGATTCAGCTCGAGCGCATCGGCGCCGGCCTGCTCCATCAGGCGAGCATACTTGATCCAGTCGTGCTGACGCTGATGGACTACGAAGCCCGACCCGGCGGAGACGCCGTTCAAGCTGGCGATGATGGGAATGCGTACGGCGGCTTTGGCGTGGCGGATGTGCTCCAGGTAGAGCTCGGGCTTGAGGCGGTAGGCCGAGGCGTCTGGGAAATAAGAGACAGCTTCTGAATAACTTTCGGAGCCGTGGGCCAGGAAATAGTCCAGGGTGTGGCTCTCGGCGTTGATCTGCTCCTCGAACAGCGAGTGCAGGACCACGGCGCCCGCGCCGGCTTCCTCCATGCGCTTGATATTGTCAATGCTGCGCGACAGGGGCGACGCCGAGGGCACCAGCGGGCTGCACAACTTGAGACCCAGGTAGGTGGTCGAAAAGTCAGGCATGAGTCGGTTCTCCTCTCGTCGCCATGTCTTCATAGGTCTGCCAGCGCAGCCGAACGTCCTGCTCGGCCAGGTGCAGCAGGCGCTCGGCCTCGGCCGGGTTGGTCTGGCTTAGGACGCGGAAGCGCGTTTCGGCGTACATGTACTGCTGCAGGGGCAGGCTGGGCGGCTTCGAATCGAGTGTCAACGGGTTGTGGCCGTCCTCGGCCCGGCTCGGGTTGTAGCGGTAGAGCGGCCAATAGCCCGCAAGCACGGCCTTCTTTTGCTGGTCCAGCCCGTGGCGCAGATCGTAGCCATGCGCAATGCACGGGCTGTAGGCCAGGATCAGCGACGGGCCGGGGTAGGCCTCGGCCTCGTGGAAGGCGCGCAGAGTCTGGGCGTCGTTGGCGCCCAGGGCCACTTGCGCCACGTAAACGTTGCCATAGGTCATCGCCAGCAAGCCCAGGTCTTTCTTGGGCCGGGCCTTGCCGCCGGCGGCAAACTTGGCCACCGCCGCGCGCGGCGTCGATTTCGACATCTGGCCGCCGGTGTTCGAGTAAACCTCGGTATCCAGCACCAGCACGTTGACATCGTGCCCGGAGGCCAGCACGTGGTCGAGGCCGCCATAGCCGATGTCGTAGGCCCAGCCGTCGCCGCCCACAATCCACAGGCTGCGCTTCACCAGCCCGTCGGCCAGGCTCAGCAAGTCTCGCGCTTCCGCGCGCGTTGTGTCAGGCGCCTGGCCGTCCGCGGCGAGCGGCTGAAGCATCTGCTTGAGCACAGCCACGCGCTCACGCTGGGCGGCGATGCCGGCGTCGTTCGACTGGTCGGCCTGCCGCAGGGCCACGGCCAAGTCGGGCCCGACCGACTCTGCCAGGCGTGCGAGCAGCTCGTGGGCATACTCGGTTTGCTTGTCCAGGGTCAATCGGAAACCCAGGCCAAACTCGGCATTGTCCTCAAACAGCGAGTTGGCCCAGGCCGGCCCGCGCCCGGCCTTGTTCTGCGACCAGGGCGTCGTGGGCAGGTTGCCGCCATAGATGGATGAGCAGCCGGTGGCATTGGCGATCAGCGCCCGGTCGCCAAAGAGCTGAGACAGCAGCTTGAGGTAGGGCGTCTCGCCGCAGCCGGCGCAGGCGCCGGAGAACTCGAATAGGGGCTGGATGAGCTGCGAGTCCTTAACCGTCGTCGTGTTCAGGATAGTCCGGTCGGTCTCGGGCAGGTCCAGGAAAAACTGCCAGTTGGCGCGCTCGGTCTCGCGCAGCGCGGGCTGCGGCGCCATATTGATGGCCTTGAGCCGGGTCTCAGACTTATTCTTGACCGGGCAGACTTCAAAGCACAGGGCGCAGCCAGTGCAGTCCTCAGGCGCCACCTGCAGGGTGTAGAGCTGGTCGGCAAACTCCTTCCAGCGTGCCGGGGCGGACTTGAATGTGCCCGGTGCCCCATCAAGCGCGCCGGCCGGATACACTTTCTCGCGAATGACGGCGTGCGGGCACACCAACACACATTTGCCGCACTGAATGCAAATGGACGGGTCCCATACTGGGATCTCGTCGGCGATGCTGCGCTTCTCCCACTGCGAGGTGCCGGTGGGGAAGGTGCCATCGATGGGCATGGCGCTGACCGGCAGCAAATCGCCCCGCCCGCCGATCATGGCGGCCGTCACGTTCTGTACGAAGGCCGGCGCTTGGGCCGGCACCACGGCCCGCAGCTCCAGCGTGCTGTCGGCGAGGGCGGGCACGCTCACCGCGTGCAGGTTTTCCAAGGTCTGGGCCACCGCTTCAAAGTTGCGCTGGACCACCAGGTCGCCGCGCTTGCCATAGGATTTTTCAATGGCGTGCTTGATGGCATCAAGGGCGGCCTCGCGCGGCATGACGCCGCTGACGGCGAAGAAACAGGTCTGCATGATGGTGTTGATCCGGCCGCCCATGCCGGTCTCGCGCGCCACCCGGTCGGCGTCAATGACAAATAGGCGGAGATGCTTGCGGATCAGATGGGCCTGGACAAGCCGCGGCAGGTGGGCCCACAGTTCGTCTGGCCCATAGAGGCTGTTGAGCAGAAACACCGCGCCCGGCTCGGCCTGGGCCAGGACATCGAAGCGCTCGAGAAAGCCAAACTGGTGGCAGGCAATGAAATTGGCCTGGTCAATCAGATAGGGTGCGTGGATGGGGCGCGGCCCGAAGCGCAGGTGCGAGATGGTGACCGAGCCGGACTTCTTCGAGTCGTAGACGAAGTAGCCCTGGGCGTAATTGGGCGTCTCCTCGCCGATGATCTTGATCGAGTTCTTGTTGGCGCCCACGGTGCCGTCGGATCCCAGGCCGTAGAAGATGGCGCGGGTGGTGTCGGCGGCCTCGGTCGTGAAGGCCGGGTCATAGTCCAGGCTCGTGTGCCCCACATCGTCGTAAATGCCCACTGTGAAGTGGTTCTTGGGCTGGGCCTTGGCCAGCTCAGCGTAGACGGCCTTGACCATCGCCGGAGTAAACTCCTTGGACGAGAGGCCGTAACGCCCGCTGATGACGCGCGGCAGCGCCGCAAACGGCGCCTGGCCACCCGCATAGGCTTCGCTCAGGGCGGTGACCACGTCCTGGTAGAGCGGGTCGCCGGACGCGCCGGGCTCCTTGGTGCGGTCGAGCACGGCGATGGCTTTGACCGTCGCCGGCAGCGAGCCGACAAATGTCTCGGCCGCAAACGGCCGATACAGCCGCACGGCCAGCACGCCCACCTTTTCGCCCTGGGCCGCCAGGTAGGCGACCGTCTCGCGGGCGGTCTCGGCGCCAGAGCCAATGAGCACGATGACGCGCTCCGCATCCGGCGCGCCGGCATAGTCGAACAGGTGATATTGCCGGCCGGTCAGCCCGGCAAACTGGTCCATGGCCGCCTGGACGATGGCGGGACAGGCCGCGTAGAAGGGGTTGCCGGCCTCGCGCGCCTGGAAGTACACGTCTGGGTTCTGGGCGCTGCCGCGCAGCACGGGCCGGTCGGGCGAAAGGCCGCGGTGGCGGTGAGCGCGAACCAGGTCGTCGTCAATCATGGCGCGCAGGTCGTCGTCGGCCAGCGCCTCAATTTTCATGACCTCATGCGAGGTGCGGAAGCCGTCAAAGAAGTGCAGAAATGGCACGCGGGAGCGCAGGGTGGCGGCCTGGGCGATCAGGGCGAAGTCCATCACTTCCTGCACCGAGCCGGAGGCCAGCATGGCCCAGCCGGCGGCGCGCACGCCCATCACGTCCGAGTGATCGCCGAAGATTGAAAGCGCGTGCGTGGCGACCGTGCGGGCCGCCACGTGGAAGACCGTGGAGATCAGCTCGCCGGCGATCTTGTACATATTGGGCAGCATCAGCAGCAGCCCCTGCGAGGCGGTAAAGGTGGTGGTCAGCGAGCCGGTTTGCAGCGCGCCGTGCACCGCGCCGGCGGCCCCGCCCTCGCTCTGCATTTCCATCACCATCGGCACCGTGCCCCACAAGTTGGCGCGGCCCTCGGATGACCACTGGTCGGCCAACTCGCCCATGCCGGACGATGGGGTGATCGGGTAAATGGCGATCACCTCGTTGAGCTTGTGGGCGATGGTCGCGGCGGCTTCGTTGCCGTCAATGGTCACAATTTGCCTGGAAGTCATGGGCACCTCTTCAAATTGGGTCTGATTTGCGATCTTGGGTAAGACTATCGCATTGAGCCTCCGCCGAGTAGTGATGCATGGCGGCGTTTTGGATGACTTCTGTCCACAATTGGCGTTGTTGAAGACAAAGGCTGCCGGATGGCGCGCAAATCGCCACCCGGCAGCCCAGCCGGTAGACCGTCGAGACCCTGGCTTGCCGCGGTCTACAGTTCGGAGGCCGCCTTTTGCTTAAGTGCTGCGTGCGCGGCGGCCAGGCGGGCAACGGGCACGCGGAATGGGGAGCAACTGACGTAATTCAGGCCGATCCGATGGCAGAAGTCAATGGTGCGCGGGTCGCCGCCATGCTCGCCGCAGATGCCGACTTCAAGGTCGGGGCGGGTTTGGCGCCCTAGCTCCACGCCCATGCGCATCAGCTTGCCGACCCCGTCCTCGTCGATGGTGGCAAAGGGGTTATCGGGCAGGATACCTTTCTCCAGGTACTCCAGCAGAAAGCCGGTCTCGGCGTCGTCACGCGAGATGCCAAAGGTGGTCTGTGTCAGATCGTTTGTACCGTAGGAAAAGAACTGCGCATAGCGGGCGATTTGGTCGGCTGTCAGCGCTGCGCGCGGGATCTCGATCATGGTGCCAAACTGGTAGTCCAGGTTCAGGCCGTACTCGGCCAGCACCTTCTTAGCCTCCGCTTCGAGCAAGGTCTGTTCGACCTTCAGCTCATTGTTGTGGGCGATCAGCGGGATCATGATCTTGGGATGCACCACCACGCCGGCTTTGGCGCACTGGCAGGCGGCCTCGAAGATGGCCCGCACCTGCATCCGCACCAGGGCGGGCAGGTGGATGCCGAGGCGAACGCCCCGCAGGCCCAGCATCGGGTTGGCCTCGCGCATGGACTCGACGGCGGCCAGCAGCTTGCGCTTTTGGGCTAAGGTGCCGGTCAGGCCCATTGGGTCGGGATCGTGCAGCTTGACGCGCGTTTCCATCTCAGTGACATCGTGTAACAGCTCGTCGTGGCTGGGCAGGAACTCGTGCAGGGGCGGGTCGATCAGCCGGATGGTGACCGGCAGCCCGTCCATAGCGCGGAACAGGCCGATGAAGTCCTCGCGCTGGAAGGGCAGCAGCTTGTCCAAGGCCTCCTGGCGCTCGTCCTCGTCGGTGGCCAGGATCATCTGCTGCACGAAGGGCAGGCGGTTGGTCTGGAAGAACATGTGCTCCGTGCGGCACAGGCCAATGCCCTCGGCGCCATAGGCGCGGGCGCGCTCGGCGTCCTGCGGGTAGTCGGCGTTGGCCCACACGCCCAGGTGGCGGATGGCGTCGGCCCAGCTGAGCAGTTTCAGCAGGTAGGGGTCATTGAAGTCGGGGATGACGGTCTTGACTGCCACGGCGTAGACTTCACCCAGGGTGCCGTCTACCGAGACCACGTCGCCCTCGACTAGCGTGCGGCCGGCCACGGTTAATTGGCGCCGCTCCAAGTCCACCGCCATGGCGGAGCAGCCCACCACGGCGGGCTTGCCAAACTGGCGCGCGACCAGCGCGGCGTGGCTGGTGCGGCCGCCGCGGCTGGTGAGAATGCCGCGGGCCGCCAGCATGCCGTGCACGTCGTCCGGCTTCGTTTCCGCCCGCACCAGGATCACGTCGCGTTTTTCCACTTTCGCCCAGCGCTCGGCCGTATCCGCGTCAAAAGCGATCTGGCCCACCGCCGCACCTGGGGAAACGTTCAGGCCACAGGCCAAGCGGTCACCGCGGGCGATGGCGGCCTTCTTTTCAGCCGGATCGAACTGCGGGTGCAGGAAGTAATCGACATGCTCGGGCGTTACGCGCCGGACGGCCTCGGCGCGGGTGATGACGTGTTCGGTGGCCAGGTCGACCGCGATGCGCACGGCGGCCTGCGCGGTGCGCTTGGCGTCGCGAGTCTGCAGCAGCCAGAGCTTGCCGCGCTCGATGGTGAATTCGACGTCCTGAACATCGCGGTAGTGCTTCTCCAGCCGGCGGCAGATGCGGGCAAACTGGTTGTAGATGGCGGGCATCTCGTCCTTGAGCGCGGCGATGGGTTTGGTGAGCCGGGTGCCGGCCACCACGTCCTCACCCTGGGCGTTGGTGAGATAGTCGCCTTCGATCTCCTTCTCGCCGGTGGAGACGTTGCGAGTGGTGACGACGCCCGTGCCCGAATCCTGGCCCAGGTTGCCAAACACCATGCTGACAATGTTGACGGCTGTGCCCAGGTCGTGAGCGATGCCGGCGGCGTTGCGATAATCGAAGGCACGTTTGCCGTTCCAAGACTTGAACACCGCCTCGGTGACCAGGCGCAGCTGCTCCAGCGGATCGGTGGGGAAGTCGTGGCCGGCTTCGGCGAAAACGATGCGCTTGAACGCCGCGGTGATGGCCTTCAGATCCTCGGCGGTCAGATCAGCATCATTGGTCACGGCGCGCTGCTGCCGATACTCGGTCAGCACCGCCTCGAAAGGTTCGTCGGGCAGGTTCAGAACGACTATGCCGAACATCTGGATCAGGCGGCGGTAGGCATCATAAGCGAAGCGGGCATCGCCGGTTTGTTCAACGAGGCCGGCGACGACATCGTCGTTGAGGCCGATATTGAGCACGGTGTCCATCATGCCTGGCATGGAAAACCTGGCGCCGGAGCGGCAGGAGACGAGGAGCGGGTTCTGGCGGCCGCCAAAGCGCTGGCCGGTTTGCAGTTCCAACTGTTGCAGGGCTGCCAGCATTTGCTCCCATTGAGCGGGCGGCAGTTTCTCGCCGGCATTAAGGTAGGCATTGCAGGCGCGGGTGGTGATAATGAAACCGGGCGGCACAGGCAATCCCAGGCGGACCATCTCGGCCAGGTTGGCGCCCTTGCCGCCGAGCAGGTCGCGCATCGTGGCATCACCCTCCGAAAACAAATACACCCATTGCTCGGCCACTTTATGCGTCTGGGGCAGGCGGCCATGGCCGGTATGGCCGTTGGAAGAACGGGCCGGCGGGGGCGTGCGGCGGGTGGAAGGGGGACGTACGGTGTGGGTTGCCATGATGACCTTGCTCCTTGGGTTAGTCACACATAATTGAGCTGGTGTGCTTGTTGGCATAGCTGTTCGTGGAACTGGGGGGCGGCGATTTTGATCAGCGCCTGGGCGCGCTGCGCGATGGCCTGGCCGTGCAGATCCGCCACGCCGTGCGCGGTGACGACAAAACGAACGTGGCGGCGGGTGGTGGTGACGCCCGCCCCGGGCCGCAGGGTCGGTGTGATGCGGCTGACGGTTGGCCCACCACGCCCGGGCCGCACCGTGCTGGGCAGGGCGATGATTGGCCGACCGCCTTTTGACCGGGCGGCCCCATAGATAAAGTCAGCCTGGCTGCCCACACCGCTATAAGGGCGGCAACCGATGCTGTCGGCGCAGACCTGGCCGGTTAGGTCGATCTCGATGGCCGAGTTAATCGCCACCAGGCGGTCGTTCTGCGCGATGACGAGTGGGTCGTTGACGTAGTCCGTGGGGTGCAGCTCGACGATGGGGTTGTCGGGCACGAAGTCGTATAGGCACTGCGTGCCCAAGATGAACCCGGAGATGATTTTGCCCGGATGCAGGGTCTTGCGCTCGCCGGTAATGACACCCCGCAGCACAAGGTCGACGACGCCGTCCGAGAACAACTCAGTATGGAGCCCCAGATCACGATGGCCGGTCAGCCGGCCAAGCACCGCGTTCGGGATCGCGCCGAGGCCGGTCTGGAGCGTGGCGCCATCCGGGATCAGGCCGGCCACGTGCTCGGCAATGCGCTCTGTTAGGGCATCGACAGGCGCCGTGGGCAGATCCGGCAATGGGTAATCCACCGGCACGATGACATCCAGATGCGAGAGGTGAATGAAGGCGTCGCCCAATGTGCGGGGCAGGTGCGGGTTCATCTCGGCAATGACCAGGCGCGCGGCCTGGGCGGCCGGCTTGGTGACCCCCACTTCGACCCCAAACGAGCAATAGCCGTGCTCGTCGGGCGGCGACACCTGGATGGGCGCAACGTCCGGGGGCAGCCGGCCGGATGTGAAGAGCTCTGGAATTTCAGACAAGAAGCACGGGGTGAAATCGGCGCGGCCCTGGTTGACAGCGTCGCGTACATTGTCGCTAATGAATAGCGGGTTGACGCGCAGGCGGCCGGCCAATTCGGGCGCGACGTAGTCGGCATTGCCAATCGTGAGCACCTGCACGATTTCCACGGCCTGTAGTTCCTGGGCGCGCTCTACCAGCGCGCCGAGTACGCGCTGCGGCACGGCGCAGTTACCGCTCAGGAAGACGCGGGAATGGGATTGGATCAGGGCCACGGCCTGTTCGGCGGAGCAAACGCGCTCACGGATAGGGTACACAGCGACCATACCGGCATTGTAGGATTGGCGCCGAGGGCGCAATAGTGACGATCGGCCTCAGTCTGAGATGACTTCCATATACGCCCTCGGAGTTCGGTTGTGCGGAAATGTGGGCGCGGCGCGCTTGTGACTGCTGACACACGTCAGGCTGCCGGGTTACATCCGGCACTGTCGGGGCTAGGGCCAAACCGTTAGACTGCAACTGGGAGCTAATTCAGCACTTCGGGGGAACGGAGCACGAGGAGGCCTCTAATGCAAAACTGGCTCGTTCGAGATTGGATGACGCCGGATCCGATCACCGCACCGCCGACCATGACGCTGCCGGACGCCCTGAAGTTAATGGCGCAACGCAGTTTTCGACGGCTGCCGATAGTGGAGAAGGGCAAGCTCGTGGGCATCGTCACGCGCGGCGACCTGCGCGGCGCTCAGCCTTCAGAGGCTACCAGCCTAAGCATCTTTGAGCTGAACTACCTGGTCGACCGCATCACCCTGGGTCAGATCATGACGCGCAACCCGCTGACGGTGACCGATACCACGACGATTCAGGATGCCGCCCGGCTGATGCTGCAGCGCAAGGTTTCGGGCCTGCCGGTGGTGAAGGACGGTCAATTGGTGGGCATTATCACCGAATCCGACATCTTCCGGCTAGTGGCGCGCACCTGGGACAAGCAGCCTCAACCGGAGCCGTCCGTCGCCGGCTGCTAAAGCGATGGTAGTGCTGCTGCCGGCGGCCATATGCACCGCCGGCGGCCTCCTCTCCGGGGGCGAGTTGGATATCCAACTCGCCCCTATTTAGACTCGCCAGGATGACTTTTGTCATGCCAGAGCCAGGAAAATTGCACTGCCCAGTGCAAGCGGGGCCTGCCAGGATTCGTTGGCGACCAGGGAGATCATGAATATGATCACACTCCAACCAGACCAAACCTCTGCATCTCTCGATGCGCTCATTCCGGCCGAGATGGCCGCTAAAGCGGAGCAAGTCGGCGCTAAGAAGGCCCACCTGCCGCCCGCCAGCACGTTCGTGCTGGCGGTGCTGGCCGGCGCATTTATTGCCCTGGGCGCCAGCTTCTCCACTACGGTGACCGCCGGCGCGTCGGGTTTGCCCTATGGGTTGGTGCGCCTGCTGGCCGGGCTCGTGTTCTCGCTGGGCCTGATCCTGGTCATCGTGGGTGGCGCGGAGCTGTTTACCGGCAATAACCTGATCGTTATGGCTTGGGCCAGCGGCAAGGTCAGCACTTGGCTGCTGCTGCGCAATTGGGTCATCGTCTATCTGGGCAACTTCGCGGGCGCGCTGGGCACAGCCGCCTTGTTATTCTTGAGCGGCCAATTTGCCTTCGGCCAGGGCTCGGTCAGCGCCGCGGCGCTGGCCACCGCCAATGCCAAATCCGGGCTTGGTTTTGGGCAGGCGGTAGTTTTGGGCATCCTGTGCAATGCGCTGGTGTGCCTGGCCGTCTGGCTGACGTTTAGCGCGCGGACCACCACCGACCGCATCCTGGCCATCGTGCCGTCCATAACGGCCTTTGTGGCCGCCGGGTTCGAGCACAGCATCGCCAACATGTATTTCATCCCAGTCGGCCTGTTCATCAAGGCCTGGGCGCCCCCATCCTTCTGGACTGCTATTGGCAAAACCGCCGCCGACTATGGCAGCCTGACTTGGCGCAACTTCTTCGTCAATAACCTCCTGCCGGTCACGCTGGGCAACATCATCGGCGGCGCTGTTTTGGTGGGAGCGGTTTATTGGTTTGTCTATCTGCGGCGGCTAGGGCGCGCCGGCCGCCACGATCGGAGAGCGCTATGAACGGCCTAAGCCAGTGGAGGTCGGTGCTGCAACACCGGCCCTCCTAGTGCGCGACCATCATCTATCGCCGCCGGGGGCGGCTCTACGCTGCTCGCCGCCGGGTGCGAGTCGTGCGGCGCGTGTGTGGCGTTGTGCCCGACCGGCGCACTGGATAACAAGCTCTCCCTGGGCCGGGGCAGCCCGACCGGCTGGTGACGGCCACCGGGCCTGATTCAAGGGCAGGGTGAGGCTTGCAGACCATGCTCGCGGAACTCGCCGCGCTTCCCGGCCAAATAGACCGTCGCACTGTCCCACTGTTGCGTCTGTAAGTCATTGGGCAGTGCGGCATGGGTGCCAGGCACCCGCACGAAGGCTGGCACCGGCGGCAGCACTCGGAGCAACAATACTCGCGCCTCGTGTTCGCTGTTCGTCATCGCGGTCGGCCTGATCCTGGCCTGGAAGGTGGCGGGCTACTTCGGGGCGGACTACTACCTGCTGCGCTTCAGCGGCACCCCGTGGCACGGACGCCGCGGCGCGGAACCTGAGACAGCGGCCGCATCCACCAAACCCGTGCGCGGCTGAGGCGAGCCGACACCAACCGAGCAACATAATAACCGGGCCGCTAGAAGTACTAGCGGGTCATCTGGCAGCGACGTAGCGAACGCCGTTCGAAAGTGCCCCAACCATCTGGGCAATGGCAATTGCGGCGAGCCAACACCATTCCCGGATGACCCACTAGCGGCCCGGTTCGGTTATCGTCACGGCTCACCCCGCCACCCTGGCCCACCGTCAGGCCAATATGACGGTTGTCATATCTTTCACAATCGCCGCGTGCCACAATCTCTTCATCTCTGCTCTTATTTGCGCCGCATCCGGCATTGTCACCCGTCTGCCTAAGGAGGCTCAGATGAAACGTTCCGTCATTGTCCTGTTGCTCGCTGCCCTACTTGCCGCCGGCTGCGGCGGCAAAAGCCCGGCGGCCGCCACCCCCGACGCCGGGCTGCCCGCCGATGCCGCGGCCGTCGCGGCCGAGCGCGGCCTGACGCCCGACGACATTTACGCCGCGGTAAAGACGTATACACCGTCCGGCCAACTTGACCCCTACATCATGATCGCCTCCGGCGGCCAGAGCGGGCAATTGCTCGTCATCGGCGTGCCATCCATGCGCATCCTCAAGGTCATCGCCGTCTTCACACCCGAGCCGTGGCAGGGCTATGGCTTTGGCGGCAGCAGCAACGACGTTTTGGCCGGCGGCGATATGGCCAACCAGGAACTGCGCTGGGGCGATACCCACCACCCGGGCCTATCCGAGACCAACGGCGAATACGACGGCCAGTTCGTTTTCATCAACGACAAGGCTAACGCCCGCCTGGCCGTGATTGACCTGCGCGACTTCGAAACCAAGCAGATCATCAAGAACCCGAATGCGAACATCGATCACGGCGGCACGTTCGTCACGCCCAACACCGACTACATCGTGGAAGGCCCCCAATATGCCGCCCCGATTGGGGGTGACTATGCGTCGCTGGACAATTACGCCGAGGTCTATCGCGGCCTGATCACTTTCTGGAAGTTTGACCGCCTCACCGGGCGCGTGGACATGGCCCGCTCGTTCCAGATTGAGCTGCCCCCCTACTGGCAAGACCTGTGCGACGCCGGCAAAGGCCCGAGCGACGGCTGGATCTTCTGCAACTCATTCAACACCGAGCTGGCCACCGGCGGGGTTGAACTGGGCAACCCGCCCTTTGAAGCCGGCACGACCAAGAACGACACCGACTACATGCACATCTTCAACTGGAAGAAGGCCGAGCAGGTCTTCCAGGCCGGGCAATTCGACACCGTCAACGGCATGGCCGTCATCCGCCTGCAAACGGCGATTGACGAAGACGTGCTGTACTTCACCCCGGAGCCCAAGAGCCCGCACGGCGCGGACGTGACGCCCGGCGGCGAGTACATCGTCGTGGGCGGCAAGCTCGACCCGCATGTGACCATCTACTCGTTTGAGAAGATCATGGCGGCCATCACCGCCGGCGGCCTAGACGTCGACCAGTACGGCGTGCCGGTCATTCCGCTGGACCAAAGCATGGAGGCGCAGGTGGAGCTAGGCCTCGGCCCGCTGCACACGGTGTATGATGACAAGGGCTACGCCTACACCTCGCTCTTCCTTGACTCGGCCGTGGCCCGCTGGACCCTGGGCGGCCCCTATTCCAGCCTGCACGCCGAAGAACCCTGGACCCTGGTGCAAAAGCTGCCGGTGCAATACAACATCGGCCACATCGCGGCGGCGGAGGGCGACACCGCCTCACCCGACGGCGGCTACGTGGTGGCGCTGAACAAGTGGAGCATCGACCGCTTCGCCAATGTCGGCCCGCTGCTGCCGCAGAACTTCCAGTTGATTGACACCTCGCAGCCGGGCGACCAGATGCGCTTGCTGTACGACCTACCCATCGGCATGGCCGAGCCGCACTACGCCCAAATCATCAAGGCCGACAAGCTCAAGGCCTTCGAGGTCTACCCCGAGGTCGGCTGGAACCCCGAGACGATGAGCGTGGACCCGAACGCCATCACCGCGCCCGACCAGGCGCGGGTGGAACGGAATGGCAACCAGGTGGAAATCTGGATGGCCGTCATCCGGTCGCACTTCACGCCGGAGCGGGTCGAGATCAAGCAAGGCGATCACGTCATCTGGCACTTCACCAGTCTCGAGCGCACGCGCGACGCGACCCACGGCTTCGCGCTCTCCGGCTACAACATCAACCTGAGCCTGGAGCCGGGCGAAAGCCAGACGATAGAGTTCGACGCCCACACGGCCGGCACGTTCAACTACTTCTGCACCGAGTTCTGCTCCGCGCTGCACCTGGAGATGGTGGGCTACATGCTGGTGGAACCCTAGGCGACGCTAGCCACCGGGGGCCGGCCGGTGTGACCGGCCGGCCCCGCGCTCGTTCGCCACACTGGGAGCGATGGTCATGAAGTACCTGTTTGATCCCGACGTCAAGGTTTTGCTGCCCGATGGGAGCACGCGGCGGCTGTTCGACTTCTTGCTGCCCAGCACGCTGCTGATGCTGGCCGCGCTGCTGCTGGTCGTCTCGGTGTTCCTGCCATATTGGCGCATGACGATGTTCGCGCCACAGTACCCCAAGGGCCTGCGCGTGGAGGTGTTTGTCAACCAGCTGCAAGGCGATGTGAGCGAGGTGGATGCGCTGAATCACTACCTGGGCATGCCGCCGCTGGATGAGGGCGGCCGGGTGGAGCGCTCGATCTCGACCGTCACGCTGATGGTGTTCGGCCTGCTGTTGGTGGGGGCCGTGTTCATTCACAACCAATGGGCCGGGCTGCTGGCGCTGCCGGTGCTGGCCTACCCGGTCGTCTTCCTGGCGGACCTATTCTTCATTCTGTACACCTATGGCCATAGCATCGACCCGAAGTCGGCGCTGGGCGGCGCGATTGACCCGTTCACCCCGCCGCTGCTGGGTGAGGGCGTCATCGGGCAGTTCCGCACGCTGGCCGAGTTCGGGCCGGGCTTCTATCTCGCGCTCGCGGCGGTTGGGGTGGTGGTGGTGGGGCTGTGGTTCCACCGCGCGGCCTACAAGCCGATCGTAGACGCCCGCCGCCGCGCCGCCGCCTTGTCCGCCGCGCACGCCTAGACTCGAATCGACCCGGCTGTCATGTCTCACTTGCGTCTCCCCTGCTCATTGGCCGCCGCCCTGACGGTGCTGCTGCTCATGCTCACCCTGGGCAGCCGGCCGGCCGCCGCGGGCGCGCCCAGCCCAACGACACGCGTGGTCTCAGCCCAAGGGCCGTACGTCACCCTGGCCGAAGCCCTGGCCGTGGCACAGGCGGGCGACACCATCGAGGTGCACGGCGGCGTTTACCCTGGGCCGGTCGTCGTCAGCGTCCCTCACCTCACACTGACCGGCTTCGACTGGCCGGTGATCGACGGCGGCGGCGACGGCACGGTGGTCACGCTGGCGGCCGAGGGCATCGCCTTCCGCGGCTTTTGGGTGCGCGGCAGCGGCAGCCAGCCTGACCGCGACCACAGCGGGCTGACGCTCACCGCCGACCACCTGGTGGTCGAAAACAACCGCCTGACCGACGTGCTGTTCGGCATCTTCGTGGCGCAGGCAGACAACGCCGTGGTGCGCGGCAACGACATCACCAGCAAGCCCGAGCTGGACCTCGGCCGCAAAGGCGACGGCATCCGCCTCTGGTATAGCCAGGCGGCCACGGTCGAAGCCAACACCGTCCATGGCGCGCGGGATGTCGTCGCCTGGTACTCGTCCGATTTGGTGCTGCGCGGCAACACAGTCACCGACGGGCGCTACGGCATGCACCTGATGTACTGCGACCAGGCGCTGATCGAAAGCAACCACTTTCTCGACAACTCGGTCGGCGTGTATGCCATGTATTCGCGCGGGGTGACCCTGCGCGACAACTGGGTGCGCGGGCAGCGCGGCCCCAGCGGCTACGCCTTCGGCTTCAAGGACGCCGACGACGTGACCGCCACCGACAACGTGCTGGTGGACAACCGGGCGGGCATCTTCCTCGACGGCACGCCGTTCACGCCCGGCGGCTCCAGCCGCTTCGAGCACAACGTGCTGGCCTTCAACGACACCGGCGTCATCGTCCTCACCGCCGTGCAGGGCAACACCTTCAGCGCCAACACCTTTTGGGAAAACGTGGTGCAGGTGGCCCTGCAGGGCGGCGGCCAGGCCGGAGCGAACGACTGGACCGGCAACTATTGGAGCGACTATGCCGGGTACGACGCCGCCGGCGCCGGCGGCCGACCAGATGGCACAGGCGACACGCCCTACCGCTCCGAGCGCCTGTTTGAGAGCCTGATCGAGCGCGAGCCGACCCTGCGCGCCCTGCTCTACAGCCCGGCGGTGCAGACGCTGGAATTGGCCGCCGCGGCCTTTCCGATCGTGCGGCCCCAGCCCAAGCTGATCGATAGCGCCCCGCGCATGTGGCCGGCCGCGCTGCCCGACTGGGCCGAGCCGCAGCAGCTAGATCGCCGGCCACTGGGGCTGGTGGCGCTCGCGCTGATCGCCGCGAGCGGGTTGATCAGCCTGAGCGCCATGCGGGCAGGAGAACGTCCGATGCGAATGCCATTCGATGTGAAGGGGCCGGCCCTGACCCCCGCCGCGTCGCCCAGCGCGCCTACGGTGGCGGTGGCCGGCGTGAGCAAGCGCTACGGCCGGGCGCAGGTGCTGACCGACATCACCTTTGACGCGCGGCCGGGCGAGGCCCTGGCGTTGTGGGGGGCCAACGGCGCGGGCAAAACCACCTTGCTGAAGGCCATGCTCGGCCTGGTCGAGTGCCAGGGACAGATCACGATCGCCGGGCACGACGTGCGCCGCGCCGGCAAACTGGCCCGCCGCCGCCTGGGCTATGTGCCGCAAGAGGCGCTGTTCTACGATTTGAGCGTGACCGACACGCTGGCCTTCTACGCCCGCCTGAAGCAGGCCGGGGCCGACCGTATTCCCGCCCTGCTCGACCGCCTGGGCCTGACCGCCCATGCCCGCAAGCCGGTGCCGGCCCTGTCGGGCGGGCTGAAGCAGCGGCTGGCGCTGGCCGTGGCGCTGCTCTCCGACCCGGCCGTGCTGCTGCTCGACGAGCCGACCGCCAACCTGGACGCCGCGGCCCAGCGCGAATACCTGGCGCTGCTGGCCGAGCTGCGCGCCACCGAGCAGAAGACCATCATTTTCGCCTCGCACCGGCTGGAAGAGGTGGAGGCCATCGCCAACCGCGTGCTGCTGCTGGAGCAGGGCCGGCTGGTCGCGGCCCTCACGCCGGCCGAGTTGCTGACCCGGCTGCTGCCCCAGATGGAACTGACGCTGTGGGTGCCGGCCGCGCAGCGGCACGACGCATTGAGCGTGCTCACCGGCCAGGGCTGGGCCGCGCACTTCAACGGCCGGGGCACAGTGGTGGTGCAGGTGCCCGCCGAGCACAAGCTGCAGCCGCTCCAGGCGCTGCAAGCGCGCGGCATTCAGGTGGAGGATTTTGAGATGGCCCGAGGCGTGGTATGGAACTGACCCTGCTCGTCACCATCGCCCACCGCGAATTGCGCGAGGCGCTGCGCAACCGCTGGCTGTGGCTGTATGCCGTGGGCTTCGCCGCGCTGGCCCTGGCCTTGTCGCAAGCCGGCCTGGCCGCGGCGGGCTACGCCGGGCTGGGCGGCTTCGGCCGCACGGCCGCCAGCCTGGTGAACGCAGTGCTGCTGTTTGTGCCGTTGATGGGGCTGAGCGTGGGGGCGCAGGCGTTGGCCGGCGACCGCGAGCGCGGCACGCTGCTCTATCTGCTGGCCCAGCCGGTCAGCCGGGCCGAGGTGTTTTGCGGCAAGGCGCTGGGCGCCGCGCTGGCCCTGCTGGCGGCGCTGGCGCTGGGCTTTGGCCTGGCCGGGGTGGCGCTGGCGGCGGGCGGCGCGGGCGACGCCGGAGCCTTTGTCGGGTTGGCGGCCTTCACCGGGCTGTTAGCGCTGGCCTCGCTGGGGCTGGGCTTCGTGCTGAGCAGCCTCACCCGCACCAGCGCCACCGCCGGCGGCGCGGCCATGCTGGCCTGGCTGGCCTTGGTCTTCTTTAGCGATCTCGGGCTGGCAGGGCTGACGCTGGCCACGCGCCCGGCCCCGGCCGCCATGCTCGCTTTACTGCTGGTGAACCCGCTGCAAGTCTTCAAGCTGGGCGCGATCTACAGCCTGCAAGCCACGCTCGACACGCTCGGCGCGGTGGGCCAATTCGCCCTATACCGCTTCGGAACTGGGCTGCCCGCCGTGCTGGTGGCCGTGCTGGTGGGCTGGAGCTTGGCGGCCTTTGGATTGGCCTTTGCGCTCTTTTGCCGCCGGGTGGACGCATGAGAACTAAATCGACTGTAACCGTTCTTATCTTCTTGCTGGGCCTGACCCTGGCGGCCTGCGCCGCCCAATCGGATGAACTGCTGCCGCCGGACATCGCCTACGGCCAAGACCTGTGTGAGACCTGCGGCATGTTGATCGACCAGCCGCAACTGGCGGCGGCCTCGATTGACACCGCCGGCCAGGCGCACAAGTTCGACGAGATCGGCGACATGATCCAATTCCACGCCGAGAACCCCACGATCCAGCCGCAAGCGTGGTTTGTCCACGACTATGGCACCGAGGCCTGGCTGCGGGCGGAGAGCGCTTTCTTTGTCTACAGCCCCGACTTGCTCACGACGATGGGGCACGGCCTGGTGGCCTTTGAAACCCAAACGGACGCGGCAGCCTTCGCCGAGCCATGGCAGGCGCAAGTGCTGAGCTTCGACGAAGCGCGCGCCGTCATGGTCACGATGGTGCATGCCAACCACTAAGACTCACATTCGCTTGAAGGAGACTGCAATGCAACCTACTCGGATGAAACTGGCGCTCGGGCTGCTGGGCGGCGCGTTGGCCCTCAGCCTGGCGGCGTGCGGCGGCGGCGCGGCCCCGGCCGCGACTGCGACCAGCGCGGGCAACGCCGCCAATGGGCAGGCGCTGTTCGTGGGCACCTGCTCGGCCTGCCACGGGCCAGACGCGACCGGGGTGGTCGGCCTGGGCAAGAACCTGACCACCAGCACATTTGTGACCGAACGCACGGACGCCGAAATGATGGAGTTCGTCAAAACCGGCCGCCCGGCGTCGGACCCGCTCAACACCACCGGCGTGGATATGCCCCCGCGCGGCGGCAACCCGGCGCTCACCGATGCCAACATCGCTGATATTATTGCGTTCCTGCGCTCGATCCAGAAGTGAACCTAGCCCTTCGCTGGGCAGGCGCCTGAGGAGCACCCTGCAATGGCCGAAACCGCCAAGCCAACCTCTAACCCCCTACGCATCGACCCCGCCATGCAGTTGTCGCTGCCGGACCCGTTTCCGGAGTATCTGCACTGTCCGCATTGCGGGGAGTCGGAGGTGGAGGTGTGGTGTTACCAGGCCGAGGCCTGTTGCCATAGCTGTGGGCGCGCCATCGAGCACACCCGGCCGCCGGGCTGCGGCACCTATCCCTATTGTAAACGGGGCGAACAGCCGCCGCCCGGCTAGTCCGGTTCGGCCTGCTGGCGGAGGGCGGCCAGGGCGGTGATGAGGACAAAGCCGCCGCGGCGGGTCTCCAGCCAGCCCTGCGCGCGAAAACGCGAGATGGTCCGAATGGCGGTTTCGAGGGTGGTGCCGGCCATGTCGGCCAGGTCTTGGCGGGAGAGGGGGATCGTGATCAGGACGCCATCGGGATCGGCCCGCCCGACGCGATCGGCCAGCTTGAGCAGGATGTGGGCCATGCGCCGCTCCACCCGTTCCCCGGCCAGGATTTGCAGGCCCATCAGGGAGTGCAGCCGGCCGCCCAGCATGCGAATGAGCTTGCGCGCCAGGTCGGGGTGCTCGTGGAGCAGCCGGGCGTAGGCCTCGCTGGAGAAGCTGACTGTCTCCGCCGCTGTCATGGCTTTGGCGGCGGCCGGATGGGTCTCCATGAACAGTACCGCGCCGCCCAAGACTTCGCCCGGCGAAATGACTTCCAGGATGACCTCGCGGCCATCTAAATCCTGGTGGACGATCTTGATCTCGCCGGCGCGCAGTAGCCACACCCGGTCGCACGGCGCGCCCTGGCCAAACACCAACGCCTCGCGCTCAAAGTGATTCACGCGGGTCAGGTTGGCTAGGGCCGCCAGGTCGCGCTCCGGCAAGCCCGCAAAGAGGGGCACGCGGGCGAGTAAAGCAAGCAGTGTGTCTGGAGCCGACATTTGTCCGCGATTATACCGTGCCGGGCGCCGCGGGAATAACGAGGGAGACGAACTATGACTGCACCCACGGAAACCTATCTGGTCAACCTGCTGGATCAGTTGCCCGAGATCCACGCCGACAGCATTGTGAGCCGCACCCTGTACACCGATGCGCAGGTGAAGACGGTGTTGTTTGGCTTCGCGGCCGGGCAGGCGCTTTCGGAGCACACGGCCGGGACACCGGCCATCGTTCACATCGTGCAGGGTGAGGCCACGTTGACCATCGGCGCCGACATCCACGTTGTCGGGCCGGGTACTTGGGTGCACCTGCCGGCCCGCCAGCCACACTCGCTGGAGGCGCACACCCAGGTGGTGATGTTGCTGCTGTTGCTGCGGGCCGGCGCCGAGACCGCCTAGTACACCCCGGCGGGAATTTCGCGCCGGTTTTTGTTTAGGCCGCCAGTGGTCGTCCGGCATAGGTCCATTTGAACGGTTTGGCCATCGTGCGATTGAAGTACTCGACGAAGGCCAAGATGCGTTGGCTCAAATCCTCCACCGATGTGAAGTTGCCGCGTTTGAGTAAGCGGCGCACCAAGAGGCTGAACCAGATTTCCACTTGGTTCAACCAAGACGTATGCACCGGCGTGTAAATGAACC
>Ga0163153_10003748_pt1 | contig 19931 bp, 21 predicted proteins | sample OliLakLV19MP6IB1_FD_148629 | JGI IMG/M metagenome (GOLD analysis project Ga0163153, IMG submission 148629) | Freshwater microbial mat bacterial communities from Lake Vanda, McMurdo Dry Valleys, Antarctica - Oligotrophic Lake LV.19.MP6.IB-1 | ecosystem: Environmental > Aquatic > Freshwater >...
GCTCTCACACCATGCGATCGCCAGCGCCTTGATCGAGGAGCTCGACGGCACGGTCGACAACGTGGGCCGTCTTCAATCGAGGCCAGGTGCCGAGACTGATTCAGGAGTTCCGGGTCCTCGCCCGGGAGTCGGACGAGCGAACTCGTCAGGACCTGGAAGACGCCGCCGCCTTCATCGAGGCTGGGATTGCCGCGATCGGTGCGGGTTTCCCGTGCTACGTCGTATTCCTCGGCGACTGATCGACAAAGACATCTCGGGCGACAATTGACGCGCGGTAGATGAGGCGGCCATACCCTATCCTCGCGTAATGGCCAGCTACCTCGAACCGCTGATCGGCCGCGAGTGCACGCGCATCACCTTCGACGCGTATGACCCACCCCTAGTGCTCTGGTTCCTCGACGAAGGGCCGGTCGCCCGTGTCGAGATTTCAGGGCCTCTCACCCTGCATGTCGCCGGAGTTGCCCACGACCTTGACCCGACCGCCGAGCTTGGCGGCTCTGGCGCGCTTCTGCTGTTGGTCGGCCGACGGGTGAAACTGGCCCAGGTTCGGGACGACGAGGACCTGTACCTCGAATTTGTCAGCCGGGCAAGCCTCGAGGTTCGCGGCGGCTCAAGCACCGAACCCTGGTGGTTCCACGTTGAAGACGAGCGCACCGAGTGACATTCTCGGTCAGCGAGCGACTGATGCGATCAGTGGTCTGGCACGCGCGGATGGTCGCAAACCGGCCTTAACCCCTGGGTGGTACCCACCGCAGACCCGTTGTGCGGAGCTCAGCAGCGACGGTAGGTCGAAGGCGCTCCCACAAGCCCGGCGAGATCACGAAGCCACCGCGCCGATCGACGTCGTCGCGGCGTATCGCCAAGTCCACGTCCGAGCCCGGAGCATGGAAGAGGCCGGACACCTCTTCGCCCACGGTCGCTAGGTCGAAGGGAACGACGGAGTAGATCGCATCTGCGATCGAGACAAGGTGCCGCTCGACGCCCGCGATCCACGAATTCGTCTCGTCAAGGAGCGGGTAGCGGACATCGAACCCGACTTCCAGCATGCCTGTCGGGACGGCGACGTCGAGCCAGTCCGAGGTCTCGTCTCGAACGGATAGGACTACGCAGCCAAGGCGTCCTCCCGTGTTCGGAAGTTGGATCGTGCCGTACGTGAACGTGGACCCTTGCGGATCAAGCTGGTCATCAGATGCGCCCCGATGCCGGTCAGGGTATGGCGAAGCAAGTGGCCCGACCAAACTCGGACTTGCCCACGCCGCCGCGAATGCTGCGCGCAGGCGTCCATCGTCCCGACCACCAAGGTCGATCGCTAGTTCGACGGACGATCCCTTCCAGTTCTCGAGGTTTCGATACCAATCGGCCGTCGCATCCACCGCCGCATGATGGGCTACTCGGTCGGCTGCACGCGAGTCACGGTCCCAGGCTGCGCCCCGGCGATCGCCACCCGGAGCGCGTCTGCCTGTGCCGCGACTTCGGCGGCTTTGCTCCCTCGGAGGAGTGCGACGCCGATCCCAGAGGCAGGGACATTCTGTTGGGCCGGCAGGCTGCGGTCGGCCGTCAACAGCACGTCAAACGAATCGCTCGTCGCCCGGCGGAGTAGTTCTCCGTTCGTGAGTCCCTTCTAGCCGGCCTGTTGGACGGTCACCACCTCGTGGTCCGGCAGCAGATCCGCCACAGCCACGGGTAGCATCTCGTCGAGCAGGACTCTCACGCGGAGACAGCCTCCTTCCGCGCGATCTGCAGCGACATCTCCAGGACCGCGGTCGCTTGTTCGCGGGTCACGGTGGGGAACTGTCGAAGGAACTCGTCGAGCGTTTCGCCGGTCTGGAGGTACTCGAACAGTGTGTCCACCGGGACACGCGTGCCAGCGAACACGGCAGCGCCCCACGAGCGGTCATCCGAACGGGTGATGAGCGGCTTGTTCTCAGGCATCTGGGCACCTCCGGATCAGGGGCGCCCAAACTATGCCTATCGCGCGTTCGGCGTCCACACCTTCGACGAGTTCACACGGATCCCAGCCGCAGGGAGGGCGGTTGCTGATCGCTAGGGCGACGCAGGTTGCCAGAACCACTGACCTTGGGCCGCGATGAAGGCGCGGAGGAAACTCGCCAGGGAGGGCGCCGCTGTGGGCCAATCGCCACGGACGTCCATGAGGTTCGCGATCAGGACCTGCCCATAGTCGGACTGGTTCGGATCCGACGGCATGACCACGAGGTCAGGCTCCCCGAGGAAGACGCCGACAACGATGTCGTCATCGCGAAAGGGGTGGTCCAGCGAGTCTCGGATCATCCGCATCTCCACGAGGGACCGTTCCGCAGATACGAGGACGAGGCCCCACTACGAGAACGTGACGTCCTCAAAGAGCCGAACCTCGTCGTACGCCTCCCACAAGTCCCCGATTCGGGCGGAGCAGCAGCGTGCAGCTGGCGTGCCCTGTCGTGATCACGCTCCGGTAGGGCTGGCGTGAACCGGTGTCTGGTCGTCGCGGCGAGGCCGACCGCGGCATAGTCCGTGTCGGCCCGCGTCTCATCGCCATCCAATGGCGCAAGGATCGCCTGGATGATTTTCGTCACGTGCCGGCGTGGGCCGACGTGCTCGCCAGGACACTCCGGAAGGCCGCCGCGAAGATCTCGACCTCGTCCAGGCCGAACACGAGCGGGGGCCGGACCTTGAGCACGTTGCCGGCGGCGCCGGCCGTGCCGACCAGCACGCCCTCACCCCGGAGGGCCTCGCGGATCGCCCCTGCAGTGGCCCGATCAGGTGCCAACGAACCGTCCGGGCGCACGATCTCCACGCCGGTCGCGAGACCGATGCCACGCACGTCGGCGATGCGCTTGTCGCCCGCCGCCGCCTCGTGGATCGCGGCCCTGAGCTGCTCCCCGGTGTCGGCGGCACGGTCCACCAGCCGCTCGTCGGCGATGACGTCCAGCACGGCCAGCGACGCCGCCGCTGCCACGGGGTTGCCGCCGAACGTGCTGAAGAACACGGTCTCCTCGGCGAAGTGGCGGACCAGGTCGCGGCGGGTGATCACCGCACCGACGGGATGACCGTTGCCCATCGGCTTGCCCAGCGTGACGATGTCCGGCACGATCCCGAACCGCTCGAACGACCACAGCCCCGCACCCGTCCGGCCGTGCCCTCCCTGGACCTCGTCCGCGACCCACAGCGCCCCGGCCGCCCGGGCAGCCGATGCCCAGCCCTGCACGAGTGCCGGCTCGGGCACCGGATAGCCGTCGCTGGTCAGTGCCCCGTCCAGGATGACCGCCGCCGGCGCGACGCCGCGAGCCGCCAGCCGGGCCAGCGCCGCTTCGAACGCCGCACCGTCCAGGTCGGCCCCACGCAGCGCGTCCGGCGGCGCCCACGTCTCGATATGGTCGGGCTGTCGACCGCCTGGCCATGATTCCGGCGAGAGCGGCGCGATCGCCTCGCTGATGCCGTGATAGGCGAAGGCCGTGCACAGCCCGCCGCGAGCCCCGGTGGCCGTGGTGGCCAGGCGCCAGGCCAGGTCGTTCGCCTCCGACCCGGAATTCACGAACAGGACCGTGTCCAGGCCGTCGGGCATCGTGGCCACGAGGCGCTCGGCGAGCTCGATGGCGTCCTCGTGCAGGTAGCGCAGGTTCGTGTTCAGGCGCCGCGCCGCGCGGGCGATGGCGCTCGTGACGCGCGGATGGCCGTGACCCACCGACGGCACGTTGTTGTAGGCATCCAGGTAGCGCCGTCCCGCCACATCGATGAGCCAGGTCCCCTCGCCGCGCTCCAGGTGCAGCGGTGTCTCGTAGCTGAGCGGCTCCAGGGCCGGTCCCAGGACGGCCGCCCGGCGATCGATGAGCGCCGCGGTCGCGGCCGGCAGGTCGATCCCGGCGGCGGCCGGCGAGCCCAGCATCCGCCGGGCGACCGTGTCATAGCCGATGCCCTCCAGCGACTCGATCGTGCGCGCCACGACGGCGCTGTAGCGCTCGGCGAAAGCCGCGTCCTCCAGGCCCTGGGCAGCACGCCAGGCCGGGATGGCGATGGTGATGGCGGCCCGCGTCGCGAGCAGGTCGCCGGTCAGGCGCAGCTCGTCGTCGTCGAGCGCGGTGATCCGCTCGTAGCCGTCGAGATACAGGCGGATGAGCCGCAGCAGGTCGTCGGCCGGGCGGTCGCTGACGATCGAATCGAGGGCACTGGCGATGTCGGTGATGAGCGCCGAGTGCGACATGTCGCCGAAGTCCACGATGCCGGTGATCCGGCCGTGATCGTCCACCAGGGTGTTGTCGGTGGTCAGGTCGGCGTGCACGACCTGTGCCCGCAGTGAGGGCCAGACGGGCGCAACGACGGTCTCGAAGCGGTCCAGGGTGCGCTCGACGATGGCCCGCTGTCCGGCGTCGCGGATGTCGGGCAGGAAGGCGCGCGTGCGCGCCGCATGCTGGACGTCCCAGAGCATCGAGCGCACGGCCGCGGGATGCATGAAGCCGCGCAGCGCCCGGCCGATGCGGGCCGTGGTCTCGCCCCAGCCCACGATGGCGGCGTCGGACAACTCGCGCGGGTCGCTCCGGCCGCGACCGGGCAGGACGTCGTACAGGCGGACCTGGCAGGTGCCCTCGTCGATGTCGAGGGCGGTCCGCCGCGCGCCGTCCACGGTCTGGCGGGGGATGGCCAGCGGCAGGTCCGGATCCACCTGCGCGGCGTGGACCACGGCGGCCGCCTCCATGTCCAGGGTGGCCGTATCCTCCGAGGTGTTGCTGACCTTCATCACCGCGACGTCCGTGCCCTCGGCGCCCGTCAGCATGAATGCACGATCGCGCTCGCTGCCCAGGTCACGGGCGCTCACGGCATCGATGCCGAACGCCGTCCGCGCGACCTCGAGCGCACGCGCCGGCTCGATGCGCGGCGGTGCGGCCAGCAGGACGGGGTCGATGTGGGCCATCGCGAGCGATGGTAGCCGGGCGGCTAGAATGGCCGCCACTTCCCCGACGCTCACCCAGGAGCCCGACCACGACATGATCAGCACCGGTGAACTGAAGAAGGGCGTCGCCATCGAGCTCGACGGCGAGCTCTGGCAGATCCTCGACTACCACCACATCAAGATGGGCCGTGGCTCGGCCCAGGTGCGCATCACCCTGCGCAACATCAAGCGCGGCCAGACCGTGGAGCGCTCGTTCCAGGCGGGGACCAAGTGGCCGCGCGCCTCGATGGAGAAGCGCCCGGTCCAGTTCCTGTACCGCGACGACGACGACTTCCACTTCATGGACACCGACACGTACGACCAGTTCGCGCTGACCCGCGAGATGCTCGGTGACACGGCGCAGTACCTGAAGGACGGGATGACCCTGGACCGGACCTCGTACCAGGGTGAGACCATCGGCGTGGAGCTGCCGGTCACGGTGGACCTGGCGGTCACCGATACCGAGCCTGGCTTCGCCGGCGACACCCAGTCCGGCGCGCGCAAGAACGCGACGACCGAGACCGGCCTCGTCGTCACCGTCCCGATCTTCGTGGAGATCGGCGACGTCATCCGGGTCGACACCCGGACGGGCGACTACCAGACCCGCGTCTAGCGCTCGGATCGGACCCAGGCGGAGCGGCATGGATCCGTCGCTGCCCGGCCCGTCCGACCGCCCAGCGAGCGCCCCCGGCACGTTCGGCGTGCGCATCCTGGGCGTCTCCGAGGTCACCCGCGTCCTCAAGGGCGCCCTGCGCGCCGAACCGCGCCTGGCCGACCTGTGGGTGGAGGGCGAGGTCGGTCGGGTGACCGTGTCCAGCGCCGGGCACGCGTACTTCAGCCTCAAGGACGATCGCAACCAGCTCCAATGTGTGTGGTTCCGCGACGACCGCGTGCGCTCGGCGTTCGAGGCTCAGGCGGGGCTGCGCGTGGTGGCCCATGGCCGGGTGGACCTGTATGAGCCGACCGGCGCGCTGCAGCTGTACGTGGAGTCCATCCAGCCCGCCGGCTTCGGCGATCTGGCGCTGCGCTTCGAGCAGACCAAGGCTCGGCTGGCGGCGGAGGGGCTGTTCGAGTCGGCTCGCAAGCGGCCCCTGCCATCACGGCCGCGGACCATCGCGGTCATCACCTCGCCGTCGGGCGCCGTGTGGCGGGATATCTCGCACGTCCTGGCCCGGCGCTGGCCGCTGGTCCGCGTCGTGCTCGTGGCGGCCGCCGTGCAGGGTGAGGATGCCCCGGCCAGCATCGTGTCTGCCTTCCGCCGGGTAGAGCGCTACGCGGACACCGTGCGTGCCGCGGGACGCCCGGACGAGGCGCCCGCGGTGACCATCCTGGCCCGCGGCGGCGGTTCCCTGGAGGACCTCTGGGCATTCAACGACGAACGGGTCGTGCGGGCCGTGGTGGCGCACCCGTGGCCGGTCGTGTGTGGGGTCGGGCACGAGGTGGATGTCACGCTCGCCGACTTCGCGGCCGATGTCCGTGCGCCCACCCCGTCCGCCGCCGCGGAGGTGGTCGTTCCCGATCAGGCTGACATGGCCGCCGCCCTGCGGCGAGCGGCCGATCGGCTCGCGGGGGCGACGGGCCGGCGGCTCACGCAGGCCTCGCGAGACCTGGCCGTGGAGCGCCGGGCCCTGGACCGGGTCAGCCCGTCGTCACGCCTGGCCGCGGGTCGCGAACAGGTCGGCCTGCTGTTCGATCGTGGGACGCGGGTGGTGGAGGCGCGCCTGGCCCGCGAGCGCCTGGTGTTGCGGGCCGCGGCCGAGGCCCTGCCGCGGCTCGGCACCATGCGCGTGACGCGTGAGCGCCAGCGTGTCCGCTCCGCCGAGGAGGCCCTCCCGCGCCTCGTGGCCGGTCGGGTTCGCGGCGCCCGATCGGCTGTCGATGCTGCGGCCGCCGCCCTGGCCGTGCTCGGTCCCGGCGCGACCCTGGAGCGTGGCTACGCCATCGTTCGCCTGGCCGCCGACGACGCCATCGTGCGTGATCCGGCGACGGCCCCTCCTGGCACTCGACTGGCTGTGCGGGTCGCTCGCGGCGAGTTGGACGCGGTCGTGACCGAATCAGCGCCGGCTCGCGCGGCCTCGTCGGCCGGGCACGCAGCGCCGGCATCGCCGGAGCGCTGATGGACGTCGTCATCTTCCTGGTTGCCGTCGTGGTCATCGCCGTGGTCGGCGTGCGCATCGGTATGCTGGTCTCGCCGCGACTGACGCGGCTCATGGACGCTCCGGACGAGGACGACGGTGACCGAACGACCTGACGACGCCCTGCTCGATGCTCGACCGGTGGACGAGCTGACCTTCGACGAGGCCCTGGCGGAGCTGCAGCGGACGATCGCCTCGCTGGAAGCCGGCGGGCAGCCGCTGGAATCGACCCTGGCGCTGCACGAGCGCGGGGCAGCCCTGCTGGAGCGCTGTGAGACGCTCCTGCGTGGCGCGGAACTGCGGATGCAGCAACTCGTGGCGCGCCCAGGCGGCGCCGTCGAGGCGGAGCCGCTGCGAACCGGGCCCGACGCCGAGGCCTGAGCCACCCGGATCCGGACGGTCCGTCCGTTCCTGCGACCCCGCCGACCAGCCCCGCCGACCAGGCCCGCGGGCCCGCCACGGCGATCGCGCGGGGAGCACGGCGCCGATGCGGCACACGCGAGGAGCCCGATCCGTCCCATGCACGACCTGCGCCCGTTTCCGCGTCGGAAACTGGCGACCGCGCAGGAACAGGTTTATGATGGCGCCCGACACACAGTCCATCCGCTGACGCTCCCGAGGCGAACCAACGACCGTGAACATCCTGCCGCAGCTTCAGGGCCCCGCCGACCTGCGCGGCCTCGACGAGGTCGAGCTCGCCAGACTCGCCGCCGAGATCCGCGACACGATCATCCGCACCGTGGCCACGACCGGCGGCCACCTCGGCTCATCGCTCGGGGTCGTGGAGCTCACCATCGCCCTGCACCGGTTGCTGGAGTCGCCGCGCGACCACATCGTGTGGGACACCGGCCACCAGGCCTACCCGCACAAGCTCCTGACCGGCCGCTTCGAGCGCTTTTCCACCCTTCGCCAGCTCGACGGTGTAGGCGGCTTCCCGCGCCGCTCGGAATCGGCGCATGACGTCTTCGATGGTGGCCACGCCGGCACCGGCCTGTCCATCGCCCAGGGCCTCGCCGAGGCGCGCGATCTGCGCCACGGCCTGGAGCGCATCGCCGTCGTCGTCGGCGACGCGGCGCTCATGAGCGGCCTCTCCCTGGAGGCGCTCAACGACATCGGCCAGCGGCAGACCCAGATGCTCATCGTCGTCAACGACAACGAGATGTCCATCAGCCCGACGGTCGGCGCGCTGTCCAAGTACCTCTCGCAGGTCAAGCTGTCGGGGGCGTGGCGCCAGAGCAAGAGCGCCTACGACCGCATGGTCGAAAAGATCCCCGTCGTTGGCGGCACCGTGCTGGAGCTCAGCAAGCGGTTGCGCAAGTCGGTCGTCCAGTTCGCCCAGCCGGGGCAGTTGTTCGAGGATCTGGGCCTGACCTATATCGGCGTCGTGCCCGGCCACGATCAGCATGCGCTCCTGGATACGCTCGGTGCCGCCCTGGACTTGCCCGGCCCGGTCATCGTCCATGTGCGCACCCAGAAGGGCCGCGGCTTCCGTCCGGCCGAGACCGACCAGATCGGCTTCCATGGAGCAGCGCTGCCGCCGATGCCAGCCATGCCCGATCGCCTGAACCCTGGTGCCGACGCGTACGACGGCACCAAGACCCCGGCCGCCGGCGCCCTGCCGACCGAATCGATGACCGACGACGCGGCGGCACCGACCGCTGCTCCAGCCGCCCCGAAGAAGCATCCCAACTACACCGCGGTCTTCGCCGACGAACTCATCGAGCTCGGGCGCGAGGACCGACGCATCGTGGGCATCACCGCTGGCATGCCGACGAGCACGGGCATGGCCAAGTTCGGCTCGGTCTTCCCCGATCGTGTATTCGACGTCGGTATCGCCGAGCAGCATGCGGTCGCCCTCGCGACCGGACTGGCGATGGGCGGCATGCGCCCGGTCGTCGCGTTGTATTCGACCTTCCTGCAGCGCGCGTTCGACCAGACCGTCCACGAAGTGTGCCAGAACGACCAGCCCGTGCTCATCGCGGTGGACCGCGCGGGCCTCGTGGGAGAGGACGGCACGAGCCACCAGGGCATGTTCACGATCCCGGCCCAGCGGCAGCTGCCGAACCTGGTCATCGCCGCTCCTCGAGATGAGCAGGAGTTGCGCTCGCTCCTCCACACGGCCCTCGCCCAGGACCATCCGTTCGCCCTGCACTATCCGCGCGATCCGGGCTTCGGCCTGGCCCCCGTCACGCCCCGGATCATCCCCATCGGCCAGGCGGAGAGCCTGCGCGATGGCCGCGACATCCTGTTCGTCGGCCTCGGGCCGATCGTGGCTCGGGCGCTTGAAGCGGCTGACGCCCTGGCGATGGACGGCTGGAGCGTGGGCGTCGTCGATGCGCGGTTTGCCAAGCCGCTCGATCGCCAGCTCATCCTGGATGCGGCCCGCGGCAAGCGCCTGGTCGTGACCTTCGAGGAGAGCGTCACGACCGGCGGCTTCGGGAGCGGCGTCCTGGAGCTGTTCGAGGAAGCGCGCCTGGCCGATCCGGCCTACCGCGAGACCATCGTGCGCATCGTCGGCATCCCGGGCGACCGCTTCGTGGACCACGGTTCCGTGGCGGATCTCCGGCGCGTGCTCCGCCTGGACGCCGCCGGTCTGGCCGCCCAGGTCCGTGAGACGCTGGCGGCGATCGGGGCGACCCCGTCCCGCACGGAGGCCGCCGCGGAGGTCTGATCCCGAAGTTGTACGAGGCTGTACAACGACGTACCATAGGCCGCATGTCCGACACGATGACGGTCAGCAAGGCGCGCGCGGCCCTGCCCCAGATCCTGCAGCGCGTCCTCGCCGGCGAGGAGATCACCATCACGCGCCACGGTGAGCCGATCGCCGTCATCGTCCGGCCGGACACGCTCCGTGTGCGCCGTGCCAGCGAACGACTGGGTGACGTGGGCAGGGTGCGGGATCTCATCGCCAGCGGCCGGCAAGCCGCGTTGGATCCTCGCCCGACGTTGAGCGAGCAGCAGGCTGATGCGCTCCTGGCGGACGTGCAAGCAGCCCGATCCACGCGCTAGCCCGCTCCGACGTGGACGCCTTCGACGCGGACGTGCTCATCTATGCCACAGTCGCCGACCACCAGCTGGGAATGCGCGTGCGCGCCCTGTTTCCGATCGAACCCGTCGAGGGCACGGGAACCGTCGCGGGGATCGGCTCGGTGCTGCTACTTCCCGAACTGCTCAGCAAGCCACTTCGCGAGGGAGCCATCGACGAGCTCGACGAGCTCAGCGCGCTCCTCGGTCGACTTGACCTCCGCCCGATGGACGCAGCCACGGCCGAGCTGGCAACGGCGCTGGGTGCGGCCTATCGGCTCCGCGCGGCGGATGCTGTCCACCTGGCGACTGCAGTCAACGCTGGTGCCGATCGCTTCATCACCAGCAACGCAGCCGACTTCCCAAAGTCGATCACCGAGGTGGACATCACCTATCCGGTCGACCTCACGGCACCCACCACCAGCTAGATCGCCAGCGCTCGCCGGGTGTCCTGGGACGACCACGGCCCCCAACCCGGCGACGAGGACACCGAACCCGATCCGCCGAGTACGTCCGAGGTAAGCGGCCTGTGCCACGATAGACGGGTGACGACCCACGCTCGACCGGCCAGCGACCCCGCCGAAGCCGGCCCCACCGCTCGGCGAACGCGCACCAGGCTGGATCAGCTGCTCGTGGAGCGCGGACTGGCCGGCACGCGCACGCGCGCCCAGGCCCTGATCCTGGCCGGCAAGGTCCACGTCGGGGATGGGGACGGCGCCCGCCGCGATCACAAGCCCGGTGACCGTCTGCCACCCGACACGACGACCATCAAGGTGGAGCAGCCCGAGCCGTACGTGAGCCGCGGCGGGCACAAGCTCGCCGCCGCCCTGGACGCCTTCGCCATCGACCCCGCCGGCCGGGTATGCCTGGACGTCGGCGCGTCCACGGGCGGCTTCACCGACGTCCTCCTGCAGCGCGGGGCCGCGCGCGTCTACGCGCTCGATGTGGGCCGCGGCCAGTTGGCAGAACAGCTCCGCCAGGACCCCCGGGTGGTGAGCATGGAGCGGACCAACGCCCGGACCCTGACCGCGAGCGCGCTCCCGGAGCCGGTGGACGTCGTCGTCATCGATGTCAGCTTCATCTCGCTGGCGACCGTCCTGCCGGCGATCATCACCACCCTGGCCACGAGCGCCCACCTCGTGGCCCTCGTGAAGCCCCAGTTCGAGGCAGGCAAGGGCCGCACGGATAAGGGCGTCGTCCGCGATCCGATCATCCACCGCGAGGTCCTGGAGCGCGTGACGGGAGCCGCGGCGGCCCTCGGCCTGGGCTCCCGGGCCGTGATCGCCTCGCCCATCCTGGGCCCCGAAGGCAACCGCGAGTTCCTGGTCCATCTCGCCGCAGGTCCAGGATGCGCGGATCTCCCGCAGCGTATCGCCGAGGTGACGGCCCCGTGACCCATCCGACCGTCCGCCGTATCGGCTTCGCCTACAACCCGACCAACGAGGCCGCCGTCGAGCTGAGTGCCCGAGCCTCGGGCTGGTGCCAGATGCGCGGCATCGACGACTGGCAGGCCCCATCGAGCGACATCGAACGCCTGCGCGCCGAGCTGCCCACAACGGACGCCCTGGTCGTCCTCGGCGGCGATGGCACGTTCCTGCGGGCGGCCCGGGCGGTCGCGGAGATCGATGTCCCCCTGCTGGGCATCAATCTGGGCAAGGTCGGCTTCCTGAGCAAGGCCGAGGCGAACGAGCTCGAACCGGTCCTGGCGAGCATCGTGGCCGGCGAGTACACGATCGACGAGCGGATGGTCATCGAGGGCCGCATCCTGCGCGGCGGCAAGGTGGGGGAGGGGCCGGCAGACCGCCACCTGGCCCTCAACGACATCGTCATCGCGCGCGGCTCGCTCGCCCGCGTGTGCCGCCTGGACGTGTCCATCGACGGCACGCACCTGGCCACGTTCATCGCCGATGGCCTGATCGTGGCCAGCCCGACCGGCTCCACCGGCTACAGCTTCAGTGCTGGCGGTCCCATCCTGGATCCCGTCAGTCGCAACCTCGTGGTCACGCCCATCGCCGCCTACCTGTCGGCCATCCGCTCGGTCGTGGTCAGCCCCGAGCAGGTCGTGCGCTGTCGGGTCGTCGACGCCCACGAGGCGCTGGTCAGCGTGGATGGACGAGAGGACCTGCCCATCGCCGTCGGCGACGTCGTCGAGGTGCGCGGCGTGGAGCGTCCCATCCGGCTCGTCGAGCCCCATGGCGCACAGCCCTTCTGGGACCTGCTCCGCCACAAGGTCGAGCTGCTGCCGTCGTGAGCGGGGACGCGCGGCCGGCCGACGACCGGGCGGCCGAAACGGTCGTGGCGCGTGCGGCGGCGCGCGAGGCGACGGCCGCCGCGACGGCGCGCGAGGCGACGGCCACGGCCGGGCGGCTGCTCGAGGCCACGGCCACCGCCGGACGGCTGCTCGAGCTGACCGTCACGGACCTCGCCCTCATCGACCGCTTGCGCCTGGAGTTCGACGCCGGCCTCAATGTCATCACCGGCGAGACGGGCGCCGGCAAGAGCCTGCTCATCGATGCGCTGGGCCTGGCCCTCGGCGCCCGCGCCGACACCTCGCTCGTGCGGCACGGCGCGGATGCCGCCCGCGTGGAGGCCCTGTTCGATCGGATCCCTGAGCCACTCATCGCCGCTCGAGACGTGTCGGTCAGTGGCCGCTCCACCGCCCGTCTGGACGACTCGGCCGTGACCGCGGCGCGCCTCGCCGACGAGGTCGGGCCGCTGGTGGAGATCCACGGCCAGCACGACCAGGGCCGCCTGCTCGACGAGCGCTGGCAGCGCGACCTGCTGGATGCCTACGGCGGTCATCAGCGACTGCGCGACGACGTGGCGGGCGCGGTCGGCCGCTGGCGGCAGAACCGGGCGGCCCTGGATGCGGCGGCGCTGGACCCGCGCGAGGTCAGCCGGCGCCTGGAACTGCTGGAGCACGAGGCGGCCGAGATCGCCGCGGCCGGCCTTCGGCCCGGTGAAGGCGAGGAGATCCGCGCCCGCCTCGTCGCGGCCCAGCACGGCGAGGCCATCGCCCGTGGGTCGGCGACGCTCCATCGCGCCCTGCTCGACGAGGGCGGTGCCAGAGACGCGGTCGGCGTCGCGTCGCACGAGGTCCACGCGCTGGCCCGCCTCGATCCGCGCTTCGAGCCCCTGGGCGACCGCCTTGCCGGGCTGGAGGCCGAGCTTGCCGATGTCGCCGAGGAGGCGCGCGGTCTCGCCGACGGCATCGACCACGACCCGGCCGCGATCGCCGAGCTCGACGCGCGCCTCGGCACGATCCACGGCCTGGTCCGCCGCTACGGCGACGACGAAGCGGCGGTCATCGCGCACGGCGAGCAGGCCGCCGTGGCCGCGGAGCGACTGCGTGGCCTGGACGATGAGCGCGCCCGGCGCCAGGACGCCGACGGGCGGCTGCTCCTGGAGGTCGCGGGTGCCGCGGCGGCGCTGTCGGCGGCCCGTGTCGAGACGTCGCGGGACCTGTCGTCCCGGGTCGGGGCGGCCCTGGCCGAACTGGGCTTCGCGCCGGACGTCTTCGACGTCGGGCTCGGCCGACGATCAGCCGCCAGTGGCGAGCCGGCGGTGGAGCTCGACGGCGACACCGTCGCCTTCGATGCCGCGGGCGTGGACGTGGTCGTCTTCCGCTTCCGACCGAATGCCGGCGAACCGGCCCGACCGCTGGCCCGCATCGCGTCGGGCGGGGAGCTGTCGCGGGTCGCCCTGGCCATCAAGCGCGTGCTGGCGGAGCACGACGAGACGCCGACCCTGGTCTTCGACGAGATCGACACCGGGATCGGCGGACGCGCCGCCGATCCGATCGGGCGCAGCCTGTGGGGCCTGGCCCGCCGCCACCAGGTGCTGTGCGTGACCCATCTGCCCCAGATCGCGGCCCACGCCGACGCGCACTATCGGATCGCCAAGCGCGAGCGGGACGGGCGCACGGTCACGACCGTCGAGCGCCTGGACCGCGAGGGCCGCATCGTGGAGCTCGCGGCGATGCTCGGCGGCGGTCCGGGCGACCCCGCGTCGCTGGCCCAGGCCCGCGAGCTCCTGGATCGGGCGGAGTCATGGCGGGGCATCCCCGTCGGTCGGCCGTCGGGGCGCGCCGACTGACACCCGTGGCGACCCCCTCGCTGGACCTCGCCATCGACCAGTACCTCGACTACCTGGCCGTCGAGCGCGGCCTGGCCGGCTCCACGGTCCGTGCCTATCGCGGCGACCTGACCGACTTCGCCGCGTCGCGCGGCGCCGCCCGGGGCTGGGCCACGTCACCCGATGTCGCCGTGGGCTACCTGGCCGCCCGGACGCGTCGAGGACGGCCGAGCGACCCCGGGCTCGCCCCGAGCAGCCTCCGGCGTCGGGCTGCCGCGCTGAAGGGCTTCTACCGCTTCGCCTTCGGCGAGGGCCTCATCGCGACCGACGTGGCGGCCCACCTGGACCTGCCAAGACCCTCGCGCCGGCTCCCGGACACGCTGACCGTTCAGGAGGTGGTGCGACTGCTGGACGCGACGGACACGTCGGCTGCCCCGATCCGCGATCGGGCGCTCATGGAGCTCCTGTACGCGGCCGGGCTACGCGTGAGCGAGGCGCTCGGGCTGGATCGCGAGGACCTGTCGGTCGACGGCGGCTTCGTGCGAGTGATCGGCAAGGGCGACAAGGAGCGGCTCGTGCCCATCGGAGAAGTCGCCATCGATGCGCTGGCGGTCTGGATGCGCGACGAGCGGCCGGCCCTGCTGGCACGCGGCCACGTGGCACCACCACGGGGCGGCCCGATGTTCCTGGGGCCCCGCGGTGGTCGGCTGGCCCGGCAGCAGGCGTGGACCGCAGTCCGTGGCGCGGCCGAGCGGGCGGGCCTGGGCGCGCGGGTCAGTCCCCATACCCTGCGGCATTCGTTCGCGACCCATCTCCTGGAGGGCGGGGCCGACCTGCGCGTCGTCCAGGAGTTGCTCGGGCATGCCAGTATCTCCACCACGCAGCTGTACACGCATCTGACCGGGGAACGGATCCGCGACGTCTATCGTCGCGCCCACCCTCGGGCCTGACCTGGAGGACACTCGATCATGCCCTATGCCGATGGTCTGCTCTCCAAGGGCGAGCGAATCGTCCATCGCGAGAAGCAGCACTGGTTCGTGTTCGTATGGGGAGCGCGGTACACCATCCTGGCGGTGATCGCCGCCGTCATCGTGGCCATCCTGACGGCCGGGATGACCGGCGAGGGGACCGCGGCGACGATCAAGCAGATCCTGGATATCGGGGTCATCGTCCTGTTCGTCGCGGCCCTCGCCAATCTCGGCTGGACGGTCCTGCGCTATCTCAACCAGGAGTACGTGATCACCAATCGCCGGGTGGTCCAGGTCCAGGGCGTCCTCAACAAGTCGTCAACGGACAGCTCGCTCGAGAAGATCAACGACGCCAGCCTTTCGCAGTCGATCTTCGGGCGGATGTTCGGCTTCGGCGACCTGGAGATCCTGACCGCCTCAGAGAGCGGCATCGACAAGTTCAAGATGCTCATCAAACCCGTCGAGTTCAAGATCGCCATGCTCGACGCGAAGCTCGAGTACGAGCGCGAGATCAGCGGGGCGAGCTACACGGCGCCCGGCCCGCCGCTGCGCAACCCGCCGCCGGACCCAGACGCGGCTGCGTCGGCAGCCCAGGATCGTGCGCCTTCCGCGCCGGCGGGCCCGACCGACGACACGATGACCAGTCGGGTGTCCGGCGCGCCGCCACCGCCTGCGATGTCTCCGGACGAGGTCACCCGGACGCTGGCCAGCCTGGCCGACCTGCGCGACCGGGGCGCGATCAGCCCCGACGAGTACGAGCGCAAGAAGGCCGAGCTGCTCGGTCGGCTGTGAGATCCTGAGGCGGCGGTCCTTGACCAGCGGTCCGCGCGGCTACCATACCGCTCGTGAATGACCAATTCCTCGTCGAACGGCTCATCGCCGTCGCGCTCATCATCCTCATCTCGTTCCCGTTCCACGAGTTTGCCCATGCGCTGGCCGCCTATCGCCTCGGGGATGGCACGGCCAAGTTGCTCGGGCGCCTGACCCTCAACCCGATCGTCCACTTCGATCCCTTGGGTGGCATCCTGCTGATCGTGTCCAGCCTGATCGGGTTCGGGATCGGCTGGGCCAAGCCCACGCCGGTCAATACGGCGAATCTGCAGGGTGGTCGCCGCGGCGACATCATCGTGTCCATCGCTGGGCCGCTGTCCAACCTGGCCATCGCCGCCGCAGTGGCCATCCCGTTGCGCTACATCGAGGCGACGGCGCTGGACGTCCCCCTTGTCGTGCTCAACGTCATGGCCTTCTTCGTGTTCATCAACATCGTGCTGATGGTCTTCAACCTGCTGCCCATCGTGCCGCTCGATGGTTCGCATGTGCTCTTCGCTCTGATGGACCCACGGACCGAGTTCCGCTATCGGCCGATGCTCACCCAATACGGGCCGCTCATCCTGCTGGCGTCGGCGTTCCTGCCGATCCTGCCCGGCGGGCAGACCGTCTTCGGGGCGATCCTTCGGACGGTCGGCGATCCCATCTTCGCGCTCCTCGTGGGCCGCGAGTTCTTCTTCTGGGTCCAGTGACCTCGATGGGTCGGCCGGGCGGCCCAGGCTGGTGGCGGACGAAGATCCGCCAGTTCGGCGCACACGTGCGGGCACGGGTCGCGCCGAGCGAGCGCGCGCCTCTGACGACCTGGCTCAGCCCCGACCAGCTCGCCTTGTTCGACTCGATGCACGTGGCCGATCGTCGGCATGGCCTTGACGTGGTAGCGACCCTGCGGCTTGACAGCAGCGACGACGTTGAGGTTGTGCTGGCCGGCCTGCTCCACGACGCCGGCAAGGGCCAGACCTCCGTCATGCCGCGGATCGCTTACGCCCTCGGCCAGGCGTACGGCACGTGGATCTGGCGAGTCACCGGGTTCGTGCCGACGATGGATCGCGCCCTCGATCGCCTGCGCGACCACGCGGCGACGTCGGCGGACCTGGCCGCCGCGGCCGGGTGTACGCCGCGGACCGTCGAGCTGATCCGTCACCAGGATGCCCCGATCGACCCCGTTGCCGGGGTCCGTCTCAAGCTGGCCGACGATGCCAACTGACGTCGTCCAGGCACCGCCCGCCATCACGTTCGACCATGCTCGTCGGGCTGGGTCCACGACCCATGTCCAGGTGGCCGAGTTCGATGGACCCCTGGCCCTCCTGCTGAGCCTCATCGAGGCACGCCAGCTCGATGTGCTTACCGTGCCTCTGGGAGGACTCGCCGACGCGTACCTGGAGGCTCTCGCCACCCTGGACGCCGATCGCCTGGGCAACGTGAGCGCCTTCGTCGCCGTGGCCAGCCAGCTCATCCTCATCAAGAGCCGGGCGATGTTGCCACGCGCGCCCGTAGTGGATCCAACGGCCCTGGCCGAGGACGCCCCGGACCCCGAGGCCGAATTGCGCGCGCGGCTCGTCCTGTACCGCGCCCATCGCGACGCCGGGCAGCGCCTGGCAGTCGATGCGGCGAACCGCGTCGGGCTGTTCCGGCGTGAGCCGTCCATCGCGCGCGCCGCGGCCGTGGCCGGCGCTCGACCCACCGAGTCACCGAGGATGGACCCGGCCCGGCTGCCGCTCGCCCTGGCTCGCCTGGTCAAGCTCGCCCCGCTGCCGGAGGCGCCGCCCGGGGTCATGGCGCGGGTCATCACCCTGACCGAACGAGCCGCGATCATCCGGGCCGCTCTGCGTGACGCGCCGGCGGTCGTGCTCCAGGACCTGCTGCGGGGCATCCACGACCGGGTCGTCATCGCCGTCACGTTCCTGGCCATGCTGGAGCTCATGAAGCGACGCGAGATCGTCGTCGAGCAGGCCGCTCCGTGGGGTCCGATCGTGGCCCGAGCCACGACGGCCGAGGAGCGTGCCGCGGCCGGGCTGCCGCCGCTGGATGCGACTGCCGAGCAAGACGCGCCACTCGACGAGACGCTGGAGTCCTTCGCATGACGCGGGATCACGAGGGCGTTGCCGAGGCGCAGACCGCGTTCGACCTGCCAGACGTCGTTGACCTGACCGACCCGTCCGAGCCGCCGATGCTGCTTCGGGTCCCGGCTGCCGAGGAGGCCGCGCCGCTTCGGGTCCCGGCTGCCGAGGAGGCCGCGCCGCTCCCCGAGCTGACCGAGGAGGCCGCGCCGCTCCCTGAGCTGACCGAGGCGAACCTGGAGGCTCTCCTGTTCGTGGCCGAGCGACCGCTGTCACGGCGCGAGATCGCGACATTCACCGGCACCGACCGGGCGACCGTCGACGCCAGGTTGGGCGACCTAGAAGTCGCCTTGCGTGACCGCGGGATCCGCCTCCTGAGTGACGGCGACCGCGTCGAGCTCGCGACGGCGCCCGAGGCGGGAGCGCTCGTGGCCCGCTACGTCGGCGCCGATGCCGTGCGCCTGTCGCCTGCGTCGATGGAGACCATGGCCATCGTGGCCTACCGCCAGCCGGTCACGAAATCTGCCATCGAGAGCATCCGCGGCGTCGACTCCGACTACACCATCCGGACGCTGCTCCATCGTCGTCTGGTCGTGGAGCTCGGGCGGTCCGACGCGCCCGGTCGGCCGTTCCTGTATGGGACCGGCTTCGAGTTCCTGGAGCGCTTCGGCCTGACCAGCCTGGAGGAGCTCCCGCCGCTGGACGCCGACGTCGCCGGCCGTCTCGCCGACGAGGGTGGTGAGCCCATCACCGAGGCGTTGTTCCCGGATGTCGCCGGCGATGAGGAGACCTGATGCCCGCCGAACGACTCCAGAAGGTGCTGGCGGCCGCGGGGGTCGCCTCACGGCGCGGCGCCGAGGCGCTCATCGCCAATGGCCGGGTCACGGTCGACGGCCGGCCGGCTAAGCCGGGCAGCCAGGCCGATCCCGACACGCAGATCATCGCCGTTGACGGCAAGGTCATCGGCGCGGCGGCCGGTTACGCCCACCTGCTCCTGCACAAACCGATGGGCGTGACCTCCACCACCCGCGATCGCCACGCCGACCGCACCGTGCTCGATCTCGTGCCGACGGCCATGGTCCCGGATGGCACGCGCCTCTACCCCGTGGGCCGCCTGGACCTCGATTCGGAGGGGATGCTCCTGCTCACGAACGACGGCCCGTGGGCGGACCGCATCCTGCACCCGCGCCACGGCGTGGAGCGCGAGTACGCGCTGGGCCTGGAGCGCCAGCTTGATGCCGACCAGATCGACCTGTTGCGCGCCGGTATCCAGCTCGACGAGGGCCTGGCTACGCTCATCAACCTGCGTCAGATGACGAACGTCGAGGTCGCCCGGTTGATCGAGCTCCTGCGGCCCGCTCCGCCGGAGCTGCACTGGTATCGAGCGACCCTGACCCAGGGCTGGAAGCGCCAGCTGCGACGCATGTTCGGCGCCGTCGGCTCGCCGGTGCAGCGCCTCGTGCGCGTGCGCATCGGCCCTGTCCGCATCGACGGGCTCCGGAGCGGCAGCATCCGCGCGCTCAAGGCCCCAGAGGTCCGCAACCTCGGCGCTGGCGGTGGGCGCTCCCGCGCCGCCGTGGCCGCGACGCCCATCGACGCCCCGGAGTCTGGTGCACCACCGGAGGCGTCCCTCGGTCGTGCGCCGGAGCGCGGGCCCCGGCGGCCGCCGAGCCGCCCGCCGAGTCGCCCACCGAGTCGCCCACCGAGCCGCCCACCGAGCCGCCCACCGAGCCGCCCACCGAGCCGCCCGAGCGAGGACGTGCCTCCAGGCCCGGCCAAGGATGCACCGGGCTGAACCGAGAGCGCGACCCCGCCCGGATCGTGCACACGGCGGACGATGTCATGCATCGCGCGCGTCCGCCGACACGCGGCGCGCGACCCCGCCCGGATCGTGCACACGGCGGACGATGTCATGCATCGC
>Ga0163153_10003750_pt1 | contig 19928 bp, 14 predicted proteins | sample OliLakLV19MP6IB1_FD_148629 | JGI IMG/M metagenome (GOLD analysis project Ga0163153, IMG submission 148629) | Freshwater microbial mat bacterial communities from Lake Vanda, McMurdo Dry Valleys, Antarctica - Oligotrophic Lake LV.19.MP6.IB-1 | ecosystem: Environmental > Aquatic > Freshwater >...
CGGTGGCGGTGGCCAAGGTCGGCGAAGACCTGCGGCTGCTCGACCTGGTGACGCTTGATGAGCCGCGCTTTCGCCCGCATATCATCACGGAGCACTTTTGGCGAGGCTGGGAAAAGTACCGGCGGCCCACGCTGGTGAGCTTCAATGGCCGGGGATTCGATATCCCGCTCTTGGAACTTGCCGCATTTCGCTACGGCATCGCCGTGCCGACGTGGTTCAATTTGCAACTGAAGTCATTCGAACAACCCCGGAACCGGTACAACCTCGACGCGCATTTTGACCTGCAAGAACTGCTGACCAATTTCGGCTCGTCGCGCTTCAACGGCGGGCTGAACCTCGTGGCGAACCTGCTCGGCAAGCCCGGCAAGATGGACGTGCAGGGCTGCATGGTGCAGGACCTTTACAACGAGGGCAAGCTCCAGGAGATCAACGACTACTGCCGCTGCGACGTGCTCGACACGTATTTCGTCTTTCTGCGGACGCGCGTCTTGCTGGGGCGGATCACGCTGCCCGAGGAACAGAATCTCATCAACGCGGCCCGGCGCTTTTTGGAAAAGGGCGCCGAGAATTCCGCCGCGTATCGCGCCTACCTCGAACGCTGGGGCGATTGGCCCAATCCCTGGGATGAAGCCGGTTGATCTCACGACTGCGAGCAACGCCGCGACTCACTTCGCCGAACCGCGCGCGGCGTATATCCACGTGCCGTTCTGCGCGCACCGGTGCGGGTATTGCAATTTCACGCTCGTGGCTGGGCGCGACGAACTGATCGAGCCGTATCTGGCAGCGATTGCCAAGGAACTGAGTTGGCTGGAAACGCCGCGCCCGGTCGACACGCTGTTTATTGGCGGCGGCACGCCGACGCACCTGCCGCCGCGCGAGCTGGATCGATTGTTGGCGCTTGCCCGGCAATGGTTTCCGCTGTCCGACGGGTACGAGTTCAGCGTCGAAGCCAATCCCATCGATATCGACGGAAAGCGCGTGGCGGTGCTGGCGGCGGCTGGCGTGACTCGCGTCAGCCTCGGAGCGCAGTCGTTTCGCCTGGAAAAGCTGCGGTTACTTGAGCGAGATCACACCGCAGAAGTGATCCAAACGGCAGTCGACTTGCTCCGCCCTGCGGTGCGAAGCCTATCGCTCGATTTAATCTTCGGCGCGCCTGGCGAGACGCTGGACGATTGGCAAGCGGAACTGGCGGCGGCGCTGCGATTGCGGCCGGACCACGTTTCGACCTATGGGCTCACGTTCGAACGCGGCACCACGTTTTACAGCCGCCGCTCCCATGGATCAATTCAGCAACTGGGCGAAGACGTCGAACGAACGATGTACGAGTATGCAATCGACACGCTCACCAGCACCGGCTTCGAGCACTATGAAGTCTCGAACTTCGCTCGCCCGAATCACCACTGCCGGCACAACAAAGTTTATTGGAACGCCGACTCGTACTTTGCCGCCGGGCCGGGCGCGGCGCGGTATGTGAATGGCGTGCGCGAAACCAACCATCGCAGCACGCTGGCATACTTGAAGCGCATCGAGCAAGGCGCATCGCCCGTGGCGGAGAGTGAAACGCTTGATCCGGAGGATCGCGCCCGCGAGGCGCTGGTGCTCGGGTTGCGCCGGCTCGATGGTGTTCCACAAGAGGAATTCGCCGCGCGCTTTGAATTCACTGTGGAGGAACTCGGCGGTGCATCTCTAACGACGCACTTGAAGCACGGACTGCTAGAGATTCAAGACGATCGGCTCCAGCTCACCCGCGAAGGTTTATTGGTGAGCGATGCGCTGTGGGGCGAATATCTACGGCGCTAGTGTTGCCGTGGCTTGCCTAGAACACTACTTCCAGGCGACCGACGATGCCGTCGAAGGTGAGCGTGTCCGTGGCGTTCAGATAGCTGCCCGATTGGACCGAGTCGATGAATTCGTTCGTGGTCACGGTGTTGAACCAGGCGGAAAAATGATAGCCGGCCGTGAATCGCATAAGCACCGAGTAGACCGGCAGGCTGTAGCCCACGCCCAACTCCAATTCAGCGATGGGGACCGTGCGATCTTCCTCGAAGGTGATGAACGCCTGTGTCAACGGCAGCGTGTTGGCCTGTGTGTAGTTCGCGTCGAACTTGCCGAATAACACGTCGAGCAGCGCGCGGCCGTAGAGCAAGAAGCCGCCGCCGAAGGGTCGCGTTTCCCCTTCACCGCCGACACGCAGGCCGATGCCCGTGAAGTCGATGTCGGAGGATACGGTCGTGGTCACGGGACCGAAGACCTGATCCACCGAAAACGCTTGAGTGAGTTCCGCGTAGCGGGCTCCAACGATGCCGTCCAGGCTGATGTTGGTCGAGCGCCAGACTTCGCGGCGGTAATCCAGATCGACAAGTTGCATCTGGATATCGTATTCAGCCGATGCAGACTGACTGTTGGGCGATGTGGTCGCCAGGCCCGGCGCAGTCACCAGTGAGCGAATCACGTTGGGCGCCATGGTGCTCACTGCGCTGGAGGTGGTGCCCTCCCAACGCGTGTACGTGCCGATCACCGCGGCGGTGCTATCGAGCACCAGAATGCCTCCGGCACGAAAGCCGACTTGATAGTCGGAATTCAAAGTTCCTAGGCCGCCGACGGGTTGGGCCGACGCGGCAATGCCTGATACCGGCACGGCGTATTCAATATTCGCCCCCGCGCCGGCTTGCAGATAGAGTAGTTCGCCGAAGACGCCAAAGCGATATTGGCGAGCTTGATCTCCGCCGCAATACGCGCTCCCGCCGACGCCGCCTGTTTGCTGGGATCCGAACATCCCGAGACCGCTTTGCGTGCCGGTGTTCGACCCGAAAGGCAGGCGACCGGCCTCCACGACTTGCGGGCCGTATTCGTCCAGCACGACGACCATGTCGTCCGGCACGCCGCCGGGCGGTACGCCGAATTGCGGGCCGACGACGGTTTCCGGGAGGCCGTTGCCACGGTACGGCTCGCTGCGCGTGATCGTGCCGCCGGTGGATTGCCCCTGGGCGACGTCCGCCGCGACGAGCGATCCCATGAGCGCTACGGCGATAATTCCTCGGCCGACCATACGGGACTCCGTTCCCAACGGGGCGCGAAACTGCGCAAGCTCAGCACAGGCGAAAACTCTCGCCCAGCGCCCGGGAAATACCAAAATCGGCCGCAAGCATCAAGTCGAATCGGCAGAATCGGCCGGAGCTTCGCCTTGAATGTAGGTCCGGCCGCGGTAGGTAAGGGAGTACGGCACGTAGATCGCGAAGGTCGCGAGCATGAGGCCCACGAACACCCAGTAGTAGTTTGCGCCCGTCAACGATTCGCCATAAAACTTGTTCACCAGCGACGTGAACTGATTGCCGAGGGCGACGGACAGCAGATAGACGCTCATCACCATCGACTTCGTGCGCGTCGGCGCCTGTGTATAGGAGAATTCCAGGCAGGTGATGGAAATCATCGCTTCGGCCGCCGTCATCAACATGTAGGCCGGCACTTGCCACATGACCCAAGGTTTTGGCGCGCCCAAGGCGGTTGCGGCGAGGAGATTCTCGATGTGGGCCGAGATCATGAACGACGCGGCGGTGAGCACCATGCCGATCCCGATTTTTCGCAACGGCGTCAACGGGAAGATCTTGCTGATCGCCGGGTAAACGATGTACGTGAACAGCGGAATGAAGATGAGAATCAGCACGGGGTTCAACACGTGCGTTTGCGCGGCGTCGACTTCGAAACCCTCCCACAGCACGCGATCCATCTTCACCGCTTGCAGCACCCAGGCGGAGCTCATCTGATCGTAGAGCGCCCAGAACATTGCGACAAAAACGAACAAGATCGCCAGCCGTGAAAGCGCGCGAAGGCCCTCGCCGCTGAGCGCCTCCTTGACCACGGCCGTGCCGCCGGGCGGCACATGGACGTACTTGTAACGTCCCAGCCAGAAGACCAGCGTCGCGACGGCCATCAGGATGCCGGGAATGCCGAAGGCCCAGCCCGGGCTGCCGGCGAACTTAAAAGACCCCAGTTCGAATCCTGAAAGCAACTTCGGCGTCAGCAACGTGGAAAAAAAGGAACCGAAATTGATGGAGAAGTAGAACCAACCATAGACCTTGGGAATCAAGTGCGCATTCTTCGGTCCGAATTGATCGCCGACGTTTGACGAGACGCAGGGCTTGATTCCCCCGGCGCCCAATGCGATCAAGAACAAACCAGCGGTGACGCCAAAGCGATTCTCCTGCACGGACAACACGAGGTGGCCGAGGCAGTAGACGAGCGAGAGGTAGAAGATCGTACGGTACTTCCCCCACAACACGTCCGCGATCAGCGAGCCGAGCAAGGGAAAGAAATACGCCAGGGACTTGAAGTCGTGATACTCCGCCTTGGCGTCGACCTCGCTCATGCCGAGGTGCTGGTTCAGGTAGATCGTGAGGATCGCCGCGAACCCGTAGAAGCTGAACCGCTCCGCCATTTCGTTGCCGATGATGTACGGCACCGCCGGGGGCATCTTGTCCGTGGGGATCGGCGCGGTCAGCAGCTTCTTTTCAGCCATGCGAAGTCCTTCTCGGCAGAAGTCCCAGCGGTCGTGACGTCGCCATGATAGCCCTATGGCATCATGTCGCCCATGCCGTTGCTCATCGGGGGCTTGATGACCGTCTCCGCGGGCAGCGTCGTTCCGGTCGGTTCCGGCGGGAGCGTGGGGAGCAGCGTCACGTCCATGCCGAGGTCCCGGGCGTCGTTCGCGGCAGCGACGGCGACACGGTTGTTCGTGTTCGCCGAATCGAGCAGGTAATCGCTCGTCGTGCGGAGGTGCATGGGGCGCGTGGCGGGCGTCGTGCGTTGCCAGGCGATCGCCGTCTGCCGCGCCTGGGCTTCGCGTTCTTTCCAGATCGCCAGCCAGTCGCCGAATTCCCGGTCGGTGCCTGAGAATGGCATGTCGTCGTCGGCGCCGGTGCGCCAGAAGTTTTGCAGATCGTAGACGTTCCGTTGTCCGCGCCAGATCAGCGATTGGGGCGACTGCGCGAGCGGATTCAGGCCGATATGCTCGACCAGCGCTCCGTCGCCGGAGATTTGCACCAGACTGTCGACCAGGCGAACTTCGGTCGGCAGGAACGACAGCGCTGGGCCGTCGGCAATGAAGCGACACAACCCTCGCGGCGCAATGGCGGTGAGGTGACGCAAATCGAGCTCGCATTCGGCGCCGGCGTCGAGTCCGGTCAGCGCGCCGCGCGATTCCAATAGCCGGCCGCTCAAGGCCAAGAGACCGTTGTCCCAGGATAGGGCGAAGGGCCACGGCTGCGGCGAGGACAAGAACGTGGCCTCGCCCCGCGCGATGCAGTGTTCCAGCTCGATCGACGTGACGTCGATCAGATCGCCGGTATCGCTCTGAGGCATCGTGCTCATGACCGCCGGGGCGGTGAGCGTGATCATCGCCGCACGGACCAGGCTGCCACGGTCCCAGGCCAGATCGCGCGCCGTGAGCGAGCAATTCCGCAGCGTCAGACCTTCGGCGGCTTCCAATTCGAACAAGGTGCTCACTCCGCCCGACGTGCCGGCGGCGAGTTCCAATTCGCAGGCCACGTCGACCAAGGTCAATCGCCCGCCGGCGATCGAGATCATCGCGCGCGTGCCATCCGGCACGCTTGTCGACGGTCGGAACACGACGACGGGCGAGTAGCCGCGCGCGGCGCGAATCGTGAGATTCAAACTGTGCACCAGAATCGGCCGCTCGTCGCGCCGGCCGTTGAACATCAGTTCGATGACCTCGCCCGACTTCGCCATGCTGCAGGCGGCGAACAGGCTGCGGTGGCTATTCGGCGTGGCGCCCGTCGGGTCGACGATCAATACGCCCGCGCGGGGCGCGGGAACGACGGCGGTTTCGGTGGGGCCTTGTCGTTCCGTCGCGGCGGTTCGCGCCGTATTCGCGTCGTTGGTCGAGGAGCGCGCTGCGGCGCTTTCAGCCGCGACGCCGTTTGGCTCCGTTGCGTTAGCGGTTTTGATTTCGTCGCGGCGACTCGCGTCGTTTGCGACCGAGGGAGGTTGAGGCGACGTCGTACCGTCGATGGGCGCTGTCGTCGGCGTTGCCGACGCTTTTGCGTCGGGAGCGATTGGCGTCGTTTCCTTGGCGATCGCGCTTGGCTGTTGCTCTGACGGCGCCGCTGCGATCTGCGGGCGCTCGATGACTACCAATTCTGCGCGCTGACCGGACCAGTAATAGTCCAGGCCAAGGACGATCAGGACTAACAGCCCGACGGCCGCCATCCAAGGGGAATGCCGCTCCAGCCAGTGCGGCGCCTCGTGCGGGGCGGTCACCCAGATCACGCCGGACGCGCCGCCGGAGCGCAGCCCTAAACGTTCGCCGACAAGCAATAGGTCGGCAACCAGTTCCGGGGCATTTTGATAACGCCGCTCCGGCTGCTTGGCCATCATTTTGCTGACGATGGCGGCCACTTCCGCCGGAGTGTCGGGATTGAACTGTCGCGGGTCGGGGGCTTCGTCCCCTTGGTGCTGCAGCAGTTTTTGCAGCACCGTGCCTTCCGGGTAGGGCGCCTGGCCAGTGAGCATGTAGTAGAGCGTGCAGCCCAGCGAATAGATGTCGCTGCGCACGTCCGCGTAACGCGGGTCGCGGGCTTGCTCAGGGGAAATGTAATCGAACGTGCCGAGCGTCACGCCGCTGGCCGTCAGGTCGTCATGGGACTGATCCGGATGTTGCACCCGGGCGAGTCCCATGTCGACGAGTTTGACGTGCCCATCGGAGTTGATGATCACGTTCGACGGTTTCACGTCGCGGTGGACCACGTCGTGGCTGCTGGCGTGCGCGAGCGCTTCGGCGACTTGCAGTGTGTAACCGATGGCCTCAACGACCGGTAAGCGTTTACGCTCCAGCACCAAGTCGCGCAGGTTCACCCCTTCGATGAACTCGAAGACGATATACGCCAGGCCCTGGGCTTCACCAGAATAGAACACCCGGGCGACGTTCGGATGGTCGAGCCGGGCCGCCGATTTGCCTTCGTTTTGGAAGCGCTGGTAGGTCTCGGGATCGGCCACGCGGTCGCGGGCGAGAACTTTGATCGCCACGGCCCGATCCAAGACGGAATCACGGGCGCGAAAGACGGCGCCCATGCCGCCGCCGCCGACGAATTCTTCCAGTACGAAGTGATCGAGCTGGGTGCCGACCAAGGAATTGGCGACGATCAGTCCGGGCGGGTCCGACAAGCCGTCGCCGGTGCTGACCGGCGGGCGGCTAGAGATGTGCGTCGCATCGGTTTCCAGCAGCGGGCGAATGCTCGAACCAACGGTCAGCTCGTTCCCGTCGGGTGGACGCACCCGGCGCGAAGTGGAAGACGCCGACGATTCGACATGTGATGCCATGGCCATCGAGCGCAGCGCGGCGAACTCAACCCAGGCCGTTGCCGACCTCCGACCGACCAGCGGGTTCGCCACGGCGTGCAAGGCGCGAGAGACAAGCGCACACCGAACCTGAAACCGCATGACGGCCGCCGGAGCGGCCGAATGCCGATCTACCCAGCTTATGCGCCGGATGCTGGGGAGTCAACAGAAAGCCAAGCCGTGCGGGGGGTTACGTGCGGCGGTGAGCGGATTAAAGGGTGCCAGCACGATTGCGGGGGCCGTTTGTATTAGCCCCAAAGGGGCGTCAGATAATAGCCAGCGGCGCCAACCGCTGGAAGACGATGCACAAAAAACCGAAGCCCCATCGGGGCGACACTCAAATTGCCCGTTGTCTACAAAAAGTGCCGCCCCGATGGGGCTAATTCGATTTTCTTGTCACTAATTCCAGCGGTTTGCACCTGGCTATTATCTGCCGCCCCGTTGGGGCTAAATTAACGGCGTTCTTGTCGCGACAGAAGCTAGGCCTTCTGCAGGTCCTTCATCAGCGGTTCCAGGTATTTGACCGTGCTTTGCATCGAGGCCAGTTCGACGTAGTCGTCTTCCGGGATTTGGATCCGGTGGCGCTTGCGCAGCTCCATCACGATGTCCAGGAAATCCATGCTGTCGAGTTCCAATTGCTCGCGGAACGAGACTTCGTCCTTGAGCTCGCTCAAGTCCTCGTCCGGGGCGATGTTCGCCAGGATGTCCAACACCGTTTCACGAATTTCCCCCGACGTCATATCTCGCTCCCATGGCTCGTTTTCTTCACCTCGTTGTGGCACGGTCTCCCGACCGTGACACCCGCCCGACCGAAGGTCTCCCTTCCACAGTGTCACGGTCGGGAGACCGTGACACAACGGGGTAGGGCGCATGCGAGAATGTATTGCGTGTAAGATCAAACCTTCTTGACGATCAGCACCGAGTTGATGCCGAGCATCCCGAAGGAGTTATTCAGAATATAGCGGGGTTGGCGAGCCTCGCGCGGCTCGTTCAGCACCAATCCGTCCAGCGCGCACTCTGGGTCGAGGTCCTCGACGTTGATCGTGGCGTGGCACATGCCGTCCTCGAACGCTGGCAAATTGCCGGCCAGTTCCAGCGCCCCGGCGGCGCCCATGGCGTGGCCGATGAAGCTTTTGGCGTTGTTGAATAGCACTTGCTTGTCGCCGAACACCCGGCGTAACGCCAGGCATTCCTGGATATCGCCGCTCGAAGTTCCGGTGGCGTGCGTGCTGACGATGTCGATCTCGTCGGCGCTGATGCCGGCCCGTTTGAGCGCCAGTTCCATGCACTCGGCCTGGCGTTCGGGATGCGGCAACACGAAATCGTTGGCGTCGCTGTTCATGGCGTAGCCCGCGATTTCGCCGTAAATCTTTGCCCCGCGGGCCTTTGCGTCGGCCAGCCGTTCCAGAACGTACATGCAGCCCCCTTCGGCGACAACAATGCCATTCCGGCCGCGGTCGAAGGGACGCGACGCCTTGGTGGGGTCCTCATGCGTCGCCAGAGCGCCTTGGCTCTTGAAACTGGCGAAGATGCCGAACGTGTGGATGCTCTCCGACACGCCGCCGCTGAGGGCCACGTCGCATTCGCGCAGCCGGAGCATTTGCACGCCCTGGATCAGCCCGGCGTTCCCGGCCGCACAGGCGGCGCCGATCGTGTAGTGCGGCCCGGTGATCCCTAGGTTGAGGGAGACTTCGCCGGCTGGGTTGTTCGCCACGGTGCGAGGATTGTGGTGGTGCGACCAGAATTTGGTGTCGTAGTCGAAGCCTTTGAGCTCGAAAATCTCGTTCTCGGTCTCGACGTTGCCGTGTTCGGTGACGCCGATGTAGATGCCGACCCGGGATTTGTCGACGTTCGGCCAATCCAGCCCAGCGTCGACGATCGCCTCGTTGGTGGAAAAAATCGCCACGCTCGCGGCCCGCGTCCCGCGGCGGCGATCCTTGCGAGTCTGGTATTTCTGCTCGTTGAACTCGCAGACCCCGGCCAGGGTCTCGCCGACGTAGCGGATGTCGTACTTCCGGACGCCGGAGCGCCCCTCCAAGAGAGCGGTGCGGAAGTCGCGCAGCGTATCGCCATTCGGCGCGGTAAGTCCCACGCCGGTAATGACTACGCGCTCGTGATCCGACAATTCGGCGACCATGGCTGGCGACATGCAAGGAAGGTAGGCCAGACCCGAAGTTACCCCTTGCGCCGTGAGTTGGCAAGCGTCCGCAATCGGACGTGAACGAGGCGGTCGATGATGCATCCGTTGTGGCAGGGTCTCCCGACCGTGCCATGCATTCGACCGACGGTCTCCTCTTGCAAGGATGGAGACCTTCGGTCGGGGCGGTGACACGGTCGGGAGACCGTGCCACAACACGTTTGTCGATCGCGCGGAGCGATGAATTCACTACCGACATGGCAAAAACGTGGTAGATTCTCTAGAGCGCCTAGTTGCGCTCCGAGAAAGACTCCCCCTCGCTTACCGGCTTGCTTTCCCCGCGCAAGGATTTCCGCCATGCGATTGCGCTCGGCGTTTCGACTCGCTCTGGCTTCGGCCGCCGCTTCGGCCGCTTTGATGCTGACCTCGGGCTGTGGTTCCGACGTGACCGCGCCGCCGAAGGCCGCCGCACCGACGACGCAGGCTTCGAGCGTGACGCCGAAGCCATCGGCCAATGCGGACGACGTGCTGCGGGACCGGCTCGACGCCGCCATCACGGCCGCCGGGAAGCGGAAGCTCAAATATGGCGAAGGGCAGGGGAACGCCGCCTGGCAGGTCATTCACGGCGTGCTGGCCTACGGCCCGGATTTGATCCTGGACTACAACGGCGCCGACGTGCCGGCGCTGGATCATGTGCTGTCCGGCGGGACGCTGACGGGTTGGAACCTGCGTCCGGGCGAAAAGGGGGTCATCGCGCTCGTCGAGCAAGGCTCAAAGACCGGTCAGGGTCATAAGGACCAGTGGCTCGGTTACCTCTCGGCCTGCAACATCGCGGCCGATCACCCGGTGAAGGTCGGCGGCAAGGACTACAAGTTCATCGACCTGGCCACGCAGGCTCAATGGGAATGCGAGGAAGGGCAGGAATTCGGCTGGACCCTCTCCGGCCTGCTGCCGTTTGTGCCGCTCGACGCCAAATGGCAAAGCAAAGACGGCCAGGAATGGACGTTCGAGCGGATGATCGAGCTGGAGGCCAAGGCCGACCTGGCCGGCGCGAGCTGCGGCGGCACGCACAGCGCAATCGGCGTGGCGAACGTGTTGAACCAGTATCTGGCCGAAGGAGGCCAACTCACCGGCGGGTGGACGGCGGCCAACGATCGCGTGCAATTCTGCGTGCAAAAGGCCAAGGAACACCAGCAGCAGGACGGTTCGTTCTCAACCGGCTTCTTCAATCGCTCGGCCACGGTCCCGGAGATCTCCGGCGTCATCCACGCCAACGGCCACACGCTGGAATTCCTCTGCTGGGCGCTGACGGACGCACAATTGAACGAGCCCTGGGTCGGCCGCGCCGTGGATAATTTGTTAGGCCAACTGGAAGTCACGAAGGACGTGCCGGTGGAATGTGGGGCGCTCTACCACGCGGCGCGCGGGCTGCAACTTTATCGCGGCCGCCGCTTCGGCTTCGCGCAAGAAAACGTGGCGAAACCGGCGGCGTCAGAGTCGGTGGAATCCGCGAGCGCGGGACAGTCATCGCGATAAGAGCCGATTACATCTAGAGACGCGGAGTTGCAGAGGATTTAACCGCGAAACACGCGAAATGACGCGAAAGAGGAAGGAGATGGTTCATCTCCGGTCGACTGCGTTTTCTTTCGTGTGATTTCGTGATTTTCGCGGTTCAAAAACGGCAATCGCGTTGCCTATCGATCGAGTGGTGCATTTAGACGCTTCTCGATGGTTGCTACGCCGTCGGGATCGAGCTGGCGGAGGCGGTCTAATTGTGCTTGGCCTTCCGGGCAGGCTTTCAGGTAGCCGATCACCGCGCGGCGAAGGGGTGCGCCGTCTTTGCCGCTGGCGGGATTGTAGAGGGCGGCGATCTCGTCGCGCGGAGTCCAATCTTTCCAGCGGGCGAGGTCGGTGATGATCTCCGGCGTGAAGGCTGGGCGCGCGAGGCCGTGGCGCATGACCGTGAGGAGTTCTTCGCGTTCCGGACCGCGTTGATATTCCATGCAGAAGCGCAATGCATTCAGGGCATGGCGCATGTCGCCGGGGCGGGCGTCGGGGTTGGCGAGATAACGCTCGTCGACGAGCTGCAACGCCTCGTGCGGTTCCAGTAGCAGGTAGGCGGCGAGGATGCCATCGAAGCCGGCCCGGAAGTCCTCACGCGATTTTTCGATCGCCGCTCGCAGGACGTGGACATTAGCTGCGCGATCTTCCGGTTGCTTTGCTAAACCAAGTAACAGTGCATACCCGCCGCGCCGTTCGTTCGGTAGGGAATCGCTCTCGACCCAGGTGCGAGCGCGGGCCAAGAGGTCGCCGTCCGCGATCACATCTACCGCGTCCAAGGGGGCGCGGCCCAGTTCGGCGAAGGCGTCGGCGGCGATGTCGGTTTCTGCGGATTCCAGAAACGGCGCGAAGTAGGCAAGTCGCTCGGCGGCTGGCGTTCGCAAAGAAGGAGCGCCGGCGAAGTAGCGGTACGAAACGATGCTCACCGGCGTGGCTTCCCAGCGCCAGTGCGTTTCGCCGTCGCTTTGTTCCGGCGTGCCGAGCAGCAATGCCAGGTCGCCGGACTGGAACTTCAGTTTCGGGTCGAACTCGACGACCTGGTCCGCCGCGATTTCGGATTCGCCTTGGTGAATACGATGGACGCGGAATCGCCAATTCGCGCCGCGTTGATCGAGCGCCTCGGCCAATGCGCAAACCGTGGCGCTTTCACGCCGCTCGGCGAAGGTCGGTGTGATGACGTTACAAAAGGGGCAGGCGACAGCGCCCGTGACCCATGCAGCGGCAATCACCGCAGCGGCAACGACCAACTGTGGGAGGCGTCTCCGACGCCGATGGAAAAGACGTTGAAGTGAGACACAAGGCGGGACTGGAAACAGCGCCGCACCATCGGCGTCGGAGAGGCTTCCCACAGGGGATGCAATTGCGCGGTTCACTTGACTTGGACGGCTTGCAAGTGATAGATCGCCAAGGTCATACCGTCTTCGTCGGCGAGCTCTTCAATCGTGAAGATGCCTTCCACGGTGACGGGGCGAATCGAGTAGGTGGCGGACTTGCCTTCGTTCATGTCGACGATCAGACAATCGAACAGCATCGCGCCGGGGCCGAAGCAGCATTCCAGGTTGTCGCGTACCAGCACGAACTGCGTGATGCCTTCCTGCTGAAAGCTGGGCAGCATAAAGCCGCGAATTTTGATCCGCTTGCCGTCTAGCTTTTCGATTTCCTCGGTCACCAGGCTGCGGCGGAATTCCGCGTTGCGGACCATCTCGAACTTGATGCTATCAAACGTCAGCTCGCGCGGCTTCTTGTCGTCCGGAAAGCCTTGGCGACGTTTGAGGACTTCTTCCTCACTCGATGTTTCCGCTGCCGTCGCTGGCGTGGCACGCAGCAACATCGTAGCCGCACCGCAGCCCAGCGTGCAGCACAACAGCCATTTCGCGCTACGGGCGACGTTCATTTCGCATAGTCCGCTTCCAGGCGATACAACACGCCCCCCTCGGCGTCGACGGCTTCGGAGGGTTGCAGCCGGAACGTGCCGGCCAGCTTGCGCAGCGATTGATTGAACTCCAGCCTACCGGGCGGAGCAATATCGACCAAGATCCGATCCGTGATTTTCGGATTGCCGCCGAAGCAGCAATCGCCTTTGTCGCGGACCAGCAGGAATCGGGTCACGTAGGGCGGCGAGCCGGGGGGAGGGTAGATATAGCCCTTGATGAACACCCGTTTGCCGTCGAGCGATTCGGCCTGCGCGGGCACCGCGCCTGCGACGTCGTTGTCGCCCGGTTGAAGCATCCGGTAGGTAATGCGCTCGTACCCGTCCGGCACTTCCGTGGCGTAAACGTAGGACAACCACGAGGCGCCGCCGGTCCAGAGCAGGGCGCCCAACGTCACACCGGATTGGGCGAGTCTCAGCCCCGTGTACTCTTCGGGCGACCGCGCGATCTTTCGCCAGGCGAGCACGCCGGTCACGATCGCCAGCAGCGGAATCAGCCCCAGCCAGAAATCGGCGAAGGCCAGAATCGAGAGCAGACCCAGCACGCACGAAACCACGGCCGAAGCGCTCAGTGCGCGATAAGGCTCGGAGAAGTCGTCGATTCGATCGGGCACGACCGTCGCTGCAACGGGTTCCAAATCGCGAGATTCATCGGTGATGACGCTCATAACCGCAACCGCCACGGAATGTTTTCGACTAGCCCGACGCGCCAGCTCGTTGTGGCACGGTCTCCCGATCGTGTCACGTATTGGCTTGTCCGAAATAGAGACCTTCGGTCGGGCCAGTGGCACGGTCGGGAGACCGTGCCACAACGCGCATATAGCCCTGTTCCAGTACGTTGTCTCGCCCTATTTCGGTTCAGCGGCCTTTTCCGGCGCCGCGCCGTCAGGCCGTTTGACGGTGCCGCCGGTGTTGCCTTTGCCGCCGCCGAGGAGCAGCAGCGAGCTGCTGGCCCGTTTGACAGCGTCCGGGTCGATCAGTCGCAGTTCCTCGATTTTATCCTTCGCTTCCGGCAGAGGGCAAACGCGGAGGTAGTTGATCACCGGCACTCGGACCCAGGCCGAGGTGTCGTCAGCGTTCTTGAACAGTTCGACGAGGCGATCCACGACGGTCCAATCTTCCCAGCGGGCCAGGTCGGGAATGACCAGATCGGCCAGTTGCGGTCGATCGAGCATCTGCCGCATGGCGGCCTTGAGGTCTTCCTTGGGGATCACGTCCCGCTCCTGACCGTGGAAGCGGAGGGCCATCACCGCGGAATAGGTGTCGGTGTACTCGGCGTCGACGTCCTTGATGAACAAGTCGACGATCAACGGCAATCCTTCCGGGCCGCGGAGATTGAGGTAGGCGGCGATCATCGCGTCGAGCGCCACTTTATGTTCCCGAAGCGGCGAACGAATCATCTCTTCCAGCATCGCGGCGTCTTCCGGCTGGCCGCAGACGCCGAGCATCGTGAGATACAACCGGCGGCGGCTGGAGGAGATTTCTGTGTTCTTGACCCAGCCCACGAGCTTGTCGTGATTCATCCGGGGCGCCAGCGACGTGACTTCTGCGAACGGCGCTCGGGCGAATTCGTCGTAGGAATTGACGGCCAACAGCGGGTCGGCGTCTTCCAGGTAGTGTTGAAAGAACGCCAGCCGATCGGCGCCGGATTCCGGGAGCGCCATCATTTCTTGAATGTACTTCACGCCGCGCTCGGACAAGCTGATCGGCGTTTTCCAGGCCGGCGGCTTGTCTTCGATGATCACGGCAAAGACCAGAAACTGGCCGCCGACGGGTTCCTGGCCGAAGTACAGGGCCTCGAACGTTTCGGCGGCGCCGAGCTTGTCTTCGCCCTTCAAGATGTGGGCGATGGTGAATTTGCACTTGGCGACTTCCGCGCCGGCAGGTGCGGCGAACGGGGCGCTGGAATCGCTGCCGGCCGGTTCCTCGGGGCGTTCAACAAGTGTGGCGATCACCGCGATATCGTTGGCGGCGACCTCCTCACTGAACGTCAACTGAACGGCGCTGCAGAACGGGCAGGCGCTCGCGGGCATAGCTTGCAGTGCGATGCCGGAGATCGCGGCGGCGACCACGATGGAGCGGACAATTCGAGGCAACATGGCAGGCTCGAAAGGTGGGAGGCGGAAGTTTTGCCGCGGCCAGGTGATGCCGCGCGGCGTATCACTATCATAGGCGATGTTCCAGCTCCGCAGCAGTCCGAGCCGATTACGGCGAGCTGCTGAGCGCTTTGCCGACGTCGGTCCGATAGGCCGCAACGGCGGGCAGAATCCCCACCAATTGGGCCAGCAGGGCGAGGCCGCCGATCAACATTAATTCTGTCGGGATCGGCAGTTTGCGGCCTTCCCCGAACGTACCGAGCCAGGGGGCCAGGTCAATCGGCGCGGCCATCGCGAACCAGCCGATCTGTACGCCGGTCTGGTCCAAAATCCATGGGCTCATCGCGGCGATCAGGCCGTGTCCGAGCAGAAAGCCCGCCACGCCGCCGCCGACGGCCAGTAACAGCGATTCAACCAGGATGACCCGCACAATCGTGCGACGGGGCGCGCCAAGCGCCCGCATGATGCCAATCTCGCGGCGGCGGTCGCTCATCGAGTTGTACATGCTGACCATGATGCCGATGCCGGCCACGATCACGACGAGCGTGGCCAGGCCGACTAGCAACATTTCGATATTGCCGACCAGTCCGTCGAACAGTCGGGCGATTTCCATTTGTGGCTGAACGACCTGGCCGAACGGCGATTTGTTGACCGCCTTCGACAGAAACAACGGCGCGGTCACATTGGCCGAGCGAATCAGGATCGCCGTCACCTCGCGTTGACTCTTCGGCAACGGGGCATGCGCGTGGGCATGGTCGTGCGCATCGTGACCGTGCGCGTCATGCGCATGATCGTCATGGGTCTGAGCATTCGCGGCGGGGGCGGCGTGATCGTGATCGTGAGCGGCCTCCGTCGCAGGGGCCGCGGCGTCATGAGCGTGGTCATGCGCAGCTTCGTCATGCGCATGGGCGTCTTCGGCGGCATGTTCGTGCGCCACTGTCGAGGACGGCTCGTGAGCTTGCTCGCCTTCATGCGCGTGGTTGTGTTCGTCATGCGAGTGCGCGGCGGCTTCCGACGGCGGGTCGAGGGCGTGCCCTTCCAGCAGGAAGAAGCCCTCCATGTTCACGAACAGCGCCCGGTCGTTGGGCGTACCGGTGGGCGCCAAAATGCCGACGACTTTGAACGGGTCGTGGTCGTGTGTGTGGGCGTCTTCTGATTCCGTGACGCCGTGCGTCGGGGCGAACGTGTCGCCGACTTTGAGACCCGTCTTACGCGCGACCGTGGCGCCGACGACGCCTTCGAAATAGGCGTCTGCTTTGAAGTTGCGGCCGGCGCTAAAAGCGTACTTCGTCCCAGGGGCGTACTCCAGCTTGTCGAACATGTCGATCGTCGTGCCGACGACGCGGTAACCCTCGTAGTTGTCACCGAGGCAATACGGAATCGCGAGCCCGACGTACTTGGCATACTTCCCTTTGTGTTCGGGCGTGTTGAGGAATTCCTCGTAGTACGTGTACGGCAGGTTTTCGACCGGCTTGCTGAGGTGAAAGACAGTGTTCAACACTGCCTGCAGCGCGCCGCCTTTGGCCGTGACGATCATGTCGTAGCCGGCGGCGTTGCGGTTGAACGATTGCGCCACTACGCCGTGAATGACCAGCACCGCGACGATCAGCGCGACGCCCAGGGCCATCGACAGGGCCGTGAGAAACGACGACAGTGCGCGTTGTTGAATGCTACGCCAGGCGATCTTCCAGATGCTCATGACTGCGCCACCGCCCGGTTCAGTTGTTCCAAATGTTCGACGCGCTCGAACTGGCCCGCCACTTCGGGGCTGTGCGTGACGACGACTAACGCGACTTTCTGCTCGCGGCAGGTGTCGCGAATCAGGTCGATAATCTGTTTTTGATGTCCGGAATCGACGCTGGCGGTCGGCTCGTCGGCCAGGAGCAGCTTGGGGCGATTCGCCAATGCCCGGGCGACCGAGACCCGTTGCTGTTCGCCGACCGAAAGCATCGACGGTTTATGGGAGAGCCGCGCGCCGAGGCCGACACGTTCCAAAAGTTGCTTTGCACGTTCACGGTCGGCCCGCCCACGGCCGAAGCTCATGCCGAGCAGCACGTTTTCCAGCGCCGAGAAGCCGGGCAACAAGTTGAACGTCTGGAAGACGTAGCCGATGTGCTGCGCGCGAAATTGATCGCGTCCGGCTTCCGGCAGTTGGGCGATATCCCGGCCGCCGATTTGCACCTGCCCCGAGTCGGGTCGCGTGATGCCGGCGATCACATGCAGCAGCGTGGTTTTGCCGCAGCCGCTCTGGCCGACGAGGGCCAATTGCTCCCCTTCACCGACGGCGAAGCGGGGCACGTCGAGGATCGGCAGCCGGCCGCCGCCTGGCTCGGTAAACGATTTCTTCACGTCTGTCAGCAACAACATGGATGCATTCCGTTCCCCATGAGCGGCGTCTCAAGTGGTTTCAGTATATTGATTTGAGTCACGGGGACAACCCGGCATGACCGTGCGACGCGAATGTGGGTGCAATTGGGTTGCAGGTGGATTCGCGAGCTGGGTACGGATCGCCACGTGGTAATTCTTACGTGGCCGGACGTTGTGCGGTTCAAAGGCCAACGGAGAAGTCGTAGGGCGGGCCAGCGCAACTGGTGGGATTGATTGAATAACTTCGCGTGGCAGCGCAGACAGTCCTGAAAACGGGGCAGACGCGCCCGCCGTTTGTGGAGCGGCGGGCCTACTCGACCAATAAGCGCCGTCGATTTGCGCTTCGATGATTTCCGGCGGGCAATGCTCTATTTCGATGTCCCGGCCCGCCCTACGCGGAATTAAGCGCCGCGAGAATCCGGTCGCCCATTTCGCTCGTGGTGAGGCGGCCGCCGAGGTCGGGCGTGCGTTCGCCTTCTGCCAGGCATTGTTCGACGGCGCGGCGGATGCGCGCCGCGGCGCTGGGTTCCTGGAGCCAGTCGAGCATCATGGCGGCGCTTAACATTGCAGCCGTGGGGTTGGCGATGCCTTTGCCGGCGATATCCGGCGCGGACCCGTGGACCGGCTCGAACATTGAGGGGAACGTGCGCTCTGGATTGAGATTGGCGCTTGGCGCGAGTCCCAAGCCGCCGCCGAGGACGCCGCCCAGATCGGTCAGTAGATCGCCGAACAGGTTGGAAGCGACGACGACATCGAACGCCTCCGGCCAGCGGACGAAATTCATCACTGCTGCGTCGGCGTGTTGCTTGTCGGTGACGACGTCGATGTATTGCGGCGTAATCTCGTCGAGGATTTCATCCCACAATACGTAGCTATAGCGCATGGCGTTCGACTTGGTGATCATCGTCAGCTTGCGCCGCCGTGTTCGCGCGAGCTGAAAGCCGAAGTGCAGGATGCGCTCAATGCCGCGCCGCGTGTGAATGGCCGTTTGCAGCGCGAATTCTTCCGGCTGGCCGATCTTGAACCGTCCGCCGTTGTTGACGTATTCCCCTTCGGAGTTCTCGCGCACGACGATCAGGTCGATGTCGCCGCTCTTTTTGGAGGCCAGCACGCTTTTCAACCCGGGAAACAACTTTGCGGGGCGCACGCAGGCGTATTGATCGAAGCGCTGGCGGAGTTCCACGAGCGGCGCGAGCGTCACATGATCCGGTAGCTCGGCTGGCCAGCCCACCGCGCCCAGCAAGATCGCATCCTGTCCGCGGAGTTGATCGAGGAAATCCGCCGGCGCGACGCGGCCGTGCTTGCGGTGGTAGTTCACGCCCCAGGGAAGCCAGGTGTATTCGAGCTTCAGGCCAGGTTCGAACGACTGGACTTGGTCAAGTACGCGGATCGCCTGATCGATCACTTCCTGGCCAATGCCGTCGCCGGGGTAGACGGCGATGCGATGACGACGAGGCGCGGGGGGCATGTTTTTGCTCGTTTCGATGACAGACGTTTTGAGCGAGTCGACCACAGTCTCCTTTCGCTCCGCGAAAGGCCGGACCTTTCGCGGAGCGAAAGGAGACTGTGGGGTCGCATGCTACGTTTGATACTTCGCCAGCACGTCGGCGCCAGCACAGACTTTTTGGCCGAGTTGGGCGATAATTTCCAAGCCCTCCGTGGCCGGCAAGTATAGTTCCGTGCGCGAGCCGAGTTTGATCATGCCGAACTTGTGTCCACGCGTGACGGATTCACCCGGGCGGAGTTCGCAGACTATGCGTCGCGCGAATTGGCCGGCGATCTGCCGCACGGCGAAGCGGCGATACGGCGGCTTTTCTTCTTCCATGCCGATCCACATCGCTTCGTTTTCGACCGCGCTCGCCGGATTGAGTGCACTGATGAACTGCCCGGGAAAATAACGTAGCGCCGTGACGCGGGCCGCAGCCGGTGCGCGATTGACGTGGACGTTGAAGATCGACAGGAACAGGCCGATGCGCACCGTCGGGCCGTCGATGTAGCCGTCGTATTCCAGCCGTGTGATGTCGACCACCTTGCCGTCGGCGGGCGAGACGAACAGGCTCGGCTCCTGGGGAATCGCTCGTTCCGGGTCGCGGAAGAACCAGACGATGAGTCCGCAAATCACGCAGGTGACGGGCGCGATCAAGTAAAACGGAACATAGGTCCGGCGAAAGGTGCTGGCGGCGATAATGGTCACGAGCGCCAGGGGGTACGCCATCAATTGCAACTCGCAGAGGCCCCAGCGCGCGAACGGGACCCGCTCCCGCCACTGAAATGGATCGTCCGAGACCGGCCAGGACGCGGTGCATTGATTGCGGAAGTACTTCAAATCGCGCGGGTCGAGCACCTCGTGCGGACAGCCGGTTGGGTCGCCGTGGCGGAGCTTGGCCATCCGCACGACGTACGCCTTGCGAAACGTCTTCAGGTACCAGCGGCGGACGCGGCCCCAGGCCAACTCGATCTGATAGCAAACGCCGCCGCTGGTACC